>Ga0214921_10000262_pt1 | contig 103706 bp, 95 predicted proteins | sample LL1505_MetaG_FD_177992 | JGI IMG/M metagenome (GOLD analysis project Ga0214921, IMG submission 177992) | Freshwater microbial communities from Lake Lanier, Atlanta, Georgia, United States - LL-1505 | ecosystem: Environmental > Aquatic > Freshwater > Lake | place: USA: Georgia | collected... | reverse complement strand
TTATCTTTTAGATCAATACCTTTTTTAGCACACCACATAGTTAATGCTTCAAATACTTCACTCTTACTGAATGAATAAAGACCATCGCTTGTTTTCTGATTAAACTTAGATTCCATAAATCCTCATGCTGCAATAAATTCTTGAACAATAAACTTGCCGTGGTGCGCATCTCCGAAACGCTCAAGAAAATAATTCGTAATTTTGCTCGGCTGACCAATAAGTTGCATCATATCACGGTTCTTAAGAATGTTCATTTCACCATCGTCATCAACATATACAACTCGGGAAACTCCAGCGTTCTTCAAAGCGTGCTGACAGAGCGGACAAGGCTTTCCGTTCTTGTTTTCACGAGCCTTCGGGCACGAAGTGTTATTAAAACGATAAAGATAAATTTTGCAACCATCTGCCTTATCTCCCATCTTGCTCAACAAATCAATTTCAGCGTGCATAGAACATTTGAAAACACTCTTATTGCGCGAATAACGACGCTTATTGACACCGAAACTAACAATCTTGCCGCCCTTCACAGCAAAGGCGACAATCTGATGCTGAAGACTATCATCACGGAATTCCGTTGCAATAGATTCAGCGAGGTACTACAAAATCAAGATACTTCATGGTATCAGGCTCCTATGTTGGTTTCTCTGATTGTAGCAGCGGATCGCTGCGGTGTCAAGCAGCGAGCGTGGATTCCTATAAAGAAGAAACCCGCATTTCTGCCGGTTTTTTATCAGTGCTGGACTTCTTCGCCTTTTCCATCGTTCAAGAAATCTTTTGCATCTCCCAATTTCTTATCAAACTTCTGAATTACTTCATAATCAAAGATTTCCATAACACGATTACGGAACTTTTCATTTGTTTTCATTAATTCTACGAAACCTTCTTCTAAGCCCTGCCATTTTTCTACCGTACCATCAGCATAAGTTAATTTGTTCCAAGTTCCTGTCTCTAGGTGTTCAGTTTTTCCTTTGATAGCTTCAAGGATACTTTCTTCGTTCATAACACCAACCTGATCACCCCATAGAATCTTAAATTCTGCAACACGATTTTGTGTTCCAAAACGGGATTTTTCAATTCTAGCTCTTACGTGTGAGCCAATCTGATAACCTTTAGCGTCATACACCATGCTATCTTTAGCAAATGATTTTGTGAGCCAAATACGAACACTTGTAAAGAAGTCTGGCGATGAACCACCAGGTGTACCATATTTCTGACTATCAGTTAGATATTTGCCACCCATTGGGGCTTCACTTGTTGCTTTGATATTAACTTTCAGCTGATTCAACATAATAAGTGTTGAAGAGTGTTGTGCAAGTGGTGTTGTAATCTTTTGAAATGCTTTTGCCAATAGTGCAGCCTTTACACCAATACGCTCATTTGGATTAAATGTACCTTCTGTATCTACTTTTGTTGGTGTTGCAGCCAAACTATCAATAATAAATAAGAATTTATCTTCACTTGAACCCATAAGTGTTTCCATGGTTTCAAACACACTTTCAAGATCAGGTGGCTGGATATAAATAAGATTTTCTAGATCACAACCGGCTTTTGTTAGAAATTCACTATTGATTGCGCTTTCTGCATCAAAATATACTGGAATAATACCTTGTTTTTGTGCATTTCCGGCGATTTGTGCCGCTAAATAACTTTTACCTGTTGCTTGAATACCAGCAATTTCAATAATTTTTCCTACTGGGATTCCTCCCATTCTACCTTTTGCAATGATGCCATCAAGCCAAGTTGCTCCTGTTGGTATCCATTCTTTTACATCTGTTGGATTTTCTTCACGCAGATCATAAACAGCGCCTTTTAGTGTACTATTAAGTGCCTTTCTAAGACCTGCAACATCTACTTTACCTGCTTTGACTTCTTTTATCTTTGCCATACTCATGTTTTCTCCTAAAATATCTATTTGGAAAAATAGAAAACGACCAAAGAGATTTTAGCCTCTTTGGTCGTCTTTGTCAACACCTATTGTGTATCAGAGATCAAGTTCTCGGATTGCAGCGTCTACAGCATTATCAACGCCACCACCCTTCTCAACTCCAACACTTGTTTCATCTGGTTCAGCAAGATGTTTATCAAGTGCTGTCTGAACTTCAGCTGTACTCATTCGTGTAAAGATTGTTGAAAGATCTGGAACACTCTCAAGCAAATCCTTACATTCTTGACTACCAAGTCCCTTACACATGGCAGTTGACTTTGGTTTTGGTTTTACTGACATTGTTGAATAACGAGCGCCATTTTTCTTGCCCTTGTCAACCTTTAGGTCAAATCCGTTTTCTGGATCTGTAATATCACCAAAGTCTGGATCAAGAACAGTCTTGAGGAGTTCCTCATAAACAGTCTTTGAATAAGACCAAACCTTTACTCCGTCCTTTTCACTCCCACGAACAAGAATTGGTGAAAGGAAACGCTGACGGACGAAAAGATCCTTTGCAGCGGCTACACTATCAGGTTCACCTGACTTGAATAGTTTTGTTGCAAATTCGCAAACTGGACAATCATCTCCAAAGTTGCGTTTTGGACACATTACACTCTGGCTTCCGACATTATAATGGAACCAGAATTCCTTGAACGGATCACCATCTGGTGTTGGAAGAACACGAACTTCATGAACACCATCTTCTGGTTTCCAGAAGGCTGAATCGGAACTTGACTTACCCTTATTGTTGAGTTTATCAAGTTTTTTCTTCATTGCGCTAATATCAATACCCATATTTATCTACTCCTTGTGGCACGTCAACTTATTGTTGCGTTAACCGTTAATGTTGGCTCTAGCAATACCAATCATACCACCGACATTCTCAACAATCAAGAACAATTGTCGGCTTACCTATACTTATCATGCTCTCATAAAATAGTAAAGGGCAGATTTCTCTGCCCTAAACTATCAAGTATTTCTACTTATCAGCGACGTGAACGACGCTTGGCACGAATAACTTTAGTTGAACGTGAATTATTTGAAGCAGAACGAGTTGAACGTGGTGGCTTGGCATTTGTACGTTCACGAACTGTTACCGAACAATCAACAGGAACAACTGTTCGGCTATCTTCTGTTGCAAATACCTGTCCGGTTGATACATTAGCAAACATATATGAATCAACTTCTTCAAGTACACCTTCATCAATTGAACGAGCACTTACAGATAGCAACTGATAAACTGTTCCATCGGCAGAACGGGGAAAACGGAAAGTCTCTCCAGCACGAAGATGTGCGAGAGTTACACGACCGGCTGTTCCTGTTGGTCCACGACGATTAACTGTTACTTTTGACATTTTGTTTCCTTTTTTTATAACATCGTCACAACACTCTGTGTGAACGACGGTGATGAGGCATCATAGCAGAGATCAGATCGCTTGTCAAGCTCTGCTCGGATGCTGGATGAATTTTGTTCGTCCAACACAATATACAAAATTTTCTTCGTAATTTGTTTCATACACATTAAAAACTATTTTAACATTATCTTTTTGTTTATCTTTTACTTGATTTTTAATTGTCTGCAATAGTTTCTTTTCTTTTTTTAGAGTATTAGAATTTATAGCAAAATAATAAATTATCTCTTCCATATTTTCTAAATTATAAAACCATTTAATATCAGTACTGCCTATTTCTGATAGTCCATATGTTTCTATTCTGGAAATATCACTTAATTCTACTGAATTTGATACTATTGGTTTAATATTTGAATAAACATTTATATAGTGAAGTGTAGAAGATACAAGATCGTTAAAACTTTCATCAAACTCTAAAATAGAAACATCATCAAGAAATTTTTCTAAATTTAATTTATCAAATATTACAAACTTATTGAATAATCCAGATCTTGTGTATTCTTGTAATATACTGAATGTTATTTTATCTTGTAATTTTTCTGTATTACCAACCAACTCTAAATCTGAGCGGATATAATAGATATTGATTTTTCTATTTTTGTAATTTTCTAAAAATCTAAGAATAATACCACTTATTGCTTCTGAACCATCAAGAAATACAGATAATTCTTCGTTGTCGTCGTCAATTAATTTATTTAATTTTTCTGGATAGTTCTTTTCATAATCCTCAGAATTTTTAAATTGAGGAATTATAGTATTATTAATATTATATACTTCATATTGCGGATATGAAGAAAATTTATTCACTAACTCACAACAAAAATCACCAATACCAACAACAGAAATCATATTATCTTCCTCATATCATTTAATGATTTACCAATTTTTACAGAAGCTCTAAACTTACCAAAATCAGTAGTATTATATGTATCTACTATCTGTTTTACTAAATGCTTATCTTCTTTATTCATATCTAACACAATATTATCATGGATAATCATTTTAATTTTAGATTTAGTATTTTTCAGTATTTCATTAACTTTCAATACCTGCCTCAACACCATGTCTGCCGTACTGCTTTGTACGATATAATTTATACTATGAAAGTCATCTGACTCAATCTCTCTGCCGTAATAATTTTTAACTTTACTACCATTCCAATATTTGTTCTTAATCAAGTCAGTATTGTAAAACTCTTTAAATTCTTTTTCTTTTGCATTCTTTTTACCATATAACCAAGAAATAAACTCGTTTTTAGCCGTGTCTCTATCTGCATATCCAAACTTATTACGGTTCCACTCATGAATGTCGTTTATAGGCTGATTAAAACCACCTAGAGCGAGGAATACGCGAACTTCTGCAGCATTGTAGTCAATATCAACAAAGAAGTTATTATCGGGTTTAATCAAGCCACGAAGATTTTTACTAATATTAAGAATTGGAAAACTATTTTCTCCTGTTGTTAGGCGACCTGTTTTGCTATGAAACTGGTTATAGTTAATATAATTGTCTTTTAGCAAATAGTTTTGTGAAAATTCTTTTATTTTCTGTTCGTGTAGATTGTTTTTGATAAACTCTTCATCAAATGAAAGTTTTTGACTACGAATAGTAGTCAATAATGTTTCTAAATTTGATTTAAAATCATAATCAATTGGCTTTGGATAATTTTCCACAACATAATCAATAATACGACATTTAATATCGCAATAGTTAATCAAAAACTTTTCTGGAACAAGATCGTAAAAGCAATTATCTTTTAAAGATACTTTTGATTCAATAAAAGAACGGATAAAAGCTTTCGCTTGATTGTTTAATCTAAGCCATTCATCTTTAAGATCTTCTGGACAAACTTCATTGAAATCTTTGCCGCCAACATAAATATTTGCGTATAAATTATCTACTTTTTGTAGAACAGAAATATATTTCCAAGTTGGTCCAAGTTCTTTTGGTGGATCTTGACCGAAGAAAAGTTTTCCGTTATGATAGTAACCGATACATTCGTTTTTGTCGTCAAGCGTTAGAAAAGTCATAAGCAGCTATCATAGTCTATTCCGTGCGGCCTGTCAATCTAAAAGAAAGTGCGCGTATATTTTATATCACCGGTATCTTTAAGAGTTTTACATTTTTCATTAATAAAATCAAAAGCAAAAAAATTATTTTGATATGTTTTTATATTAATAATTTCATTGAACATTTGTTCAAATTGACTTTCTGAAGAAATAATATTATTTTCTCTAACTTTAGTATAAAAATATAACTTCATTAAATCTTGTTCTGTTATATTATCATATAAATTTTCATATCGTATAGCTTCTCTTAAAATTTGTTTTTCATTTATACAAGCTTTATTATTTTTAAAACTTGTAATTACATTTTTTGCATATGGCTGCTCTTTAACAATAAAATTATATAAATTTAATAAAGAAATTTTTAAACTTTCAAAATTAAAATAATCAGTAAAATAATAAAAATTATCAAAAAATCCATTTATATTTTCAATATTATGAGTTTGCAAATACGGCAAAGCATTTGCTCCAGCAATATCAAAAGTCAATCTCCAAGGTGAATATTTGTCCATAACAAATCCATATTGTTTTGTTAATGTATCAAAAATACTAAATGAAGGATCTCGCAAATAGTTTTTATAAGAATTTAAATCATTTCCATGACTATCAAAACTTATTTCAACAACCAATCCAGAACTACGAGGAGAACACAATGAGTTTTTTATAAATTCTGTTTTGTTAATAACTTTTTCATTTTGATTGTAATAAAATACAAAATATTTTATAAATGATTTAAAATCAACAATTTTATTATTTAAATTATTGTTATTAATAAAATTATAAAATTTATTAAAATAAACGTTTAAATATTGAGAATGTTGTAAATTTGGAGATATAAATGCTTTTTTAGGTTTTATATTATAAAATTTACTTTGTGAAGATATTCCATTTGAATTGATTAATCCTCTATGACGAGCATATAGAGCATTAAACGCATCTGCTGCAGGAGCAATTAACATTAATTTTGGATCTGCATCTAAACTTTTTAATTTTGCTTCATCAACATTAACAACATCATTATTTAAATTTATTTTACCATACAATTGATTAGAATATAAATAACTTTTAAAATTATCTGATATAAACCCTTCTATAGAAGAGACATTTTCAAATTCAATTTCATAATTTAATCTTTCATAATAAAGTTTTTTTGCCGGTAAAGCATTATTACCTTTAGGAAATATTGTATATTTAGAAGTAGAGCCATATAAATTGGCTTCTTCTGCCACGCTGTTTATTTCTTTTAAATATTTATCGTTTATATTTTTATATTTCATTATATTTTATTTAGGACCAGCATTTACAAATTTATCTCTTGTTTCTCTTTTTTCTTGTTGCTTACTTTTTTCTTCATTTTCTTTATCGGATTGTAATTGAGTTAATGCTTTTCTAAGTTTTATAACCTTAAATGGAAGATGATTTAAGTTTGAATATTCTCCAGTTCCAGTTGAAACCCAATTTGCTTCTAAAGTTGTAATATATTTACCTGATTCAATAGATGTTTTTATAGATATTATGACAAAATATCCACCAATACCATATTCTATAGGATCTCCATAGTTTATAACCCCTGGAAATGATGGTGATATATAAATCATACTACCAATTCTAAAATTGACAGTACCAAGCATTTCTATTGTAACATTATATTTACCTCTTAAAAAGACACCTGCTTTCCATGGCTTTCTATCAACTTGAGTTTGTATGTTAGCCTCTCTCACAAATGGCATATTTTCTTCTCTAAAGGTAATTTTATTTATTATCCCTCTATTTTGTCCGTAGAAAAAATGAGGTATACCATCTTTTAAGTCTTTAACAAGATCACTTTTTCTTAAATTATGTTGTGGAGCGGTATAAAATACTATAATATTTTTTTTAATCGGATTAGAAGAGCCTATTTGTTTATTAGTAATAAAGTCTTTTATATCACCATATAAAGATTTAGATAATATTTTTCCTTGATTTTGTCTAACTAAATTTAAAAAAACATCATCATCATTAAATTCAACCTTGTCAAAGAAAAATTTAAATTGTATATTTTGAGTTGGAACGTAATCTTGATTTGTAGACTTTACTGCTAAATTTAATAAATCTGTTATTGCTAAATTTAAAAAATTTATTAAATTCATTTGTGTAAGATTTTGAGAAGTAATATTTTTATTTACCCAATATCTAAAAGTTGCAATAGATATTGGTATTTCTGTAATATTTATTTGTTTAATTGTATTATCTAAAATTGCATAATTTCCATTTAAAGATAGTCCATTCTCAACATAAATTTTATATTTTGGATTTTTTGCTAATTCATTAGAATCCATAAAATTTCCATTTCCAAAATTAGCAATATTACAATCAGAACAAAGTATTAAAAATTCACTTTCTTTTTGATTAGTTGAATTATCAATTTGTAGTGCTTTTAAAAGTGAACCAAAATTAAAAAATGGAATTGAATATATTGCCGGTGGCAATGGCATTCCACCGATCGTGGAAGAATCAAAACCAGGTACTTGTGACATATCACCAACTATGTTTGCAACTTCTGAAGCGTTTTCACTGAAGGGTTCTAATCCTGCCGCAGCTAATTCAAAACTGGTTTTAAAGGCTGATTTATAAAATGATAAATACCAAGAATCAGGGTTATCAAGTTGTTTTAAATATTCATCAATGTTAAAATCGTTTATTTCGTCTTTTGATCTAAGTGGTGCCCAATCTAAATAAAGTACTTTTGAATCATTGTTAGAATTAATTGAAAGTAAATCACGTGATTTTTTAATAGCATCTAATTTATTTAATTCATTTAAAGAAGAATAAGATTCCATTATTCTAAATTGTCTTGCATAAGTAATACTATCCATAACTATTCTTGGCAAACTACCACCATATTGTTGAATAATTTTATTTAAAATAGAATCAGTTAACTGTTTTTTATTATCTGATTCTAAAGAATTTTTTTTTGCATAAAGCTTTTCTAATGTTTCTTTATCTCCCCTATACGCATCGCTTACATCACCTTGTGTACCTTTTGTTATTTTAACTTCAATTTTTTGATCTTCTTCGGATTTTACTTCTATAGCTAAATCAGGATCTTGTTCTTTTAATTTTTCTTCAATTATTCTAATTTGCTCAGAAGTATCTTTTAAATCTATCATTTCTTGACCAGATAAAACTGTTAGTTTTGTTGAATTTCTTGCCACAGCCTCAAGAGAACCGATATATTCTACTTGCAATCCAACAGAACCATCTTCATTGATAGTTAATTTATGTATAACATAACTTAAAAATAATTCACTTCCAGAAACATCTGCAAAAGCTTGTAATTGTTGTGGCTTCAAATCTGGTGGTAGATCTTTGTTGTAATTCCAACCAAATTTTAATTTTATTTGATAATATTTTGGATCTCTCTCAAGTCTTTGAGATTTTTTCTCTTTTGGAGGATTAAAAAGTTCTAAATATCTTGACTTTTCATTAAATAATGTTTGAATTGAATCAAAAACTATATTCATTTTTACTTGATATATAAATGTTGTTGCAGTATCTTTTCCTTGAGAAATAAATTCTAAACTAACCAAATTAGCTTGGTATCCTCTATCCGAACCAGCTGCTGTTATTGAATCAATTGCCGATTTTGGATAAAAGTTATTAAAAGGAATAAAAAATTCCTTATCATCTTCATAAATTTTCCAAATTTCTATATAAGGAATTAACGTTGACAAAGAAGCTGGACTTAATTGATTGTATGCTTCAATAAAATCTTTAAAATTATAAAGTTTATTTATTGTAGTGCCCGAATTCTCTAAAGAACCTTCTTCTTCTAAAGATATACCATTAACAAATGGACCACTATTAATATTTACAACAGGAGAAGCTAATGCTGTTATGGTATCAATGTTCTGTATTAAAACAGATTGATCAACAATTCTTCTTGCATTATTTATTTTTTGTTCTTTATCGTCAGCCATATATTATATTTCCACGTATTGAAATAAGTTATTTAAATCAGTTGGTATATAAAAAACATCACCTATAGTAAAATGAGCATCGGTTGGTTTATTATTATATAATGCAATAACCCACCATAATTGTGAATTGTTATAATATTTTTCTGCATATTTAGACAAACGATCTCCTCTTTTCCAAATAGCTCCAACAGTTTTGATATTTATTTTATCCAAGTAAGTGGGCATTTTAATTTTAGGAGACATATAATGTCTTATTCCTTGAATATTTTTAATATCTAATATTTTTTGTATTAATTCACTGTTATTGAAAATTTTTTTTCTATTTTTATATCTTTTTATACTCATATATTATTTCCATCAAGGATATGCAAAAGGAGATACAACTGTACCTGGAGTATAAGTATGTAATACTTTAAAACTCATGTTAATATTAAATTCACCAGGTATAACTTTTCCGTCTTTTGAAGAAAAACTTGTATCAGCAGAATCAAATTTCATTTTATGTTTAAAGTTAGTTATGGCTATAACATAATCTTCTTCATTCAACAAATTCATAAATGTTATTCTAAAAAGTGGAGATTTATGAATAGTTTGCATTCCAAAACTTTGTTGTATTGAATATAATTCTTGAAAATTTGTTATTTGTTGCTCTGCTTTAGCTATTTCTTTAGGTATATCACCAGCACGTACTGAATTTTCTGCACCGGTATTTTGTAAAATTTTCTTTAAAGATTCAGATTTTTCTTGTAATTGTCTAATTTTTTCTGCATTCTCTTCTTCTTCTTTGTTATCATATGCTGGATATAACCAATTTATAAGAAATTGTAAATTATTAAAATTAGTTGCAGCAGTTTCTTCACTTTCAGCAACAACATTAAAAGATAAACTTATATCTCTTGTTGTTCTTTTGTAAGTCATGATCGGATCCATTCTTCCGAACGCTTCATATGAACCCCAATCTGGTTTATATTGATTGTCAAAATCAAAATCATAAGGGAAAAAAGATACTTGATCAAAATTTCCAAATTTATGAGCTAAAGTTCTTATAACAATTTGTGCTTTTGTGTTTGAATTGGGAATATTAACCATAATTATTCAATTTCCTCTATTATAACAGGTGAAGCTTGTATGTAATCAGAACTTTGCACTATACCAACTGATTCCAACATTCTTCTTGTTTCTTCTCCGGAAACAATTTCAATATCTCTTCTTAATATATCAATAATATTTTTTCCATTAATTTGCACTACAACTGGAACAAATGCAGTTGTTTGTTGTGCTGGAATTAATGATTGTTGCATTCTTTTAGAAGCAGTTTCTCCTACAGCTACTGCTGATTCTCCTGCTTGATTTGCAAGTGTTTGAATATTTTGAGTGGTTGTTGTTTGAACATTTCCTTTAATATTCAAATTTGTTGATACAGAAGCAAGTTTTTGTAAATTTTCTGCCAATAAACCAACTGCATTTGCAAGATTGTTGATTGGATCGTAATCTATATCAGATAATTGAGATAAAAATGATTCTATAGAAGAAAAATTATCTTTTAAATCTTTTATTTCAAAAAGTTGTTTAAAAGAATCTACAAGTTTACTGATAGACAATGCACCTATTGATATAGCAAGAGATACCACAGTTAGTGCTGCTCCAAGAGCTAATAAAGCAACACTCATTGCGAGCATTACACCTATACCAGCAAGCAAAAGAAGACCTTGGGGGCCACTAACAGCAAGTCCTAAAAGCACTAATGCGACTGATAGACCAATTAAGACGGCAGCAATAATTCCTAATACTGACCAGTTAATTTTTGAGAATGATTGTACTGCTATTCCAAGTAATAAAAGAGATGCAGCCATAATCAACACAACAACAGAGCCTTTTATAACTTCGCTCGCAGAGTTGCTCAAAATTAATGCTGCAACTGAAAGGCCAATAAGTGCAGCTGCAGCATAACCAAGACCTCCACCGGTTTTATCATTTTGTGCTGCAATAGTGAATTCTTGCAATGCTTTAGCCATTACAAACATTGCTGCAGCGAATATAAGCATCCCCGCTGCAGCTTTTATCATATTTCCAGCATTAGAAAACATACCACCACCAACTGCACTTGTAGGACCAGCAGAAGCAACAGGACCAGCAGCAGGTGTTGGCATACCTTTTATAGCAGCCGATGCTCTTGTTACAGCATTAACTATTCCAGTACCAATTGTTTTTATTAAACCACCAAATCCTGCTTTTAATCTTATAATTGTATACAAACCATATAGAAGAAAACTTGTTGTAATAGCGCCCCAAGTTGGTCCCATTACTTTACTAAGTTTATTATTTATTCCCTGAACAATATCAGAAATCACACCAACAAACTTCATTAAAACAGTAACAATTGGTTCTAATATTAATATAAGGCCATTAAATGAACTTTTTAATTTATCCATAGCAAGAGTTGCACTTTCTGCTTGTTCTGCAAGAGTTTTCTGAACTTCTGCTCCTTCTGCTTGTTGTCTTGTATTCTGTAATGATGTTTCGCCAAACAATTTTGCTGCTTCATTCATATCAGTAATGCCAGCTGCATTTGCAATTGCCATTTTCTGAAAACGATTCATGCTTTCCCATTGCATTCCACTTGCAGCAACACCTTCTTTTAATAATCTAATTCTATCTTCATCACTTGCAGTTAAAAGTTCAATACTATTGAAATAATCACCACCTAATAATGCATTTAGATTACCAACTTTTCTACTTGCATCTTCAAAGGTATCAAATCCTTGAGCTATTCCAACTAATTTTCCAATAGCAATTCCAGTTTTTAATGATTGTTCTGCTAAACCATCAAGAACCTTAGTCATTTGTTCGCCATAACCAACAAATCTATTAGAATTTTCAGCAAAAGCTTGAGTAACAGAACCGAGTGCTAAACGATTTTTTGCAGCCATTTGAACAAAACTGTCTTGTATTTTAACTGCTTGTTGTGGAGTTTTGCCCATGGCTGTAACTAAACTATCAAAACTCTTTGAAGCAGTTGCAGCATCAACACCAAGTTTGCCTAATTGAGCCACGGCTGTTCCCATATCTTTTATTGAGCCAGCAGTTTGAGTTGTTAAGCCTATAAAGTTCTTTGAAAGACCTACCAGTGCTTCATTGAGTTCTTCTATTCTTAAACCGGTTCCAACAGAAGAAGCATACATTAAGTTGTTTGCTTCTCTTAGTGAATTTGTATATTTATCGTATCCGCCATTTAACTGACTTATTTGAATAATATGTTTTTCTAATTGTTCACCATATTGAAGGGATTGCTGTAATATTTGTTTTCCAATATTTAATATGTCTTGTTTTAATTTTTTTTCTTTTTCATTTTGTTCTAAAGAATTTGCTTGTGATTTTATTTGTGCTAATAAAACTTCTCTTTGTTTTTCTAATAATTTTTTTCTACCTTCATCTGTTTCTACTTTAATTTGTTCTAATAACAGTAAATAATTTTTTTGATTTAATTTATAATTTTCTTGTAGTTTTTGCGCTCTTTCGTCTTCGGCTTCTTGTAAAAGTTGTTCTGCATCAACTATTTGATCGTAATTTTCTTTAATATTATTAATTTTTTCATCAATATCTGTATAGCTTTTTGCTTTATCTTTAAGAGTCTTTGCAGTTTCTTTTTCAACTTGCTCAACTGCTTCTGAGGCATTCGTTATTTTTTCTGCCTCAGTAACAATATCTTTTAATTTCTTTTTTTGTTCTTCAAGTACGTCATTTATTTTTTTTTCATTGTCTAAGCGAAGTTTTTCAGTAAGAACACTGATATCCGGATTTGCATTCGCACTATCAGGAGGCTTGCTGGGATTGGTTGGATCTGCCATTTATAAAATATTCCTAAATAAAATTATACCTTGCTACATTATTATTTAGTAACAAGGTATAATATTTTCTTTATCTGCCTTTAGAAGCCTTCTCTATTTGTTCCGCTTCTTCTTTTTTCTGTTTAACAAGTCTCTTGACAAACCAGTCACGTATTGGTATTGGTAAGTTGTAAGCTTCTGTGAAACTCCACCCTCCATGATATTTGAGAGCAAAGAACATCTCGTATACACTTTCTATGTATTCATCACTTAAACCAAAAAAATTCCAAATTAAATGGAACCTCCATGTCTGCGCTGTAGTCACAGGCTTTACATTCAAAGTGCTGAGTTAAATCAACATTTGGGGTTATAGCTTTATAAACTTCTTTAAGGAATCTTGAATCCCTTACTGGCATAACATCAACGAATTGACTTATGACTTTTTTATCTTTTTCACCTTCTGCGCTTTCAATCAACAATTTTAGTTGTTGGGTATTACTATTATCTACAGCATTATTTTTATTTGCTTCAGAAATTTGTACTACAGATTTTTCATCATTACCTGTCATCAAGCGAATATTAACTGTAACACCTGTTTGTGGAAGAGTTACAGCAAATAATTTATCTTCTATATGCTTAACTTTGCTTGATAAATCTTCTGGTATTGTACCATCAAGCATTTTTTTATTTTCATCTAATAAAAATGTGTGCTTTGCAACTGTGTTGCATACAGGACACCCAACACTTGTAACATATTTACTTCCAAAACCAGATATTCTTGCATCTATTAAAAGTGCATTTCTATCTCCAACAAGTAGATCGCCTACATTAATAGACTTATCTACAACAACACTCTCTAACAATCTATCAAGAACAACACCTTTCTTGATAAGAGCCTTTGAGGTAAGAATATCTTCTTCTTTGGCTGTCATAAACTTTATTTCTAAAGTTTCTTTTCCATGTAAAGGACTTCCTGGTTTATAGAATTTTCCTTTTGATGGAAGCTCTACAAAAAGAGTTGGAGCGGCAAAGGCTAAGTCTAATTTTGACTTTAGCCCGCCGCTTGCAACTTGATTTGTAGAGACTGGATCTTCAGCTGCTAATTGCAGTCTGCGTTCATTGTCTCTATCATTCATTTATCACCTCTAATCATCCCGCTGGAAACAACGCGCCAGCTGGACTACTAAATCTGCAGAAATCGTATCTTATTGTCATAGTAACAGTTAATATTTCTTCTGAACCATAGTCTAATGCATCTGGTTTAACTGACTCTAGCCATGCATTTTCAAGAATCCATTCTTCTGCGATACCACCATTTACAAGACTTGGTTCGCCTTCAATAAACCCATCAGTTTGGGTCAATGAACTTAATACTCTAACTGTAACTTGGCCAAGTGCACCAACTGCTCTTGATTTACCGATTGTTGTAAAATTACCATCTGGTAAAGAACTAAATACACTTAAACCAGAACGAGCAAATGCATTCAATAATAGACCGTTAGTATCAACTCCACTTGCTCCTTTAGCTTGTATGTCAACTAATTTTATACTAAGAGGATTTGGTTCCCAAGTAACACGTCCTGGATGCCAATAAGTTTTATCAAAATATTTATGTTCACTTGCTCCAACTTTTATACCTGGACGATCACAAGTTTGAGCGAGAAATCTTACACTCTTCATCGCATCTCGTTCTTCTGCACTTGAATTAGCATCACCTGCAATATCAATCAGATATCTAAATTTACGTTTTGGTTCTAATGAAGCATCTGTCCAAATTAAATTTGCCATTTTTATAATCCTCTTTAATGATTTATATTAGTATATATATCATTCGTCAAAACTTGCACCGGTATTTGTTATGATAAAGTCAATTGCGATAAATTCAATTGCACGTGCTGGCTTAATATAAACTTTAGCGTACATAATATTGCGATCAATCAAATCTGGTGTAGTTGTTGTACTATCAAGTACAACTTTATATTCACTTAAACCAAATCTTGCCTTTGTATCAGCCATTAATGGATTAACTTGTGAAACAAAGCGATCCCAAGTAACTTGTAAGTTTGGATCAAATAGGATGCCTCTTGAAATCTTAGAAATCTTATCCTTGAGATAGATCGCAAGACGACGAACGTTTATACGGTCAAGAGCACTTGAAGTTGCTTGTAGAGTCTTCTGTCCGAAGATTACGATACCTTCACTTGGGAATGAAGCAATTGGGTTAATGTTTACTTCATATAAAGCATCGCGCTGTTTAAGTGATAATCTTTCACGAACATCAAGAACAGTTAAGCCTGATGAACCATTACTCAATCCACCACGATTAAATCCTGCTGGCGCAAACCATACAGCGGTTGCTTCTTGTGAAGAAGCCATTGTACCAAGAGCTACAACTGATGGTGGGACCCATAGTGGAATATTGTTATCGGCACTAATTGAAACCCATGGATAGTAAGCACAACCAAAACTATTGTTTAAGTTTCTTGATTTGATAGTTGCTACTGCTGTGTTTACATTACCCATTCTACTGCGTTCTGGAGTTGCTTCTTCAGTAGTTGGTATATAGCCACCTTCAATGTCAATTATTGCGAGTGTATCGTTTCTTTGTTTAGCTATATCAAGAACCTTGTCCGTTACAGCTGTATTTGTTATACCTGGAACAGTTAATAGATTCATTTCAACAACTTCTGGATCTGAAACCATGTCAATTGCTTTTTGAACACTGTATAGTGCGCTGTTGGCTCTTGGATCTTTATTTGAACCAAGAACACGGTTAGCAAATGGTTCTTTTTCTTTAACGTTTAGACCATCAAAACCACCAAACATTGGTACAACGAATTTATCAACACCTTTATCTAATAAGCTCTTATAAGAAGAACTGGCAGCTGTTATTGACTGGCCTGCAACACGACTTCCACTCTCCCAAAAGAATGTACCTATTGCACTTGAAACTTCTTTGACATCATCTAATGTGAATATTGTTGAATATTCTGTTAGTGAGCCGGTTGGAACGAAAGTATCAAGATTATATGGTTTAACTCTTACAAGGTCAACATATTCTTCATTAAATTGTGCTCTTGTACCAACATTGGTAACAACACCATAATAAGTATCTCTATCGTTTAATACGCCGGCTTGTGAGCTTGATACTCTTAGTTTTACTTCTGGGAATTTAATTGATGCAGTTATATCACTTATACCGGTTACATCAATTGTGTTTGATGTTCCAGCTGGAGCAAGTGGTATTTCTCCGATTGCTTTTAATATTGGTGCACCAGTTGTTGCTGAACCAGAACTAAAAGTAACAGTTTTGTATTTTACCGGTCCCAAAAATCCGAATGGTAAGCATTCTGCATCAATACCACCTTCTTCAACTAATGAATTCATTTCTACGCGAACGTATTTAGAGATATTATCGTAGTTTCCAAATACTCTGTGTCTCTTTTCACCGGTAGCGGTGTTGTCTGTCCATTCAAGATATTTATCGCCAATTCTCTTGGCAACATAATTTTCCGAATTTGGATTTAGATTGCAGTTTGTAAATACTTCAAGAACACTTGGCTGTGCGTCGTTATCGGAAGTTGAACGTACTTCAACTGTAAATGAACCATATTTTTCAAATGTGGTTGGTGAGTATTTAACATCTTTTATTGCAACTTTTATTGAACGCTGATTCCAATCACCGGCACCTTCACCACCAAGAGCGACAAGTCTAAAGAGTTTAGACATATTCTGTGGATTGTATGAGCCAGTAACTGTGCTGAGATCTTGAGAGAAAATCCAACCTGTCTTTGCTGGCTGCGCTTCTAATTCAAAATCTGATAAATCAACATCGGTATTCTTTAAGCCTGCGATAAATGCATATGCTTTACCCTGTGCTGAACCGGTAACATTATCATTTAAGAAATCTGTAAATGTTTCGCCAAGCCAATATTTTTCTCTATTATCAATAGATGTTATACTATTGTTTACAAGAGTTGGATTGGTATTGAATATTTTACGAATATATTTGTCTGATGTTTTATCAAAATTAAATGATGTATCAAGTATCGTGTTTGATGACGCATCAAGTACTTTCATTCTAAATTCAAAACTATTTCCAACAGACTTAACAAGAGCGGCAGATGCAGTAACCATAGTTCCGGATGGATTCTGGCCAGCAAGAGCTAAACTGGCACTACTGTCAATATAAAATATTGCAGCTAATGCACCGGTAACTTGTGCAACTGAACTTGATGGAACAACGAAAAGACCATAAGCGCCACCATTACTGGCTGTTGAAGTTGTTATTGTATTTGTTGTTTTCCAACCTGGATATCCACTTAAACCAGCTTCTGGGTGTTTAGAACCCATCAAACGAACGAAGGTTAATGGACTTGAATTAGCCAAATAAGCTTTAGCAGCCCATGATGCATACGCAGGACCGGTTAAGTTTCCTTCACGCCAAATATCACCATCTGTTGAACCACGAACAGGTTCGCCGAATACTGATACAAATTCTTCATATGAACGCACTTTGACAGGAACCATACCTGGTCCTCTTCTTGCACGACCAATTATAACTGGTCCTACAGCGTCATTTGTATTATTGACCTGTGAACGATCAATTTCTTTAATTTGAATTCCGGGGGAAACGAAACGATACTTATTTGCACCACTCATTATAAAATACTCCTATACAGCATGTATTTCTTAGGTAAATAGTAAGATTTATTTTCAAAAGAAACAAGTAAGTAATTAATAATATTTCTTTTTGTCTGCTTCTGTTGTCTCGCCAAACATTTCTTTTTCTTTTGGTATTTTTATTTCTACTATTGTTTCAGAAGTAATTATTTTTGGTTTTTCAGAATTTGCCCCAGCACCAAGTAAATATCCAAGTACATTAACCGAAAATTCAGTTGTAAATAAACGATTTTGTTCTTCAAGTTTTCCCGTATTACCACCATTTTTAAAAGAAGAATCTTTTTCAAAAAAACATTCGTATTTATGCTCTTCTTGAGAAACCATAAAATGATTAATACCAGCAGTATAAGTCATAAATGGTTGTATTATTTGATTCATCTGTTGTTGATATTCAGCATTAACTGTTATTGTGTATTTTACATCAATATAAGTTGGTAATGGTATTTTTGTAACTTCATAAATTACTTTTTCATTTTTTTCTTTAACATTATATTGCAAAAATTTTCTATTATTATTATTTTTTGCATAATTATTTGATTTTTCTTGTGAAACAAGTTTTGTGACAGTTACAACGCCACCACGAAAGTCATCTGGTGGTACATTTGCATAAAATGTGCCTTTTTTTGTTAAATTTTTTGTTATATTATCTCTTTGAAGTGTTATTACCGGTAAAATAAAATTACCATTTACATCTCTAAGTGTTCTATCAAATTTTATTTGATGCGCTCTTTCAGCAGCAACCCAAACAACTGGGGTTTTTTTCCATCCACGGTTAGTGTTTGAAGATATATTCATGGTTTTATCAAGCCAATTATATATTGCTAAGTCTATTGTTTCTATAGTTGAAGGCTCTATAGAGACTTGATTTTTTTCAAGCCCCGTTCTTTCAAATTCTGTTTTATCATTTGGCATATTTATAATTCCTATTCTTCAAACACTTGATTGTGGAAATCTGCAGACTGCCAATGACCACCTTCATTCATATAGAATGTTTTAGCGTGATCAAAAGGTGAATATATTTCGTCTTCATCTAGTTCTTTTAAATATACAATATAACCTTTATAGTTATGTGGATTATTGACCATGTCCAAAAACATGCTTCTTTGAGTACTTGTTCTTTTACCGGATAAATGTATAAATTTTTCATATGTAATAGAATTCATAAAATTACCTATATAACAAAGAACTGACTGACGTACCATATTCCATCTTCATTAAAATAAAATTTGTCTGCTTGATCAAATTCTCCATATGTTTCGTCTGGATCAATTTCCGTCAAATAGATAATACATCCTTCATAATCTTGTGGATTATTTACATAATCTAAAAATTGAGAACGCTGAGAACTTGTCCTTCTACCCGACACTAATTTTATTTTACCGCCACAAGCACCTTCTACTGGCGTACTGTTTATTATATCAATAATACTTTGTTGTGTTGTACGATATTTTTCTCTTATTTGTAGTAACGCGACCGGCTCATTGAAAAAACCTTCTCTAACACGAACACATATTGCTGTTATTTCTACACGATGCTCAACTTGACCGAATAGTGCTCTTGGCTGTGATAATTTTACTATTTCATAGAACGTTGTTCCATAAAAAACTATATCACCTTCTCTAACATATAAATCTTGATCTTCTGTTAATCTTCTTTTGTGAAAATTAATTGTTAATTTTGATGTCTTGTCAAGTCCATACACTTCAGTTGACGTTTGATCTTCATCAATTTTAACTAAAGCTTTTATTAATATTGGTCTCAAAAACTGCTTATTTATTGCTTCTCCGTATAATGCATGAAAATCACTATTTTTTACATTAAGAGGAAAATAAATAATAGTTTGTCCTATTACTCTTTCAATAAGTTCATCATTTACTTGCTTGGTTAGATCTCTCTCTTTCTTCCCCAAAAACATTGGAGGAGGAGGTTGTTCTGGTTGAGTCCATTTTTTTTGATCTACTTTCTTTTTACCCATTTATATTGCCATTTTTTAATAAAATAATATTTTTATCATTTTTTATTTGATTTAATTTTAAAATAGGAAAATCATCTTCAGTTAATATTTGATAAGTACTATCATTTTCTTTGCACCATTTTTCTGCGGCTTTTCTTTTCAGACTTATATCTTCGGCATCTCTTTGGAGATTCCATTTAGATTTTATTTCAATTAGTTTTTTTTCTTTTGGTAAATAATAATCAGGCGTATAAGTTCTTCCGCCTCCATCTTTTGTATAAGATATATTTATTTTTTCATAATCAACATCTTTTAAATGTGTGCCATTTTCTTCTAAAAATTTTAAAAAAGAACATTCCCACAAACTTCTAAAAAAATATCCTTTATAATATCCCCTAACTCTACCTGCATTATTGTATATTTTTCCATATGCTGGATTGTTCACTCCGGAGTTTTGACGACTTTTTATCTCTCTTATCGCCTTTCCGGTTTCTTCTCCATATAGTTGTTCTACTGTTTTTCCTTTTTTATCTTCCCAATATTTTTTTCTTGCTTCTGAGATCTTTTTATTTCTTTCTTGTGAATACATTTTTTTCTTTATATCTTTATTTTCACGGTCATATTTAAAATTAAATTTAGAATAATCAATTTTTTTTCTTGATTCCAAATATTTTTCTTTTGTTTTGGGTTGATTGATGGCGTTTTTAGTTTTATTTGATATTATTTTTTTTTGTTCATCGTCCATAAAAAGAGCATTAGGATACAAAATTTTATATTCTTTTGCTTTAATATTATGTTTTCTTAAATGACCCATTATTGATTTGAAACAATTTTTACAAATTTCACATATTACCATTTTATTTTGCCTCTATTAATAAATAGACATCATATAAATAAACGACAAATCTAACCTACGAATATTACGTTTGGAACTGCAGCAAGTATTTTGTTTGCATTATCTGAGAGAGCAGTTCTCTTTTCTGCTAGTGTGTTATAATCTGTTTCTTCAAGTATCTTCAACAGTTCATCTTTAAGACCATCTTTTTCTTCTTTACTTTGTGCTCTTAAATCAGCACCATTTAAAGTAACACTTTCACCTGGGATTGGTATTGTTTGAAACTTTGAACGAACTTCTGCAAGCATACCTTTTGCGACAGCTAGAGCGTAACGGCGAATCCAATGCTTACCAATAGCATTAATATTTTCAAATGGAATGTTTGAGAAAGGAAGAGTGTTAATGTTGTTGACTCCTCCGATTCTTGGATCCTTACCAGATGCTTCGGTATAAGATGAACCTGAAATAATTCCTATTCCAACATTTGCTCCGTTACCTTCACCTACACTAAATTCAAACCAATAGGTGTGAATATCTGTTGCGTCAGGCATTGGATATAGTCTTAATTTATTATTCTTGATTTCATATGAATAATGTGATATACGCGTATAGATATTATCTTCATAAGCCATAGCTTGAAGTTTATTGTGCCACGCTGGAATGACTTCAAATGTACTGTCGTCAGCATACTGACCGTATGTTGAAAGATTACCTACTGCATTTAAACCACCGTAGTAGCCATAGAATCTCCACATCGCACGTGCTGACTTATAATAAACCTTGCGAACTGTTATTCTTGAGCCTGCGGTTATTTTTCCATAAAGAGAAGAACTAACATCATTAGCGAGATTATTTACTATTTCTTGTAAATCGTAATCTTGTCTCATATCTATTCCTTGAAAAGAAGCAGAATAAATATCAACTTTTCCACCTACACCGGCTTGATGAGAGAATGCGTCTGCTATGTCTGTAATAGCAGTTATATCATACATTGGATAAGTGAGATTTAATGGACCAGAAGAACTAACAAGATTGTAAAGAGCGCTTCCACTCTTTATTTCACCATCACTATTGAACGTGCCGGTTGGAGCACCCAACATGTTACCAAGTGAATTCTTCGCTTGATGAAGATTGACTAAATAACCATATGTTAAAACAGCATCTTCATATGCCGCATAAACTTGACCTTCTGTAATTTCTATATCAAGAACATCGCCACCTATCATTTTATAAGTGTAAGCAACTTGATCTACGGCGCCGCTTACAAAGTCGACGCTATTAGCATATACGCCAATAGGTAAATTACCAGTTACATTAACAAATGCCCCGGTTGGAGGCAATATGATTGCACTTGTTTGTTGTTTCGGCGTGAGAACAGGTACGGCCATTTATAAAATTCTCCATTAATATGGTTACTTTATAAATAGTATTAAATTAGATCAATTAGATATAAAAGAAAAACCCGCCATTTCTGGCGGGTTTATTGTTTATAATGCAGTTGGTGGTGTAAAGTTTGTTGTATATCTACCAACACCTTTTGTTATTCGTAAATCATCAATATAACCATTAAAATCTGCTAAATTTCCTTTGCCAATTCTAAGACCATCACTAGAGCCATTAAAATAAGTATAATTTGTTGTATCAATGAAAGTATTTTGTAATACTCCATCAAAATAAACTTTAACAGTACCAGAATTTCTACTTATAGCAACATGATGCCAATTATTATCTAAAATACTACTACATCCTATTGCCCACAAATTTGTTGAATTATACGAATTATTCCATCTTAAATTTGAATTTTGTATTATAACACCCCAAAATCCACCACCAGACAAAGAAGCTGGATTTAGTAGATTTCCGTTTGATGAACTTGACTTTATCCAAAATTCAACTGTAAAATTATTTGTTCCAAATACAAAGGCAGAGCTATTTGATGAAGCAATATCTAAATAATCGCCAATTCCATCAAAATACAAGCTTGAACCACCATATTTACTTTGTGCTGTACTTATTGCAGCATTTCCAGATGCTGTTACGGAAAAATTATTATTACTACTATCAATAATGTTTGTACTACCATTTGTTCCGTCACCTTTTAATAATAAAGATACATTATTAAAATATTGTTCTAAAGATGTGCCATTCAAAGTAACAATTTTTGTATTTCCGCCAGAAGAACTGAGAGTTAGATTAGCAGTTTTTACTCCTGTGCTTGTTGGTATAAATTTGGCAGTAACAGTTTGTGATTGCCCACTACCGGTTAAACTAAATGAAGATGGCGAGAAGTCAAATTGACTTGAATTATCACTAACTGTAACTGTTTCTTCAACGCTTGAAAATCCACCCGCTGAAACAGTAAAGGTTTGTGAAGAAGTGGCATTAACAATTGTATTTGTAAATGTTATTGAACTAACACTTGAAGTCAATATCAGAGGAACCGCAACTGCATTACCACTCATGGCAAGAGTTAACAAATTTCCACCGCTTGAACTTAATGTTAAATTTCCACTCTTCAAACCCCAAGGTTTAGTAGGTGTAAATGTAACTGTTACAACTTGAGAAGTAACGCTTCCTGTCATACCAAAACTTGATGGAGAGAAACTAAATTGATTTGAATCATCGTTCAAATAAACAGTCTCAGTAGTATTACCACTAGAACTTACTGTAAAAGTTATCTGACTACTTGTTCCAACGCAAGCATCAGTTAAATAAAGACTTGAAGTATTGGCTAAAAGTGTTATTGGTACAATAACAATTCCACTTGGTTCACTATAAAAAAACATTATAATATCTCCTGTTCAAAGTTGAACTTAATAACAGTTATAAATAGTTTTAATATTTTGAAAAAGAAAATCCGCCATATTTCAGGCGGGTTTGCTCAAATATGTTTCCAAGATTTATATTCTATAATTGCTTGTAAATATGAATTTTCGTGTATCTTATTATTTAATTTACTTTTATGATTATTCCAGTGTTTATTAATATTGTTTGTACTTCCAATATAAATTTTATTATTTATTTTGTTTCGTATTTGATAGATTGCTTGCATATAAGTAAATATTCTAACAAATAAAGAAGCCCCTTCACAGGGGCTTCTTTATATAGGTTTTATTTTAAGATCAACCTACAAGATCCTGGACCACCACTAAGCCGTACATGTCTGGACGTACCATCTTCTTGGCGTAACGGGTCATAACACCCTTACGTGGTACGAAGTCTTCAGTACCAAAGATGGTTGGTGTAACCTGGAGTGGAACGTATGGAGCATAAACGAAGCCACTTTCTAAGAAGCTACTGCCCTTACGACCAACGAGAACAAGATTACGTGGGAAGTATGGATCAACAAATACATCCCATTTCTTACTTAGTGAGCCAGCTTTGACTGCACCGATTGTACCCTTGGCGTCATCATGGACAACGTTTGCACGGAATCCAGTGGTGAATTCAAGGATATTGGCAACTTCTGGTCCGCAAACAACGAAGTTTGCACCACCACGAAGTGTCTTACGGTGGATAGCAGCACTTACATCGTTGATTGTTTCAACGAGTGTTTCGTACCACATACTGACGTTACCGGTAAAGTCGGCACCATTAACATCGGTATAACCGTTTGCAAGTGCAAGACCGGTTGTACGGTCAACGAATTTACCTGGACGACGTGACCAGTATAGAGTTGCAGCGGTTGCACCCTTAACGAGTTCACCGAGCATTTCTTGATCAATTTCAAGACCAATCTGTTCTGAGAGAATTGAAGTTAATTCAACTTCTGCATCAAGATTGTGGTAAGCATTTAGATCTTGACCGAGTTCTGGTGTCCACTTAGCTTTGAGCTTGCGGCTCTTGGCTGTTACGGCAACACTGTCAACTTTGATGTCAATTTCTGGAATGTTTGGTTCACCTTCAAATGTTACTTGTGAAGCAACAACTGCACCGAGTGAGTTAGCAACATTACCGAGAACATCGGCAATTGGCCAACTTGCAGCGCGGCTACCAGCATTTGTTGCTAGGTTAGCAGCACTAACTGAACCATCAAGACTTGCTACAACGAGGCGAACGTGTGTGTATGTATCACCTGTTGAATCAACAAGACCGGTTCCATCAGTTTTAGCTGTTAAGCGACGAACTAGTGAGCCACTTGGTAGTGTAGCATTGATTGCAATGAGACTACTCTTATCAAGAGTGGTTAGCTGACTTACTGGAACTGTAAATACTGCAACAGTGGTTGAGCCACTGACGAAATCTGCATCAAATTTGCAGAGTTTGTCAAGAGTACCACCAGCACCGAAAATGCCTGAAACAACTGCTGCACTTGCTGTAACGTTGCCACTACCTGTTGGGAGTGAGTAACCTTGGTTTAATGCACGAAGTGAATTTTCAGCATTTGGACCTGAGAGACTGACACCACCGGTCAATTGTGAACCAAGAACACCACCACCGAATAGTGAGCTACCTGAAAGGTTGGCACCACGTGTACGTTCAAATGTGAAGTCAAGGAAGAAGATTAGACCGCTTGGGAGACTCATTGGTTGTACGCTGACGAGTTCGTTAGCAATTAAGCTACCGAAAACGCGGCGTACAATTGGGAATGCAACTGCAGCGAAACCTTCGACATCACCTCCTCCCATTGTATTTGCTTCACGAAGTAATTCTTGAGCTTGATTTTCTAATAGGCGAGCCATTGTTGCTTTGGCGCGATCTTCGCCAATGCCTTCTAATAGACCTGTATCTGACCATTTTGACATTAGAGCGCCGCCTTCTTTTTCAAGGTCACGCTTAATAACGCCTTCTGTTAATTTTTTGATAACTGACATGTTCTAACTCCTTAAAATATATTTGGTATCATTTGATACCGGCTAATTTTAACCAACGATCTTTATTTGAATCGTTTGGCTGTTCTGTTTGTTTGTGAGGCAATCTAAATGATGACTTTTTATTAATCGCTTCACTCAGTGATTTTGGTGAACGTTCTTCTTTTGCAGGACCACCCACTGAATTGATTAATGTTTCATATACTGTTTTTGCTTCACTGACGGAATCAGCCTTTGAAATAGCTTCGACAATATGTGTTTTTTGTCGCTCATTCAAGGAGGCGCTTTTCAAGACCTGATTTTCGTAGAAGAGACGCGCATTTAATGTATTAACTTCTTCAAGTTTCTTAAATGCTAATGACATTTCTTCTACTGTGGATGAGAACTTTTTATTCTCTTCCAAGAGTTTGTTGATTTTAGCATCTTTGTTCTCAACTTCTTTAAGGAGAGCAGATGATGCTTTAATAAGTTCTTTTGTTTGTTGAACTTCTTTTGATTCGTTTGTTTGTTTTTTTAATTTAACACCACGGGCAGCTAAAATATCAGCCTGTGTGACTTTTTCGTTTTTATCAATCCCTTTTTTAACTGATAGGGAACCAAGATCTGATTTTGGTTTCTTTTTCTTTGCTTCGTCTAAATCTTCTTCATCTTCATCGTCTTCTTCCGATTCTTCGTCTTCTTCGGTTTCTTCTTCATCTTCTGATTCTTCGTCATCTTCAATTTCTTCTGATTCTGATAAAATTTCATCAAGATTAACTTCTGTTAATTCTTCATCAACTTGTTGCATTGATTCATCGTGTATATTAGAATCTGGCTCACCTTCTTCTTGCAATAAATCTTCATCTATTTCTAGTGATTCCATTACCGGAGCAGGACCACCGGCACCACCAGCAGCAGAAGGCTGGTTCATCATACCAGTAGATTGTGGTTGCATTCCAGGTTCTTCTTCTTCATCTTCTTTGCCAATTTTTAATTCATCAGATAAAGCGCCAAGATCTATATTTAATGTAATTTCTTTATCGTTATCTGGACAAGCGCAGAGCTTTTCACCATCTGTTGCGGCAAGTGGTATATCTTTTGCAGCACCTGCCACAAAGCTTTTATCACTTGCATCAGGTGGAGCGCCGCCAAAATCAGTGCCTGCTGGAATATCAGCGGCTAAAGTATCTTCTGGTGAACCAGTCATACCAGCAGGATTTTCTTCTGGACCTTGTTCTAGAAGTTTTTCTACTGCTTCTTTTATCTGTGGAGCGAATTTTTCAACGAGTGCAGCTTGTGCGCTTTTATACGCTGAATCTCGTAATGCTTGTGCATCTACTATTGCTTGTTCTAATAATTTTGAACCACTCATTAAAAATACTCCTAAAATACACTTTTACTCAAATAAATAGTTATATTCTCTACAAGATACCACAAATATGCTGAAAACTATAGCTTCTTAATAAAACATTTAATTAAATTGCTGTCTCCGTCTGAATCTTCAAGAGCTTGACCTATTACTTTACCAAATAAATCTCTTTTAAAGCCCAATTTACTCTTGGTTTCAGCAGCACAACCATGACCAATTTTATCGCTTGTAACTATCCAATCACCTTCTTTGATTTTACCGGTAACTAAAACATATTCAGCACCTAATATTATTGGTTGATCTTTACCATTTAATATAGCGCCAACAACCCTATTATCTTCTTTGACTGTACAAGGTGTGATTTTACCAGATTCCCACACAACAACTGTTCCAGTAGGATATTCTCCTATACCTTTAGTAGTAAAACCTGTTTCAAATATAGCACCAACTGTTGTTTGTTGTGCGTATACGTCTGCCCATCTATTTTCTGAAGAACCTATTGTTCTTACAGCATCACCTTCAGGTAATAATGTTCCAGTTATCTGAACAGAGCCACTGAAACTTGCAACACCATTATTCAATAATTTGTGGATGTGCGTTGTTCCATTGACTACGCTTAAGCCTTTGATCATTTTTTACTCGCTTCTTCACTAAATATCACTTAAAACATCGTTTTAACCAAATAAATAGCATTTAACAATAAAAAACCGGCACCCCGAAGGATGCCGGTCAATAATTTAATTAAAAACTATTATATCAGACGCCGTAGAATGGACTTGCGAACCATTCGCCACCTTCACAGAAGTACCATTTCTGGCCTTGTGGGAATGCAGCTACTGCATCATTTGCAGCATCAAGGTAGAACATGTGTCCATTGTGTGCTGATTGATTGCCACTTAGGTATGCAGCTGGGATTGTTGCAGCAGTAAACTTAGGAGCTTGGAACTTACCGTTTACTGTTACTTGATCAGCTGAACTGTCGCCGAGTGTAGCATTACCATTTACAGTTAGGTTGCCAGCAACGGTAACGTTGTCTGGAAGACCGATTGTAATTGTACCACTTAGACCAACAGCGCCTACACCACCATTAATGTCAATTTCATTAGCAGCACCTATGATTAGGACACTTTCTAATGTATCAACACGTGCATCAAGTGAGTTATCGCCAGCGAGACGAACACTTGCTTCACTTGAAAGAGCACTTGCTAGACTTGCATCAGCACTTGAACGTGCGCTAGCTTCTGCTGAAACAGCAGTTGCTAATGAACCTTCAGCTGCAACAGCACGACCTTCTTCAGTTGATAGACGGCTTGTTAGGCTACCATCTGCTGAAGTGCGGCTACTTGCTTCTGCTGAAACAGCAGTTGCTAGTGAGCCTTCGGCTGCAGTTGCTCTTGAAGTTTCACTTGAAAGAGCACTTGCTAATGAAGTATCTGCTGAAGCACGTGCAACTTCTTCAGTTGATAGGCGGCTTGTTAAGCTTGTATCAGCTGCGGAACGTGTACTAGCTTCTGTTGATGCACTTGCGTTTAGAGAAGCAACACTACTGATAATTACACCAGCTTGTGTTGTATCTAAACTACTAACATAAGCAACAACTTCAGCAAATTGATCTAGATCAGCAGTGGAACCACTGAGTATTGCGTCAATTCTGCCTTTTTCTGTAGCAATTGCACTTGCTAATGAATTATCACCAGCAACGCGACTTGATGATTCGCTGCTAATTGCACTTGCACGTGCAACAATTTCACTACTTAGAGCAACTGCAACGCTTTCGTCACCGACAACGCGTAATGAAGCTTCTGTTGAGACAGCAGCAGCGCGATCAACAATTTCTGTTGAAAGTGCGGCTTCTAGACTGTCATCAGCAGCAGCACGAATGCTTGCTTCATTATCAATTGCACTTGCACGTGCAACAATTTCACTACTTAGGTCAGCAGCAACACTTGCATCGCCAACAACACGTAATGAGGCTTCTGTTGAAACAGCAGCTTCGCGTGCAGCAACTTCATCAGAAAGGTCTGAAGCTAATGATGCGTCGGCTGAAGCACGAGCAGCAGCTTCTGTTGATACATCAGCAGCAATCTTACTTGCTAATGAAGCATCGGCAGCAGCACGGATTGAAGCTTCATTGTCAATTTTTGTTGATAATGAAACATCAGCTGTTGAGAAGGCACTTGCTAGTGAGTTTTCAGCTGATTGTGCGCGGGCAGTTTCAGTTGATACTTTACTATCTAAGCTAGCTTCTGCACTTTGAGCACGTGCAGTTTCTGTGCTATCAGCAGCAGTTAATACTGCTTCAACACTTTCAGCGCGTGATTGTTCTGCACTGATTAGCGTAGCAAGACTACCTTCAGCAACTACAGCACGTGAAGCTTCTGAGGAAATACTTGCACTTAAGCCAGTTGCAAGACTTGAAATTGCACCATCAACACTACCATCTGCACTTTGGAAAGCATTAACAATTTCTGCTAATGAATCAAGAGCAGCTGGATCGGTGTTTGATAGAACATTATCAATTCTTCCAGCAAGTACAGCTTCTACTGAAGCGGCGCGTGAAGCTTCGCTACGTAGGTCTGCACTTAGGACAGCTTCAACTGAAGCAGCACGAACTTCTTCGCCTGATAAACGTGTTGTTAAGCTTGCATCACCTAATGCACGAGCAACAACTTCTACACTAAGATCATTGCGTAGAACAGCTTCTGCTGATTCTGCGCGAACAGTTTCAGAACTTAGATCTGCACTGATTGCTGATTCAACTGAATCTGCACGAACTTCTTCGTTTGAAAGACGTGTTTCGATTGAAGCAAGATCAACAGTTTGCATACTGTCAATAGCATCAATTCTTGCTGATAGTGAATTGTCACCGGCAACACGACTTGAGGCTTCTGAAGATACTGCAGTTGATAGAGCACTTGTAAGTGCTGTTGTTACACTTGCATCGCCAGCAACACGTAATGAAGCTTCTGAACTAACTGCATTTGCACGTGCAATTACTTCTGAACTTAGATCACTTGCTAGTGAAGCATCTGCTGCAGCGCGAATACTTGCTTCGGCTGAAACTGCTGTTGAGAAGGCGGTTGCAACACTTGCATCGCCGACAACACGGCTTGAAGCTTCACTTAAAATTGCATTACTTAATGCAGTAGCTAATGAACCTTCAGCAGCGGTAGCTCTTGAAGCTTCACTTGAAACTTGTGTTGATAATGCAGTGGTTACACTTGCATCACCAGCAACACGAGCGGAAGCTTCATTTGAAATTGCAGTTGCTAAACTTGTATCACGACTGAATACGGTTTGAACGAAGTTTGCGTCACCACTAATGGCATTAGCTAGTTCTTTGAGTGTGTCAAGAACACTTGGAGCACCATCAATTAAACTTGCAACATCACTATTGATCTTGCTAACTAAACTTGCATCACTGCTTACGCGTGATGAAGCTTCGCTTGATAAACTACTGCTTAAGTTGTTTAATGTTGCTTGAACGTCACCACCATCGCTGGTTGTAACATTTGCTGCTGAAACTTTAGCAAATGATGCTGAACCATTGCTATCAACATGGATAACTTTGCCGGTACCACCTGCTTGACCTTGTAGATCAAGTACGAGTGTACCACTAACACGCATGTTAACTGGTTTTTGATCACCGAATACGACTGTGCCGTTTTCCATGATTTTAGCAACTACTGTGCTAGAACCAGAGATAACCGCAAAACCTTTTTGTTTTGTTGACATAATAAAAAATCTCCTAAATAAAGAAAACACATACCAACACAAGGTTGATAATGTGATAATAATTAGTATTAATTTTTATTAAAATCTATGCCGTTTCAGACGAGTAAAAGGCAATCAAGGTATTGAGCTACTTGTAACAGTTTTTAAAAATAAAGCAATACGATTTATTGCTTCTCCAAGTGTTGCAGGATTCAATCCAGACCAACACTCTGAATTACTAGCAGAAAAAGAAACGTTTAAACATTTTATATTGCTTAATACCTCTAAATCTTCGTTAACAAGAACGTTTGTGCTAACAGTAACTGCATCAACTAATATATCAGAAACCATTAAAGAACCAGAAATAGACAAGTCGCTGGGAACAATAATCCCAGCAGAACTTGAAATCTGATTTTCTTTAATGGTTATTTTAGCCATTAATCACTCCTCTTTTGGAAGAGATGCTTTTTCTTTTTCTAATGCTCTTGTTTTTGATCTATTTTTTGTATGTTCTACTTGTGAAGGCTTGATGTAATATCTGCGATCAAAACAATCTTCAATAATTCTCATTTTTTTAGTTTTCTTTAAAAACTTTTTTATCATCTTTTCAACGTTGCCGTCGACTTCATCTAAACTAACTTTCATTTTTGCCTCATATAATGTCAGATGACATTAAATTTCTTTCTACCAAATAATTTACTTATATCTACACCCGGATCGTTTGGTGCTACTCCACCGAGAGGATTTGCCACACTTTCTTGTACACTTGCTGGTGCTGGTGTTGTATTTTTAAACACATCAACATTTCCAACTTTCATGGATAAAGATTTACTGAATTCTGAGTTTTGTTTTCTAAACTCGCTTGTCGTTTCTTCTCTATCTCGCTTCATTTGTTCAAGAAGTTCATTATTTTGTTGTTTTGGTTGTTGCTGAACGGGCACTGTTTGTTTTGCTTCTGTAAGCATTGGTAATGCACCTTTCATAACTTCTTTTATAACTGCAGACAATAAACCACTTTCAAGGAGTATTTCTTCAACACTTTCCTTGACACATTCTTGAACAATTGGTTTAATAATTTCTTTTAATTCGCTCTTTTTCATCAATCACCTATAATATCGTTTAACAGACGATTTATTTTGTCTGATTTGTTGAATATATTAGGAGCTTTTTTACTTTCACTTAAGCCCATAAAAGCACCTACTGTTGATGGTTCGCTTACGAAATCAAAACAAATAAGTTGAAAATCATCTTCCACATAAGTTAGGCCAGATTTTTCTTTTACACTTCCAAGACCACGACTTGAAATGCCAAGTTTAACACCACTTTCAACAAGTGATTTAAGTATTTGGCCAGATGGAGTTGTTAATACTTTAACTTTGCCCATAACATCTTTTCCATTCCACCAAATATCTGTAACAATATGAGATGCGTTCTTTAAATTGATTACAGACTCGTCTGGGTGATCTAGTTCTCCAAGAGCACGGTTTTCTGTAACGAGTTTCTTATAGTTTTCTACTTCGCGACGAAGGATGTTTTCGGGATAGACACGACCATTGCCATTTTTTGCATCTGCTCTTTGCATAACACCTGTGAGCATCATGCCGCCACCTTTAACAAATACTTTTTCCGATTCTGTCAATAAATCTTGACAGACACCGCCTTCACAGAGTTCAAAATATTCTCTTAATAAAAATTTGTTCATATTTTAACTCCTGTTTGTGTATACCTTTTCCAATTATTGTAAAACGATTTATAAGATTTGGATTCTTTTAGTTTTATATCTGGAAATTTTTGTCCCATTTTTCTTAATTTTTGATGACTTATTGCAAGGCGTCCATCATCGTAAATTGATTTCATAATTGCATGAATATGAATTAATGGAATTTGAATATTTTTTTCTTTTATAAAAAAATCACGTAAATTCCGTATATAATTATCTAAAGTATCAAAAGAGATTTCTCCTTGCTGATAAGAAGGTGAAATTATTTCTTGAAAAACTTCAGCATCTTGTGATTCTGGTGCTTTTGGAACTCTTGTTGGATTAACAAGAATACGATTATTGGCTATTAAATATCCAACAACTAAATCTACTTCTCTTTCTGGTATATTTAGAGGTTTCAAATCTGCTCTATATTTGTTTAATAATTCAACCACATTCTTTGTATCACTTGGAGTAACTGTTTCACCATGCTCTGCCGAAGTTGTTATTTCATCCGGACTTTTAAGCATTTTAGGTTGCTGTATATCCGGTGATGATAACTGACGTGTAGCAGGAACAGGGTCAACTGGTTTTTTATATGGATTTAGTTGTTTTGAATCAGGTCGTGTTGGCAATCTTGACTGATCTTTATATCTGTGACCGGTTTTACTAAATTCTGTATCATATATATCAGAATCTGGTGTATGTTCAAATCCTGGACGAACCAGATCTAATGCTGTTGTTGCTTTTTGTTTTTCTGGCTGTTCTGGTTCTTGTGGTTGTTGAGGTTCTTTATATGTTGCATACCATTTTCCAACACCACCGGCTGCACGAGGTTGTGGGAGACCAAAAAGAGAATTTTTTGTCTTTCCAAGCAACCCCTTACCAAAGCTTTTTAATTTATCAAATAGTTTTTCATCAATCTCTTCTTCGTTAACGAGATTGATAAACTCCTCTTCAATAATTTGCTTTAATTGCTGTTTGGTAAGGGACATTTATATCACTCTTGTTCGTCTTCTCTTATGCGAGCGCCGCGTATTGGTGCTTGTGGGCGATTATCTCCAGCTTGAAAGTCTTTTGGGCCTTGACCTTTTGCAAGTGGTTGTGATTTTTTGCCACCATGAAATAATGCTGAACGAGCTGTTTTTAATTGCTGTAGTACCATGGGAAGATCAAGACCTGCTTCTTTAACAGACATGTTTAATTCTTTCATCTTTAACATTAAGCTATTTAAAGATTCAACTGCGCCTGTTACTTGTTTGAGAGCGGTGTTGATGACTGCTTCAACATCAGATTCGGTTTTAACCTTTTCAGCAGCAAGTTTTGCTTCTTGTTTTGCTTTTTCAGCTTCTTGATCAGCTTTTTTGCTTGCTTCTTGTGCTGCACTTATAGCACCACTGACTCCGGAAACTGCTGATTTGGCTACATCTTTTACACCGCCACCAAGAGACTTCAAAAATGTTCCAAGGGCTTCATCAACTTCGCCCTCTTGTTGCATGTGACTTATTTCTTCTTTTATAATCTTTTGTAATTGTTCTTTTGAAACTTTCATTTATAATTCCTCAACTAAATTGAATAATGCGGGCGCAACCCGCATGGTATGGCTTCCTTTACAACAGTTTCTTGTATTGGTTTGTGGAAGAAACCACTTTCTAACATTTTGATTTACTAAATTCATATAAACCTCGTACCCTATAAATATTCTCTAATTAGCCTTTGTTCTTCAAATTTATAACTATTCCTTCATCGCTAAAACTTTTATCTAAAATATAACTGCAAAACGATGATACTAAGCCATAAATAAACGTTCCAATATAAAAATGTGGAAACAGATGAACGCCAGCATACCAGAAAATCATAAAATTTATATATCCAACATGAAATCCGGTACACATACTGCAGCGGAATAATTCACCAAGTAATCCATTCTTTGGTCTTATCCAATTAAGTATGCTGGCATAACACAGTATTTGCGTTAAGCCAGCACAACTTAAAATGAATACAACGATCTTATCCATTATAGACCATATGCATAACGACGAACTTGATGAATTGGTACAGAGCCTTTTTCTTTTGCTGCTTTGACTCTGCCGAGTTCTGTACTGTCTTTATCTTCTGGCTCTGTCATTCTGTCTGTATAAATATCATCAATTGCTTTCTGATATACAAAGGATGGCTTCTCTTGATCTATCCATTTGGAAACCAGCATCAACATAAGATTATCAATAGGTATTTCTTGAATTGGCTTTATTATTTTTGCTTCCATAGAACCATAAACATTTCCACCAACAACGCTATCAAATACAACAACACCTTTTTTAATAAGGTATTTCATCAATCTATCTTGTGTTTGATAAATATGATCGTCAAAATTGTCTTTTGAGAAAGCAATAACTCTCATTTTTTCGGGCATTACAACAATATCAACATCTGGGTGATCTGAAATAATAATATTACCATCAAGAGTTCTTCTTGCTTTTAAACTTACACTAAAATTTATGGGCGGCTTTTTTTGTTCTTCTTCGCCCTGATCTAAACCTTGATCTGGCTGTGGATCTGTATCTGTTACTGTAACGTTAATATTATCAGCCATTTGTTTGTTTATCCTCAAAATTAATTTCTTTTACAAGGCTTTGTATCTTCAAAACTTCTTTTATCATTGAAGCATCAATAGAGGTATTCCTATAATTTTCTACTTTTTGTAAAACAAGATTAGTTTTATCTTTTAAGAATTTGTCTTCATTTATTTGTTTTAAGTTAAGAGAAGTCTTTAAGTTTTCTTTTAATCTTTGTATTTCATCATTTAAATAAAGCTTAAATTCAATACCATTATCAGAAAAACTCATTACATATTTTGTTATAAGTTCTTTTTGTTCTGAGAGAAGTTCATTGCCATACTGTTCGTTAAACTTCTTTACGAAAAGTTTATAAGTTAATGCGTCAAGATTTTGTAGTTTTTCTTTTTCTACCTGCTCTTCAGAAGAAGACATTTTGTGAATAATTGTATTTTCTAATAAAACTTTTTCTTTTATTGGTACAGTATTATTAAATATTTGTGATATTGAGGCAAGATTTTTATAATCCGGTACAAAAGTAGAAAAAACTCTACCATCAGAAAATTTATTTAAAATATTTATTAATTTAGTTTGTTGATTAAATATTTTATTTTTATCAAGCATTTCATATTGATATTTTGCTTCTTTTAGTATTTTTTCAGCAACAGAAGCTTCTAAGTTTTTTGTTTCGTTAATTACTTTATATAATTCTAATTCTTCTTTTAAGATTGAATTTTTAGAAAAAAAAGCTTTACAAACTTTTAATAAAAAATCTTTTTTATTTGTATTTTTTTCTAAAATTGAGTTTGTTATTTCACGAACAATAACTTCGTAAAGGAAAGCAGTGTTTCTTTTTTTGTTATGTTTATTCTTCATCGGTTTCTTTCCTTGCCGCCTTTTTTTCTAATGAATTTAATAATTTTTTAAGACTATCATTATTCGCCATAATCTTTTCTTCTGTAATATTTATGTCGTTATTAGACATTCCTTCATTAATTATTTCTTCATTATAACTATCTTCATATTGTTCGTAAATACCATTACTTAAACCAAACAAATCTTGCGCTCCACTTCCCCAAACATTTCGCATAGAACCACCACCTAATTCTTTGCTGAACTTAGATTGGTAATTTCTTGTTCTCGCACCCGATGGTCGCTTATCTCCACCACGATATTTTACTGGAAGATATGTTTTTCCACGTGACGCTGGAGTTGATGTTAATCTATCATCACGTTTTCCAGGAGCAGCCAATAGTGTATCATCTTTTGGACCTTGTTGTTCGCCGGCTGGTTTTTCTTCACCAGGTGTGGGAGTTGCACCGGTAGCACCTTCTGGTTCTGCTCCGAGTGCTCCAAGATCAATACCTGCTCCAGCATCAGCGGGAGGTGCACCACCACCTGATTCCATACCTCCACCGGCACCTGCTGCTAATCCTGCATCTTGATCTCCAGCCGCTGCTTGTTGTTCTGTACCTGCTTTTTCAACGGCTGCTTTAAACTTAAAGTCAAAGAACATTTCACGTTGATTACGTAGGAATTCTTCATCAGATAGACCAAAGATCTTTTTAGCAACCCAACGTTTGCTGAAATAACCTTCTGTTGCTCCACTTGCAACTTCAAATTTTGTTTTCCAAGTTTCAAGTTCTTGTAGTTCGGCAATTTTGCTTGGATTGTTTAATTTTAATTTAAATTTAATTAAATCTTCATTTCTATATCCAAGAACGAAAAGATGAATAATGCCAATCTTTTCTAATTCACTAATAACAGAACGCTGAAGACGTTGAATTGTTCTTGAGAAGCGAATATCTTTTTGTGCAAGAGTTGTTTTATCTTCATCGCCGCCTTCACCACGTGCAAGATATGATTGTGGAATTTTAATAGCAGAGAATAATTTGTCTCGGAGATATTTGACGTCGTCAATGTCTCCAGTGTATTGACCTCCAGCAAGACTTTCAATCTTTGTTGATTGCTGACCGCGAACTGGAATAAAGTAATCTTCTTCAATTGAAAGAGGATTGTATCTCAAATCTACGCGACCGGTCTTTTCATCAACGACTTGGTTACGCTTTAAGCTTGTCATGGCTTTTTGCATGAACTGCTCTATATCATTTGGAGCAACGTTACCAACATCAATATAAAATACGCGACGTTCAGCTGAACGAACAATACGATAAGCCATCATGGCGTCTTCTAATAGAGTTAATTGACGCCAAATACGACGGGCAGCTTCCAATATTGAAGTTCCATATGGAGCATATTTATCATTTCCAAGAATACGGAAGTGACCCATCTGCCAGTTTTCAAATGTCATTCCACCGCTATTCCATTGGAATTGTACGTAATTTGGATTCTTTTCATCTTCGCCTTCAATACGTTCAACTTCGTATGGAGGAAGACCGATTGCGTTTTTTACACCATCTTTGTCGTCAATATCAAGGTATAAAAAGAAGTCACCGAACTTACACATTGTTCGGCACCAACCAAAAAGATTGAATTCAATATTTAAAATATCATAATAAAGACCATGAAGAACGTTTTTAATTTCTTCATTCGGACAATCAATTGAAAGTACTTTTTGTAATTCATTGCTTGTCGTCATTTCATCGGCATAAATGTCTAATGCTGATGCAATTTCTGGGGTGTATTCCATCTGTTCGAAATCAACATATCTTTCGGCACGGTTTTGGTTAGCCATGCTTTGTGAATGTACGTAATCAAATGGATTATATGAAGATTTTTTGAACTGCTGACCTTGCGCAGATTGAAATTTATATTTATCAAGTCTGCGGCGACGTTCGCTTTTATAATTTTGTTGGCGACGATTAACTATTGGACCAGAAAAAAGCTTTGTTAATCTCTTGAATAGAGAATTGTCAGCATTGTAGGGACTTCTATCTTGGTTAATTTGACCTTTTCTAGAAGGCATCATATTTCGGTAATCATTTTTGTTGATTGGTTTGCTTGTGTCAGCCATTTATTTTATCCCTTATAAAGCCAGTCGTACATTTTGTAATATTCTTGTAATTCTTTTATATTTACTTTTTTATTTTCTAAAGAATAATTTGAGTTATATCCAATTTGACCTGGTATTTTTGTTTGTACTCTTGTGTTCGCCATAGTTATAGCACCAAACATTGCTTTTGTATACTCGCTATCTCGCTGAGAAATTGTTAATGCAGTATCTCTAACCCAACAAGCAATAGCCATGGACATAGTTAAATCGTCGTTTCGTCCTCTCATGGCTTCTGGTCTGCCATTATTCCAGATAAATGTTGATAATTCTTCTGCTAAACGATTTGAATATATCTTAATTATTTTATTTCTAATAAATTCTTCAAGTTTTGCAACAATAAGAGGTCTTGTTTTTAGAGTTGTTGTAAATCCGGGTACACTGTTGGTCATACTTTCGGCTTGAACTTGTTCTATGAATTCGTGTGTTGATTTAATTGAATAATAAAGATTTGGATATTTTCTTTCTATTAATTTTTCAAGAACATTATAGCCAATATTATTATTTTCTACAACTAACAATGCTTTATTATATTCTTTTCCAGTTTGTAAAAGCATATCGGCATATATATCTGGTGCAAGTTTACCTTGATATTCTGCAACTTGTTCCATTGTTTCTAATTTTATAACATGAAATCCTGAAAAGTCTTTTCCATCGCCACGGGCAACGTCAGCAACCATTAAATATGTAAATTCTGGTTTTGCTTCTTCCCAAATCCAATAATTACGATCAAATCCCGTTCTATATTTTGGTTCCAATACATTTGCTCTTATTTCTTCAAGATCTTGAGAACTTATTACGCCTTCACCGGATGCGTTAAATGAGCATTCATATTCTTGCGCTATATCTCGCCTATTCATATTGCGAGTTGCAGCTTCAAACCAATCACGATCACGATCTGGGTGTGCATCCCAATTTAATTTTATGGCATGAAAGTCGTTTGAATTGTTTTCTGCATTTATAAATGTTTCATGGAACCAATTGCCAACACCATTTGGTGTTGAAATAGCAACACATCTGCCGCCAGCTGATAGTGTAGGGAAGATACTCTTCCAAAGTTCTTCCATGCCGTCGACGAATGCAGCTTCGTCAATTACAAGTAAACTAAGAGCTTCTGAACGACCGGCACTTTCACTTGTTGAAGATGCCTTGATCCATGAACCGTTATTTAATTCAAAGCTGTTTCTATTGTCTATACCGATTTCGGCAATACGAAGCCAATCTGGTACGTTCTTAATCATCTTTTTAACTTTTTTAACCAAGTTAGCCGCAACATCAAGTTTGGTTGCAACAACAAGAACACTCTTTTGACGACGGAAAAGAAGCATCCAAGCAATATAACCCGCAACAGCGGTTGACAAACCAAGCTGGCGGGCTTTAAGAACTATATTAAATCTATAATCTTCAAAATCTTTTATGGTCTGTTGTTGATAGCCATAAAGAGAAAATGGAATTAAGCCTTTTTCTGGATGAGCTATCTTACAATAGTTCATGATGAAGTATGAAGGATCTCTCCCACACTTCTTTATTTCATCTTTGACTTGTTCTTTTGTAAGACCATAACTCATATATCATTTTATGTTTGGTTCAACAATATGATGTGGTTTTTCTTTAGTAAACAGTCTGTCTTCTTTTGCTACCGGAGCTTTTTTTCTTCCGACTGTCACTTTAATAGCATCATTTAATGCTCGTTCCATTTCTTTTTTATCAAGTTGTCCATCGCCATTTACATCTTGATTATCAAATGCATCACCATCATCAACTGCGTTTAGATCTTGTTTATTATTATCGGTTTTCTTACCTAATTGCTTCATTAGACTAACTGTTTCTTCATCTAATTCAAAAGTATTTTCTTCTATTTTCTTTTCATGAAGTTCAACTTCTTCTTTGATTATTTGCAATAAACGAGATTTAGTTATTTTCATTTCTTAAGCCCACCTAAAGCTAACCATTTTTGTAGTTGTTCGGCACGTTCAACGTCTTTTTTGTCTTCTAATTTTGGCATATCAACATTTTTTATTTTGTAATGACATTGTGCTGTAACTTGTGTACGAATTTTTGATATTTCTTCAACATTCATTTTTACATCTTGATATTTTTCAACAGTTAATTCTTTGCCAGTAACTTTCTTAAATTCTTTTTTAAGATATTTGAGGGCTTCCGCAATATGTTCTTCAACATCATCGGCAAGACCTGGTTTATGTGCTTCTTCTAGTTTAATTTCACTTTGATATGAAACAATTAAGCAAGGGAACGAACCATCTTTTGATGCATGATGTGTTACTCTTGCTCTAAATCCATCAAGGAGACGGCAATCACAGCTTGTGAATGCGGGAACACTTTCACGACGCAAGCCTGCTTTGATTGGTTCACCCTTTTCATCACGGGCACCGTCATATGTATTCGCCATTACTTGCGAAATTCCCTTTATTACATCCATTAATTCAGCCATTTATACCGTCTCCTTGTGGTTTTATCAGCCTTCTTTTGTTTTGGCTTCTTTTACTGTATCAAGAGCAGCTACGCGAAGTTCTTTGAGTAATTTCGCAACAGCAGCTGCGTCTTTACGTAGACGAGTTGCTGCTGAACGATTACCTTTTTCAACTTTTGCTGCATCAGCCTTACAGCTTTCTAATACTTTTAATACTTCTTCAAGTTTTGAAACTACCATTTAACATCACCTTCTTTCTTTCTTGCCAAAGTTCTTCTCGCCCTTCAACAAATTTTATAAAACATTCATAACAACAATCAAATTTGTTCATATAAACATCATCTTTTAAACTAAAAGAATAACGTTTACAATCTTTCACAGGACAAACCCTGCTGGTTTTCGTAGTAAATAGTTTTTTCTTTATTAAAAACCCGTTTTCTTCTATTGTTTCTTGGGTTTCTGTTTTGTTTTTAACAATTTCAGCATACTCTTTTACTTGTTCTATATATTCTTTTTCTTTTTCTTCATTCCAATTTGCTTTTGGATTATGAATTGCATTATCTCCGTATTTTTCTTTTACGGCTTTTTCTATTGCTGCTATTTTATCCCAATCTGTCATGGATTTACCTGATTAATAACTAAAACTATACTTATGGAAACAGCTGCGGCTGTTGCGGCACCAGCAACGATTCCACCAGCAAACCAGTAAAGATTGTCACCACTATCGCTAATTCTATCGTATAGCTTCTCGTCTTGAACATCTCTAAGTTTACTTATCTCAGTAAACTTACTTTTTTCATAAGAGAGTTCATTATTTAATAAACCTTTTTCATATTCACATTTTGCTTTTAATCGCTCTAGTGCTGAGTCTTGGTTTATTTTGCAAATTTGTTCTGCGGCTTGTTTTTCTGCAATTACTTTTGCCGCTTGTTCCTTTGTGAGAAAGATACCTGCTTCTGGAGCTGGCTGACCTTTTTCTACCGCAACTTGGGCATATGAGGTACAAGAAAATAAGAAAAATATCGTTAAGCATAATGTTCTCATAGTTTAAACTCATCTTTCATTTTTTTCGCTAATTCATCTGTTGGTTTATCTTTTAATTCTTCCACTACTTTAATCTTTTTTGCATTTACTTTTGCTAATGCTGCTTCTCTTTCGGCTTGTAGTTCTTTTTCTCTATCAATATAAGTTTGTACAGTTTCTTTATCGCTTACTGCTTTTTTATCGCCTAATTTATCTATTGTTTTAACTTGTTTTTTGTAGTTTCCAATTATATCTTTAATAGAATTAGTTAAACCTGTCATTTTAGAATTTTCAACAAATCCTACAACCAAAACAAGAACAGTTAAAGCAAGTATAACAAAAAAATACCAAAATTTCTTTAATGTTTCTAATAGTGAATTTAAAAATTTCATTTATATCTTTTCTCCGATGATAGTATTTCTACTAAAACGGAAACTACACCGAGTAAAATTATACCGGTGTAGAACCATTTTATAAGAGTGTTTTTAACACTATGTTTGTGGAGTTGAACCGCTCTGTTTGACTTTTGCATACTGCAATACAAAGTCCATAGCCGCTTGAGACCCGATATATATCATACTTATTTGTATCCATTCTTCACCAGTTATGAAATGCAGTGGAACACCCGCTGTTGCAACCAACCAAACAAGTAGTTTTCTACTTACTGCTTTACCTACTAATTTATCTAATATTTCTTGTTTATACTTTGCCATATCCATTTAAGCCTCCACATGCGCATAACCATCAACATTATCAATAGTTATTTGTAGATCAGCAACATCTTTCAATTCTGGCAAGTGAGAAATAAGTATAATTGTTTTAAATTGTGATTTCAACATATCAATTATACGCATAAAGCCTTCCATATTTTCTTCATCAAGAGCAGTTGCTGGTTCATCTAATATAAATACGTCACTCACAGGTAAAGTAGTTAATTTAGTTAACGCTAAACGGATTGCCATAGCCGCTAGACTCTTTTCTGCACCGGAACAAAGTTCAAGTGGACGTGGATCATATTTTGGATGTTTGATTAAGATATCTAATTTCTTTCCATCATCTTCAAAGAAAATTTCAAATCCAACAATATTTGAAAGAATTTTTGCAATTTCTTCGTTTATTACTGGGAGTTTCTTACGAATAATATCGTAACTAATTCCGTTGCTGTGCATGGCTTTTTCAAACATAGCAATAGCCGCATATTCATCTCGTAATTTTAATAGTTCGCTTTTTGATTCCTCTAAATCTTTATATTTCTGTTCTAATGAACCATATTCACGATGTAATTTTAATATACTTGCTTCACACTCAACAAGTTTCTTTGAAAGCTTATTCTTTTGCGAAGTAAATTCTTGCTTTTTATCATCTAGTTCTTTTAATTTTAGAGCAGTTTCTTCATTCTTATAATAATCTTCTATCTTCTTTTCTAGTTTTTCAATTAGATTTTGAGATAGAATAATTTTTCCATTTAACTGTTCTGCTTCAAGTTTCTTATTAGAGATAAGATTTTCCATGTTTCTAATCTTTTCAAGAATAACATTACGCGTTGAGATTGATTTTTCTATCTCGTCTGGCTTTAATTCTTTGATTTCTTCTTCAATCGCTTGTTTTTTCTTGTTTGAGATTTTTACAAGTTCATTTTTATCTTCCAAGTCTGCTTTTTTGCTAAAAGCATCAGTCAAGAACTTGCAAGATGGGAAACCATCGCCACATGGCACTTCATCAAGGATTTTAATATCTTTTTGATCACGTAGAATATCCTTCTCTACGTCCGTGATTTCTCTTAAAACCTTTTCAAGTTGTTTATTTTTATCTGATAAGGTTTGTTTTTTATTGTTTAATTCATCTATTTTGATTTCATCAATTACTTTTCTTGCATTTTCTAATGCTTTTTCTTTTTCTTCAATAAATTTATAATTTGTACCAATTGTTGTTTGCCAACCAAGAATATCATCTTCTATTTTTTTAAGAGAAAGTTTTACTCCATCTACATCAATAACTTCTATTTTTGGAAATGAAGCAATTTCAACATTAATGTTGTTAATATTGTCTGCAAATTGTTTTATTTCTTCTTTTACTTCTTCACACTCAATAGACTGCAGTTCTGCTTTTTTCTTTGCCTCTGAGCCTTTGATAAGGGTTTCAGCGATTTCTTTATCGTAATCTTTGCTTTCAAGACGCTTTAAAGCTGCCTTGAGTTCTGTGGCGTCATTGTTTGATAGTTTATATTTCTTTGCAAAGAGTTCAAGATCAAGAAACTTTCCAAGAATTTCTTTACGACGAGTTGAACCTTCGTTGATAAAATCAAGCGAACCCATTTGTGAAGCCATAGAAGTAAAAAGAAAATCTTCTAATGTTCCAAATAGTTTGCGAATATTCTTGTCTGTTTCATTGCGGTCAAGACCATTTAGATTGCCTTTTTCATAGGTAATACAATCTTCTTGTTCGCTTGCATCGCACACACTAAAAGATACATCTGTTTTTGCTTCAAGTGTTTCTTCGCCGGCAAGTTTCTTTAAATACTTTTCAGCAGTTCTTTCAACTATGTAAAGCTTATCATCAACAGAAATTTGAACTTCTGCTTTTGCATTTTGCTGATTTTGATTAATGATATTTACATTCTTACGAACATTTTTACTTGTTGAATTTTGAATTCCCCAAATCAAACTATCAATAATGCTGGATTTACCTGAGAAGTTTTTACCAAAAACTCCTACAACACCTTGAAGTTTTTCAAAATCTATTTTATTAGCAGTTCCATAATTGAATAGATTATCCCATTTAAGTGATTTCAAGGACCAACGAATATTACGAGAAACTTCTTCATTTTCTTCTGCAATTGTATTATATTTTTTATTTATTTCAAATACTTTTTGTAAAACTTCTTCTGACGGGCTGAAGTCTTTTAAATATTCACGAAGTAGTTTTTCTTGTGTTTGCAGATTACGCAAATCATCTGTATCAATCTTTTTAATTGTATCACTGATATCAATACGATCAGTTGCCTTATTTAAAAAGGTAACGCTTTCTGGAATATATTTTACCTTAATAACATCAATTGATTTGCGAATATCGCTTACAGAAATGTTGTGTTCACAAATAACACGAATGCGAGCATCTGGTTTGATGTTAATTGTTTCGTCAAACTTGCCACTTTCATCAAGCTTAATTGTAATAAATGGACGAGGATGTGGAATTACAATATGACGAACATCAAAATTATTCTTATCTTGAATTTCCCAAATTAGGAAACCTTTATCGTCAGTTTCCCCATGGTTTTGGGAAATTGTTGAACCCGGATAACGAACACGTCCTTCTGTATCAACAATTTGATTTGTCTTATGTATGTCGCCTAAAAAAGCATAATCATGGCCTTCAAAAATTGAAAGCTCATGATCTGAATGTTCTAGTGTATAACCAATATCGGTTGATACACCAGCAATTGCTCCGTGATAAAGAGCAATATTGATGCGATTTGGGTCTGATGGTTTGACCCATTTATCTTCGTCAATTAGTGAAAGAACGTTAAAAGCAAGTTTATCGCTAATAACTCGTTCACCTGAATATTTCCAAAGCGTTAGATTTGGATGATTAAGTGCGGCAACGATAGGAGAAATACTATCTTGACGAGTATCGTTCTTTAAATTTGTATCATGATTGCCAAGAATAACATATGTTGGTGAAATGTCCGCAAGTTCTTTTAAGAACCAAGAACACATCTCAACAAATTCTGGTGAAATTTGATTTTTTGTATGAGCAATATCACCACAATGGATAATATAATCGGGCTTTTCTTCTCGTAGAATTGAAAAGATTTTTTTAAAAACTTCACGATATTCTTCGTGATATTTTAGGTTTCTGATATGTGTGTCAGCCAGATGTGCGAGTTTAATCATATGATTCCTTGTAATTGATACTTAAATAAACTTTCTGCATTCATCGGTAATGCAGAATTTTTTCTTTCTACAAATTCTTGCTTAGTCATGCTGCCAACATCTTGGAAACCACGAACATCTATTTTATAGAGTTCAATTCCATATTGCAACATATCTCTAATCAAGTATTTCGCTTTTTTCTCCGCATCCGGATCAAGCGCAATGTAAATCGGCGTGTCATGTTTCGCAACTTCCTGAAATAAACGGCTTGTTTCGGGTAAAGTTGAACCGAGAAGGGGTATAGCATTACCCGCGACAATAGCATCAAATACGCCTTCTGTCAAGACCAAATCACTATCCCAATCAACATATAATTCATTAAAGATAATAGAATTTTTGTGCAGTGGCGGATTTTTATATTTCATCCAATCATCACGATAAGAACGACCAATAAAATAATTTATTTTTCCTTCAAGGTTGAAGCTGGGAACAATAACTCGTCCACCATATTCGCCATCCGGACAATAACCAATCTTCCACTTTAAAATATCTTCTTTTGTTATTCCTCGCTCATATAAATAACGAAGAGCGACATTTGAAAGAGAATTGTGCTTTCCTGTTAAGGAAATAAATTCTTTAGGGAGATTAAGTAGCGTCTCATTTGCTTCTTGTTCTCCAAATAAAGTATCTGCAAAAGAAGTGGAAGACAAATCAATTTTGTCATCATACCTACTCCACTCTTGTTTCTGTTTATACGAACCATAACGCTTTACCAGCCTTGTTAAGTTAGTTCCCGTAAAGTTGCATACCCAACATTTAAAAACGTTTTTACGGACATTACAGCTCAGTTTAGGCTTGTGATGTGAGCACTTCTTACATTGAAAAAGTAATTCCTCTCCTGAGTGTAGAGGAACTCCAAAAATATCAATTAATATCTGTTCCTTCTGGTTTATCGTCAAGGTATTTCCACGTCTTTCTAGCAACAATTGAATGGACGTTGCTTTTAGAAATATTAAAAATTTTTGCTAATTCTCTTGTAGAATGATTTCCTGTCTCATATAAAGAAATTAATTCTAAAATTTGTTCTGCTGTAAGTTTACTATTCCTTCCACGGCTAGTCAAACTGATCTTTTGTTTGTGTTCATTAGAAATACATTTTCCTTTTTTTGCTTCACTTAGTTTCTTTTTGTGTTGTTCCGAAAATTGTCTAGTTAATCCTCTTTGTGAATTACTTAAATTTTTTTTGTGTTCTTCCGAAAACGTTTTCCCCTTCTTTATTTCACTTAATTTTTTCTTATGCTCTTCCGAAAGAGATTTTCCTAGACGAGAAGCACTCATTTTTTTACGGGTTTCTTCAGAAACTATTTTTCCTTTATTTTTGAGTGAAATCTTTTTTCTTGTTTCTTCTGTAAATAAATTTAAAGGATTTCCTGCTATGTTTGATATGTTGTACCCATTTTCTGGTTGATATGTTTTCTTTTCATCTAGCCATTTTTGTTCTTCGGTTATCAGTAAATGTGTTTCTACTTCTTGTAGAACTTCAAATACAAAACTATTTTCTCCATATTTATTCCACGCATTTTGTAGTAAAAATGAATGATGTTTATTGTTATTTAATTGCCATTTATGATATCTAAATCTTTTTTTAATATTACACGAAGAACCAATGTATATTTTATTGTTTATAATGTTTCTTATGCAATATATTCCAGTATTAATAATTTGTTGCATAATGATAAATAGTATCGCATTTTGGTTTATGATGTTTGCATTTAGGACAATAAAAAAGTAACTCCCCGCCAGAACGGAGGGGAGTGCTTAGAATTTCTATGAGGATCTGTTCTTTGTGGGAGTCGGACATTCAAGCACGACGCTATCAGCTCGTTCGCGTCTTGTCAAGGTCAAGGGATTATTCTTTGTTTATATACTTCAAATTGATCGATTGATACAGGAGCGGTATCATATCTAGCCCACACTCTTATTCCCATATATCCTTTTCCGCTTGCAGCAGCACCGTCGCCATTTGGATTATTTGCCCAAGGAATATATGCACCGGTTTTTGTTCGTGGAATATTAACTGTATGTCTTTCTGTCCATACATCCGGAGTTGTTCTTTCTGCAGTATATACTGTTATTTTATCATAAGCTCCTGATATTGGAGTAACGTCCATTCTAATACCTTTCCAGATATTATTTGCTGTTGATATGCTAATATTTTTACTATATCCATATTGATTATACGCAGGATCAAGACTTTCGTTGACTTGAATGGCATTACTGGAATTACAGAATAAAGTTAATTCTGTGCTATTATAGATACATAATCCATAGCCCAAAGAATTTTTAATATTATAAAAAGGATCTGGAGGATATGTGATTGATAAATCGCTGTAATTTTTAAATGTTAAAAGAGTTCCACAAGCGTTCCACTCTGCTCTCGTCCACACTCTCATAGAATATCCATATCCATATTCATATCCAGATGAGCTTGTTAATTCAGAATTACCAACAGGAATCATTGCAAGCTGACGATATGATTGAACGCCATTATCTGGTTGAAAATATCTACACCAATCACCTGAACTAGTTAATGGATTTGAAAAATCAGTATGCTGTTTTGCACTGCCGGAAGTGCCACCAATAAAAGTATTTGCATCAGCTAAAATAAAATTCCAATCACTTTGAGACATATGTTAAAATCCTTTATTAATTATGGCCATGAACCAGAGTCGTATGTTTCTGAAAACAAAACTGAACCTGTAAATGTTGGAGAAATTATACTTCCTGTATCATATGTTCCAATCCAACTTGGATATTCATAACTTTCTGCAAAAACAACTGAACCGGTAAATGTTGGATAAATGATACTACCTGTATCATATGTACCTGTCCAACTTGGATATTCAAATGATTCTCTAAATAATAGTTTTATTAAAGGTTCACGATAATAAAGAGGCATAATTCTTCTATAAATAGTGTTTAAAAAAATATCCCCCTATATTTCAAGGGGGATACTAAATTACTATTTTATAGTATCAAGAGCGTAACATTGTTTCATACCAGCTGCCAGTTCCTTTTGTTGATTGGAATCCAACAGCTTCTGTGACAATTATTTGCTTATTCAAATTAGTAGAATAAGCTGGTGCGCCCGCTGATGAAGGTGAGCCTGCAGCAGTGGCAACACTAAGACTATAAACTGCTTCGTTTGGTGTCAGTGAAGAAGTTATTGTTACTAATGGATTAGTCATAAGACCCATCTTCAATCTTGGTAAAGATGGATATACACCTGGATCATTTCCGAAATACATCAAATATTTTGTATTAGCAGAAACTGAACCGGTATATATTGAATAACTTAAGCGGCTATCAAACCAGTATGTACCTGAATTGATTTCTGCTTGTGTAACTGGTCTCGTACGATTAGTATAAATTGTAAGAAATGGACGCCAACTTGAAGAAGCTGCTGTATTGGCGTTCATTGTGACTACAGCATATGCATTATCTAATTGTGAAACTGATGCACTATTTGTTATACCGGCATCATAGAAATAATAATTAAATGATGAGCTAACACCAGTTGATGTTATGTTTTTAAACATCCATCCGGTACTTCCTGTTGGGAATGAACCAACGCCAGAAGGTGGTGTTAAACCTTTTTCACGATCTGCATAAACATATGGTGCTAATGCATCGGTATTCAATAAAGTATTATAGGTTGTTGCTGAACCGGTTAGAGCAACGCTACTAACACTTCCACCTGAAGCTGTAATTGTTACTTTTGCAGTTTTTCTTGCAGAAGCAGTTGGTCTAAAGTTTGCTGTAACAACTTGACTTTCTCCACCAAATAGGCTGAATGAGCTTGGTGAAAAATCAAATTGATTTGAATCGTCGGTTAATGTAATAGTTTCTGTTGTATCGCCAGTTGAGTTAACTGTAAAAGTTACCGAACTACTTGAATTAACAGCAATATTACTAAAAGATAGTGTTGCGACACTCGTTGACAAAACAATTGGTGTCTTTTCGCAATAAAAAAACATTTATAAATCCTCCAAAAAGAAATAAAGAAATCCTGTCCTGAAAAATCTCAGAACTACTATAATTAGTTTCAATTATTTGTTGTTCGTTATGGAGAGAAATCCTGCTCTGGCGATGACAAAACTATCTGCCATATCATAATAATGATCTTTTATCTTGTCACTATTTTTTTTCTTTTCTACTTTAAACCATGATTGATTTTGCAGCATCCATTCCATCACTTGTTGCTTGGCTGGAGTTCCTTTTATTATCTTTATTCCACAATTCTTTCTTGCAGTTGTTGAGCCGATATATTTAACTTTTATTCCTAATTCTTCCCAAATCATCCAGCAAAGAATACCGTTAAATTTAGCAAGTGAAAGAATTGTTTTTGCAGATGAAAAACCAGGACGAAATGCTTGAAGGCTTTCTTCAACAAACACTTCTGTTATTGGATGTTTCTTTTTTAGTTCTCTTATTTCTTTTTTTGCACGTTCTAATTTATCAAAGACATCATCTTCTTTAAATTTCCAGCAATCATTTAAAACAACACGATCAGTATAATCTAATATAGTTATACCGGTGCATGAAGTTGATATGTCAAGTCCTAGGATCATTTAAATGTTATAACAGAATTATAAAGTTGGCGTTAAGGAACTAGTAATGCTGTATCTGCCAACAGTTGACTTTACTTTATTATTTCTTGATATTGTACCAAGTATACTGTTAAAAGATGTGTAAGTATTACTACCGGTGATAAGTGAACAAGCATTATCAGTGGTTACAACATAACCACTTCCGGTTGCTATATTAAAAATACTATTTGTTATTATTACAGAAGTATAATTATTGGCTCTTATTCCATTAGCATTTAAAGTGAGATTTTCAAAATAATTACTATTTCCAGAAAAAAGACCACCATCAATTTTAACAACATCAAACGCGTTTCTTGTTGTGAATTTAGATAATCCAATTTCTGTATAAGGAACAAGAACAGATGCACCTGTTAAATATAAGGAATGTTTATATCCATCAAAATCGCAATTATTGATATACACAGTTCCTGCTTCTGTCCACAAACCAGCACCAGAAACATCACTTGCGCCATATACCATACAATCATTTAAATAAACAACCGAACTGGTATTTGATGAACTCATAAATATGCCATTTCCAGAATTTGCAGCATTATTAATATAACAACCTTCAAATCTTACACGACATGGAGCAGTACCAGAAATATTCACACATGCTGAAGATGTTACGAGAGATGATATATAAAGATTTTCTAAATGAATTTCATTTACAGTAGCTGTAGCACCGCTTGTTGGACCGAAATTAATTTTTCCAACTTTCACAACAAGTGGAGTTCTTTTTGCACCTAAACCTACAATTGAAAGTTTTTTTAATTGAGGCAAACTAACATCGCCCCATCCAACTGTATTCGGACCAACCAATATAACATCACCATCTACCGAAATGTCTACTGCTTGTTGGAGAGTTGAAAACAAACCACCACTTACAACAAGATGAATATTGTTGCCAATATTATTTGTTACAAAACTACCACTTACAGTATAATTTCCACTTAAAGTTTTTGAATTATTCCAAGCAGTTAGCGATGTGTTATAAACTAATAAATCACCATTTGCCACAGAACCTGTGTATACATCATGTAATTCACCAAGCTCATATCCATTATCAACTTTAACGAATATAACACCATTATTAGTTTGAGCACGAACAATTTGACCTAATCTTACTGCATGTTTTGGCGGTAATGGTTGAACTTTTGTAAAGTCACCACTTGAAGAGAGATATAATAAATCGCCAGCGTTATAAACACCATTGTTGGTATTTACGCCTTCAAGAGTGCCATTTAAAAGAACGTATGTAAATCCATTCTGTAATACATCTTGCATTACAGCGCCAATTGTATTAGCAGAATTTCCTTCATCAGTCCAACTTGCTAATGCTATAACTGGAAATGAACCTGAACCACCCGTTATTCTTACAAATTTACCCTTGCTTATTGGAGAACCACTTGTATTTTTTGCTCTAACAACGGTTTGTTGTCCGATATTTATTGTAACACCAGATACATTTGTATCATAAATTAGATCGCTTGTTGCTGGATCATAGTGCAATCTACCGGTTTGAAATGTTGGTTCAACAAGATTGTTGTTAAAATCAATATAGTCTATTTTTAAATCTGTTCCCGTAACGTGAGAAGCAGTTAAAGTTGTTGTTTGTAGATTATTTAGTCCAACAACAGATGAAGAAAGAGAAACGGTTACATCTCCAGTATCTCCACCACCAGTTAAATTAGTTCCAGCATTGACAGCTGTAATATCTCCTGTTCCACTACCACCAGAACCACTTACGGTTCCTGCAATCCATTGTGAGCCATTATAAACGAGCGTATTACCACTTACTGGTGTGTTTGATGGCCATGGAACTGATCTGATATTAAAGCCGTCATTAAAACTCATTTCAACCTACTCCTGCTGAACCAGACCAATTATTTGTTAATTCGGTTGCTGGAATGTTTGTTAAACCTGCAATAACACTTGCAGTCAAAGCAGTGCCATTGTTACTCATTAAATAAATTCTTGTTACTTTTAGATCGGCTGCGAAACTTTCACCGCCAGATAAAATAAAGAAATTATTTGAAGTTTTCACGCCATTATCGCTGAATCCAACACGCATTTGAACAGAACCTGTACTTGCATTTTTAACGATAATGCTTTTTGTTACTTGTGGAAAACTTATTTCTAATGTTGTTGAGCCGCTTGCAGGAACAGCAAGCGAACTTGAAACCCATGGAATACCAGATACTTGATAGGAAGCAGCATTTCCTATACCTGGTCTATGTAAACTCATAAAATCTGTTGACATTTTTATTTATCCTTTGTTATAAATAGATTAATTTAAGCAATAGAGCCTGTTATTCCACTATATATTGCCGCCGCTATTCTATTTAATGCTTCTTGCAATGTTGATGGAGGTGAACCGGTCCAATGAGATGAATTACTTGCAGAAAATGCTATACTTGAATCCGAACCGGTAACAGTTAAGTTGCCTGATATTATTGTATTTCCACCATCCGAAATTGTAAATACTTCACTACCATTATCACGCGCAATAAATATTGGTGCTGTACTTGTTCCATTATCAGCAGTAAGTGCTGAAGACGAGAAAACAGGAGTTGAATTGTTTAATCCAAAATAGCCTCCGATTTCTGTAGAACCTCCATCTGTATTACGAGCAACACCAATAACGCCGATATTAGTTCCAGAAACTTTTGATGTAATTGATTTGCCAACTTGTCCTATACTAACATTACCATTAGCAGCTTCACAATAACCACCGACATTTAGTCCGTCTGTTGTTCCTGCCGCAAAACCATTAAATCCTGAATTGCCAACTGGATTTGCATAACTTGTATCAAATTTTAAATTATTTCCGGCGCTTTGATTAGAGTTTTCAAAATCACCAGCAAATGTTATGCCGGTTCCGGTATATCCAGAACTAAATACAACTTGCAATCCACCATTATTTAAATTGGCATTTCCACCTATATGAGAAGTATTGCCTGCTGCATCAAGCCGAACAAGTGGACCGTTATATGGTACACCAGAAATATATGCGCCATAGTTTAAACTAGTACGAGTTCCAGTATTTAATTCCAATTTTGAACTGGAAACAGCAGAAGAAGTGAGATTAGTAAATTGTGCTGTTGTTGCGCCTATATTTGAAGCAGAAAGTGCAGTTGAAGCAGTAATAGCGCCAGTTACATATAAACCAGGAAACGCTACCAATTTATCTATTGAAGAATTGTACAGAACATAAGCATTATCACCTATTTCCGCCATTTCATAAAATATTGCATTACCACCAGAGACAATAAGATTTGAAGATGTTATTGTTGTAAATTGCGCTGTTGTTCCGGATATATCATCAACAGTAACAGAAATAAAATCTGCGTTTTGACTTATTAATTTTAAATTTTCAGAATCGTAAGTTAAATAACTGTCGCCAGTGAGTACTCCACTTACATTATATTGTATTGAACCTTCTATTCCTGATGCTGGGATGTTTGTTAATCCAGCTGCATCACCAGAAATATTTCCACCAATAACATCATTAGCATAAATTTGATCTACATCAATTCTTGATGCTGTAACGTTTGAAGAAGTTAGAGATGTAACAGTTAAACTATTAAAAGTAGAACCAGTAATATAATCAAGAATTTGATTAGCGGGTGCTCTTTTTGTTGTGGCAGTTTCATAATCAACTATAGGAACAAAGTCGTTTGAAGTTACTGCAGAAGAAGCTGTTAATTCTGAAATTTTTACTGACATCTATGTTGATCCTCAAATTATATATAATTAGTTATTCTAATATTAGAAAGTTTCCGTCTTCTGTTAATAAATATTGTCCGTCTTCAGTTGTTATAACAGTTGATGGAATTGGACTTGGAGCAGCACCAGATACAGGTACCATTAAAAAATCAAATAGTCTGACACCATCTTGCGATACTGAATCATTGCCATAATACATGCTTCCGGAATAAGTAAATACTTTTACTCGTGGATATGCTTTTATACGATTTACAAATATGTCACTGCTTTCAAATTTTTTTAACATTCTATAGGTCCATTTTTAACTTAAATGTATAAGAATCTAATTCTCTTTTTCTTACCGGATTCGCCAACTTGGCAACACCTATCAAATTCTTTTGTTCATCATATATAGCAATTTTTGAAATATAAGTTGTTTTTTTAAAATCTGGTTCTTCATCAACAAAAGAAGAACTAACCATATTTTTTATAATAGCATCATTATTTTCTATATATCCATAACTTCCAGTTGTCAATCTCTGTTGTTGTCCATACTCAATATAAGTTGGATTATTAGAATGATTTAATTCACCTTGTTGTGCGTGAGCAAGCATTGTTACTGTTGGTATATAATTTGTTCCTTCAAAATCTAATAAGAAACTTGATGAAATAACTCTATTTGTTTCATCAGAACCTGTATGCATAAAATATTTCCAAGATGGAGACAAATCTTCTGTTGTGCCTATTCCAAATTTATCTGTATATGTTGGGTGCAAACTCCAAGAACCTGTTAATAATATAAAACCCTCTTTATATAAAACAACACCAGCAACACTACCAGAACCATTACTTCCACTTGGTCCAATTTGTATTAATTCGCCATTTTGTCTTACATCTTGTAATTCAGCAACAACAGTTCCTGTTACATACCATTTACAGCTTATACTTCCTTTTCTAATTGAGGAGCCATAGAAAATAGATGGTATTGTTACCAAACTTAATTCTTGTTGTTCTTTATTGCCAAGTGAAGAACTATAAGCAAAATGAGGACTTGAATAAATATAATAATCTAATGTGTTTTTTAATGCTTTTATATAATTTCTATTTTGAGCATCATAAACGTGAAATCTTGAAACATTTGCGACATAAGGATATTCGCTTCCAGTTATAACATCGCCGTATTGAAATTGACTAAAATCGTTTGTAGAAACTGTTTTAAAGTTATTTAGATTTCCATCTTTTGTAATAAATTGTTTTGGTTTTGCCATAATAATAAAAACTGCCTAAAATAAATAGGCAGTTTCTTTGTTTTAATTTTAATAATAGTGATTAGTAATCAAGTCTAACTCTCAAAATCATTTCATTTGTTGGATCTTTTTTGAGAGGTTCGCTTAATTTAGCAACAGCAAGAAGTTCGTTATCTGCCGAGTATAAACCAACAGAAGTTATATAACTTACCGGATTGTCTATTGCATTGTTTTTAACAATTATCTTACTTGAACTTAAATAAGTTGGATTTGAACTATAGTTAAATTCGTTGTGATTTAATCTACAAAAATAAATTGTTGAATTTAGTTCTGTTGTATTATTAAAGTCAATATTATAAATTCTTCTTCTTAATGAATCTGCAGCAACTTGCATAGAACTTGTTTGGAAAAGATTTGAAACATTTCCAGTTGAGCCAGTCATTGTCGCACCATCAAATAAGGAAGCAGTCAAAACAGCAATACCTGCTTGATAGAATATTAATCCAACCCCTGTTCCTTCAACAGCAGCAGAACCAGTATATAATATACCATATTCTCCGGATGGAGAATTTACGCGATATTCGTTTTGAGCACCATAATCACCAACAACTTTTAATGTTCCAGCAAACGGATCACTAAAAGAACCTGTGCCAAGTGTAAATCTAAATGTGTCTTTCTTTATTTCGTCCTTTACAAGAAGTCTTGAGAAATTAACAAAAAATACTTCTCTTAGCTTATCTCCACCTGCTAATATGTTTCCATCCCTATCAAATTCAAGTATACTTCCAGTAACATCGTTACCAACAAGAACTTGAGCCATTTGATTATAAATGTTTATTTTTTTACTGTTTTGTTGATTATTTGAACTTGAAAGTCCCGAGTTGTTGCTTAAACCTACAGTTATATCAAATATGTGGTTTGCAGACGAACTTAAAACAGGATAATCATATACAGATTGAAACATGCCGTGAGCATAATTTTTTATATTTTTTTCTACACCGGAAGTAACATAAGTACCAGATACAATTGTTCCTGTAATTGGAATTGATTCGTGTAATAATGTTCTCGTTGAAACAACGTCGTTATTTAAAAATGTTTTATATATTGTAGCCATCTTATTCTCCTAAACTTATCACACTTTTATAAATCTTACAGGGATATCAATTCTATAACCTGTTGTAGCACCAATTACTCTAACATTTGTATCAATAAATTGAACAGTCGGTGTAGCTCTTGCTTCTGTTATAGTTGTTGTAGAACCTAACTGATCAAACAAGAAAGTTGTTGTTTGTAAATCTATAGAAGATCTTATAGAAAATTCTAATCTTGTTCCTCTTGGACCTTTTATTACTTGATTGTTGTTATCTGTGCTGGTTGTGTTATCAATTTCTTTCACAAAAGTACCATCACTACCGAGAGAAAAGAAATAGCTTGCTATATTATCGTCATCTATATAAGAAGCTCTTGCTACTGTATTACCATTGGAATTTGTGGCAATAATATTTCCAAGACGATTATCTATTTCTATAATATATTGAGTTTCTACTAAATCAGCATCAAGAGTTGTTGGAGCCATTTCATAGTTTGTATCCAAACCTTGATCTACTTGTATAAAATTTGATGATTCAGTTGTTGTAACGCCTTTTAGAACTCCAATTACAGTACTACTATTTGCATTAGAAGAAATCATGGCACTTTCAGTATCTTCATCAACAGCAACCAAGAATGAACCGTCAACATATCTTGATGTTTCGTTTCTTGTTTCGTTTAATTTTATAACTGGAAGATATAATAAATTATTTCTTGACATTGTTATCAATTTTGATTTAAGGCCGGCTGCATTATCTGTAAATGCTTCTAAAATTGGTGTTTGTAGAATGCTTAAATCATAATAAGCAGAACCACTTGTATTGTTTTTATCATAAAGACGATAATTTATTTCATCATCGCCAAGAGCAAATTTAGCAACTCTAAAACTTCCATCGCCTTTTGCTAATCTGTATCTTCCTGTATCGGTTAATACAGCATCTAATATTATATCGCCTGAATTATCAAGAAATGCCATTATGTGTTCTCCTACGCTATAAATAGTGTTTTATCAATATTATTCTGTTTTGTATTTAAATTTAAACTTAAATTCGCATTTTTTACCGGTTTGTTTTGAAGTTAAAACCATTTTAAATGTTTTTCCCCAAGGAACTGACACATCCGATAAACCAAGATTTACTTTTCTTAATGATTGTTGTGCAGTTGTGTCATTTTGTATTTGAGATGTTTCTCTATCTAAAAACGTATGCTGAGATGCTGGTTTTATTTTTATAAATCTACGAATTTCTTTTACATTTGAATAAGCAGGTTTTTCAAATTCATAATTTTTAATTATTGGAAAGATCATACCTTTTTCATTCACCATTTCAACTTCAAATATTTGTGTTGGATTAGACAGCTTATCATGAATGTCAACAGCTCTAAAGCAGTAATAGTATTTTTTATTTGGTTCTACAGTATCAATAAAAGCTGCAGCACTTGCATTTTGTATGGTTTCTTTATTTACATCTGTATCAACTACTTTTATGAAACCTTTAGAAAAATCTTCATAAGAATTTGGTTTGTTTTCAAGCTTCATTATTTCAAATCTTTTTGCTACATCATCAGATTTATATAAAACTGAATTATTTAAATCTCTCTTATATAGGGATGTTATATTTTGATCTGTTTGCAATATATTTATTGGCTCTAATTTTTCTTCTCCTGTTCTACCATTTAAAAATAGACCAATTTTATTATCTACTCCAAAATAAGGAACAAATAATATTTCCGGAGATAAAGGAGGAGTATCTGAAACTCTTTTAGTTGTTGATAATATTTCAACTTCTATTAAATCGGCTATCGGAAGATTTTCAACATCAATTCTAAATTCTCCATCTGATGTTGATGTAGTATTGTTATCTTGTATTATTCTATTTCCTAATACAAATTGATAAGCAAATATTTTATATTTATATTCTTTATTATATTTAATTTGTGTATCAACAATGTTTATTAAATCTAAATCAGGATTATTAGGAATCCAATAATTTTGTATTGCAGAATTGTTTCCTTTTTCATATTTAGAAACTCTAAATGCTACAGTTTCATTATAACATTTTTTTCCATTTAAAATATCTTCATAATTTCTATAGTTGTTTCTTACAAATGTATTTAATTTAGAGTTAAAAATAATATTTCTTAATCCATTTACAAAACTCATAGAATTTCTGTTTGTTCTTAAGTATCTTGTCGTATCGCCTATTATAGTATATCTTGAATCATTTAAATTAATTGGTTCTTGACTTATATCTACGAGAGTTTGAAGAAGATTAACACTATTAATATTTTTGATTTTAGAACTAAATGTTTGTTGAACTTGTGTTTGTTGATTTCCTGGATTTACTTCTTGTGTAAAAAGAGTTTCGCACATTACAGATTGATTTGAACTAAATCTACTTGTATTATACATATTAAACAATCGGATCACAAAGCTGTCCATCAAATCTGAATCTATCAACATTTTAGTTATTGTAGTTGTTTTATCAGTCGGAATAGATAAATCTACAGACATAGGAAACATATATTTTTTCTTATTTATTTCATTTAATTTATTTGTTGTATCAGACAAAAATATAATATTATTAAGTTTTATTTTGTATGAATCATGTAGGCTTCTATTGTTTGTTAATAAATCTTTATAATTTAAACCAAATAAATCAAAATATTCACCAATATTATCTTTTATTCCGAAAATAACTTTTTCTGAGTTATTTAGCATAAATCTATCACCAGAATTAATCATATTATCTAAATTTGCCAAAGAAATTAAAAACTCTTTTTGTTCTGTTTTCTCATCTAAAATAGAATTTAAAACATATAAATTTGGAAATACATTTTCTTTAGATTGATTATCGGCTTGTGAAGCAACTTTTTCATATTCTTTAATATAAAAATTATAATTTTCTTTTATATCAATAATAGATGCGCCATTTAAATTTAATGTATTTAATAATTCTGAATTTTCAAAAGGCATTTGCATAGAAAATGTATTATCAATTAATTGTATATTTGAATCTACTAATTTTTCAAATTGAAATGTATCTTTATTTTGTCCCAATATTGAGCCGGTAAAAGAAATACCTTTTATAAAACTTCTTTTGAATCTTGAGAGATCTTCTGGCTTTTTTACTTTTAAATCCGAATCAAATTTAAAAACATAATTTTCTAAAGAAGCGCTATTTAACGTTGCATAATTTGTTGAATTTGTAGCGTTTCTTATTAAGGTAATATATTTTTTTCTTTGTCTCAAATTATCATAAAATGCTAAATTTTTATGAAATTTTAAATTTGATCTATTGTCAACAACGTAAAAAGAACCATTGAAGTTTTTTATATGATCTGAAACTAAGCTTTTTTCTATTCCATAATCTCTTGATAAATTTGCTATAGGTACAGCATAATCTATTCTGTTAATTATTGTTGCTGTTCTGCCAATATTAAGAAACGGCGAATCTTCAAACTGTAAAATATTTGATGCTATATTATCGTGTGTTTCAGAATCTAAAGCATTTATAGCATCTTCTGATGGATCTATCGGTCGCGAAGTATTAACTGTTGTATCAGTTTTTTGATCGTGTCTTGGAATTAAAATATCACTTATTCTGGGCGTGCGATCTTGCTGTGGTTTTGTTTTTTTACCTTTATCGCGTTCTGAGGCTGAACCAGCTGTAGAACCCGTATCATCTTCTACGTTATGATCTTCAATATTTGATAAAATATTTTGTAAATCTCTGCAAGTTGAACGAAATCCTAATGTATTTGGAGTTCTTATCCACTCAACACCTTGTGGTAAAGAATTTCCAGTAGAAAGCCAACCACTCTGGTAGTTCATTATATCATAACTAAAACCCTGTTGTTCTGCTGGCGGGTCATAAACACCTCTTGCAGCATCCGTTGCGCCTTTACTTTTTATATCTAATATTTTATTTCTTGCGGATTGTTTTGCTGTTTCTTTTGCTGCCGCTATTGCTTGTTCACGATTAAACGCCATATATATCTCCAAATAATTGTATTATCTTTTAAATTCCTGATGTCCTATCACGCATATTCGGACGAACACTTGCCATTCCGCGAGAAATATTTCTACCCGATACATGATTGCTACTTTTAAAATTATTATTTATGTGCGCTTGTTGAGAGCTAATAGAAAGTGCTTGTGCTGCATAAGAAGCAATAGCGGGAGTTTTTAAATTGCCAGTTTTATTATTAGCACTTTTATTTATGTCCCTTGCTAACACATCTCTAATATCTTTAACTTCTAATATATTTCTATTTCCAGAATTATCGGTTCTTATTATTTCTATACTTGATGGAATATTATTTAATAATGATGATATATTATTGGACTCTCTGATTCTTACTCCGGGTAGTCCTCTTCTAATGTCTTCTAATATATTTCCAATAAATGGATTGTTGATTACAAATCCTGTTACTGATATTGCCTGCTGATTAGAGGTTGTTTTTATAATAAAATATTTATCATAGAATCTTTTTTCTAAATCCGAAGAACCATTAATATTTAATTTTATATTTCTAAATGATTTAATTCTACACAATATTTCTCTTTCCGAAGTTATATTATCAATATATTCTTTAGTTAAAGTTTTCCATGTTGGTTTGTTTAAATTTAAAATATTTGTTTCAACAACATTTTCAAATCCACTTAAATATTGTATCTCTCCTATCATTTCAAAATTAAAATAATTTATCGTTTTATTTCTTATATAAGTTTTATAATCACCGTTGTAATCTAAATTATTTTTTACATTATTTGATAATTGTTGTGGTTTAAAAATTAATGCTCTAATTTGATTAGGTATTTTATAAAATTGAGGATAAAATCCTATTGATGAATTATTAAGACCTACAATCCGACCTCGCGGCGACATTGTAATGTCATTTGGATTTTTATTTGCAAGTTCTTTAACAAAATCAATTTGAGAATTAGAAACAATATTAGAAATACTATTAGAAGATTTAGTATTATAAGAATTATTGTTCGTCTGGTTGCTTCTTATTGCTCCGGAAGACAAAGAACTCATTAAGTTATTTAAAGATTTTATATTTGAATCACCCAATATATTAGTAGATTGTATTGTACTAAATCTTTCAATAGTTAAATTTGCATAATCGGAAAATAAATCATTTATTTTTCTTGAAGTTAATATTTCTTCTCTTCTTCGAGAAGCAGCTCTTTCAGACGGTGACAAATTTGTTCTTTGTTGCTCAGTTGAAGATAGTCTTAATCTATTTTTTCCATTTGTATCTAATTTAAAATTTAACATATCAGAATATATTGAAATAGCTTTTTCATATTTATTTGTTGAATTATAAAAATCTTCTATTGTTCTATTTTGTAAATTGTTGCTTTCATTTTGTAATACAGAAAGCATAATAGTTCTATTTTCAAAATCTAATCTTGTTGGAGTTAAAAACGAATATTTCATATTTTGTGAAATATTTTCATTTTCTCCGGAAAAATTTAAATTCAAATCCTCTCCGGTGAAAAATTTCAACATTTCATTTGAAACTCTTTCTGCCATCTTATTTTTAGTTAACATTCTTAATCCATCATCATTTTCAGAATCATTTACAGAAGTTGACATGTAATCGATATTAAAGCTTTTTAGTGAATTAGAATCAAAAATTTCATTAAAAAATTTAACTATTTTAAAGCTTCTATTTGTTTTCGTGCTTGAAGAAGAAGTAGGAGAAGAGCTATTTAAATTTTCCATATTTATATCAAAAGTATTTGACAAAGAAGATATAAAATAGTCAATCATTTCAATTATTTTTGATATTATACTTGGATTAGTTGAGTTAGGCATCAAATTTGTAGTTAAAAATGTAATTATATTTGTTCTATCTTGACTTGTCTGTATGCCTTCACTGAAAATATCTAACGCTGCAGAAAAAATTGCAGCAGAAGAATTCCATGGAGCAGCAATAGAAGTAGCGCCACCATATTTTGTTGTTAAATTTGTAACTACATCACTACCATATTCTTGTGTTAGTCTTGTAACAGCTGCATTAGCATCAGTATATTGTAGCAATATTTTATCAACCAATTGTGGTGATAGTTTATTTAAAACAAGATCATATCCATAATCAGTTATAGTTGAATTGTTGGAAGTTTCTCTTGGAGAATCAATATGTGGATTTTGTGTTTCTATCAAGAATTTTCTCATAGTTGGCATACTAACAAGATTATAATATTTAATAAGCTCATTTTTGGCTATATTTAAATCTCGTATTTGATCTTTAATTAATTGTATAATTCCATCTTCTATTTCAAGTTCAACATAGTATTGATAAATTCCATCCGTCAAATCTTTGAAACTTTTATCAACACCTGTAAAGTATCTCATATAATCATTATCAGTATCAACAAAAAGCTGTGTTTCTCTTATGCTTGATTTTTCGTTGTTTATGCTTAAAAAATTTCTCCAAGACTCATCTTTTGTCTGTAATATAATTTCGTCGGATTCATTGTCATTAAATTTTTCCGGAACATAATCAGCAAGAGAATTATTAAGGGATATGTTGCTCTTAACTCTTCTTCTATATAATTTTAAATCCAATATTTTTGTATTAGATATACTTTCATTTTTAAAAGTTTCATTATTAGAATTATATAATTTTGAAAATTTAGAATAACTTTTTAATACATTTATAAATTCAATCCCAAATAGAAATTTTATATTTCCGATTGAATCATAAGAAGAAAAAATTTGAGTAAATTGCGGTATATTTCCATCTGGCTTATAATCTATACCTTGTATTTTTGTTACTTTGTTTAATGTATTGTTGAGATTAAATGCATTTGTTACTATTTTACCATTATCATCTCTCTTTTGTTGATTAAAATCCAACATCAATCTTTGTATTTCAGCAAAATGTCTAAAATCTTGTATTTTTGTATTAGAAACTAAAACTCTGGAGAGTATAATTGAATCTGGAGTTTCATCATCTCCGCTTTTCCATTGTTCGGACTCATTTTGATGAACTGGACCCGACCAGGCTACGCCATTCTCATCAACAAAAACATAACTATGTCCAGCAATTTTAGAATTTTCTATCACTATTTCAGAAACAACTTTTCCATTTTCTTCAAGTGCTTCAGCAATATCATAATCAATATTAAGATCAGAACATAAAGTCTGGATATCTATTGAGCAAACAGCAAAATATGCTAAATGTTCTGGCTGGATATTATTAATTGTAAAATTTGTTTTATACGGTATTTCATATACTTTTTCGCCGTCGCTATTTACATATCCAGGATAGTTAGAAATATTTTTTCCTCTTTGAGCGGGTTCGTTTATAGAAATCGCATTCCTTGTTATACTTGTTTGTAATAAATTTGTTATATCGCTTAAACTTGGTAGTCCAGTTATATATGATAAAGCTTTAGCTTTTATGTCATTTGCATTTATAACACTATTTTGTGAACGTGATTTGTTGCAAAGTCGTATCATATCATTAGAAAATGATAGAGCCTCTGTGATTCGTGAATCAGTTGATTGTACCACATCTATTAAAATATATTTTTTAATATTTATATCATCAAACCAACTACCAAAGAAATTATTATCTAATACTTCTTTTATATTTAATTCAACTCCCACTTCTAAATTAGAAGAGGAGGTTGTTAATGTAATTTTTTCAATTGATACTCTTGGAAGTATACCTGATAATATTTCTTCTTGTGTTGTAGCGGCCACTTTTATACCTCGTTAGCAATTTTTAACATCATCTTCGTTATAAGATGGAGAATACAAATCTGAAGCTGTCTGTTGATTAACACGCTGTTGTTCTTGGTATTCGGAACAATCATAAAGCGGGTCATAAAGAGTACGATCTTTCATCTTACTAATTAATTTGCAAATAAGATTTTTTTCAATTTCATTATCAATTAATATTTCAAAAAAGTTTTCAGCTCTAAATTGATCATTACTTTTTTGTTCGTTTAAAATACCATCAGTTTCTATGTCTACAATTTTCGGATCTAATAAAATACCATTTTTATAATCTTCAAATTTCTGATCAAAGTGTAATGGAGTATAGCTTTCTTCGCCTGTCACCGGATTTTGTTCACACATAAACATTTCTATATCAAAATTTTTCATTTCGTTTTCAACATTTTTTTCAACAATTTCAATCAGAAGATAATCTTCTTCCAAAGCTATAGCTGTTCCATCATCATATTTTGAAAGATAAGTTACACCTTCAGTTGAAGGTATATTATTACCAACTCTTTTTTCTGATAGAATATAATCTACATCTTTTAATTCTAATAAAGGAATTTTTATTAATGGCTTAGTATCCAGAGAGCCTGTTTGTAATAAAGTTGTAGATTGTATTTCACCATTTAACATAGTAATATTGAAAGATGGAGCTTTATTATCTCCCAAAAAAGAAGTTCCGATTCTATTATTTAAAACATGGTGTTTATCGGCAGTTGGAACAAGATTAAGAGAATCAAGTGTTTCTCTACCAGATTTAATTAATTCTAAATTTTTCTTTACTTGTTCTTCAATTCCAGTAAAAACATATTGAACTTTTGGTCTTGGAACACTTTTTATTCTTTCTACAGCACTTCCATTGTTTTCATCTACGCCGGCATATTTTGCATCATAGATTATATCATCATCAAAAAAGGCATAATATGTTGGCTTTAATTTTCCTTTGGATAATAAATGTTTTCCATATTGAGTTAATTCAATTTGTATTACTTCTTCTTTTTGATTAAAAAAGGTCATATATTATTACTCCCGCTAACATAATCTATCTCTACATCAACTCTTGCAGTTTCTACAAGAGAACAATAATCGTATGGCCAGTTAAAACTATATGGAGATGATGGTCTACCTGCTTGAATTGTAGGGAAGAAACCATCGTCAGTTGAATCAGCAGTCATCTTATAGTAATTAATCTCTGCACGCTTCTTTGCTTTAAAGATCATAAATTTAACATCTTTTGGCAAACCTTTTCCATGAAAGAAGTCGTGTATGCTGTTTTGATGCGAAATGATTTGTTCTTCTCTTTCAGCTATTGTTGCTATTTTTGGCATAACTCCTTGCCAAATATCAGCAAGGTCTTGCTTATCAAGAGTGCTTGTAAATTCCGCAATATACATAACAAACGGATTTATATTTGAATTTGTTATAAAATCAAAGTTAGGAGGAATAATATATTTGCTCATTTTTTGTATCATTTTACTGATACTTGTTTCTGCTATATCTTCTGTTGAGCCAAAATCACCAGACAAAACAGCAGATTTGCTGCTTGATATGTTTTGTAATTGTTTGCTAAAAATTTCTTTTTCAATTTTAAAGAAATTGTGACCTTCTATACGAACAGTTTGTTGCGCCCTTGTACTATCACTATATGGTATTATTACGATTGCTTCCGATATTTCTCTTGAATCTGCAAGTTCACCTATTTTGTTAGATAATTTACTATTCACTTTGTGAAAACCGCAAGCTTGTAAGAGAGATCCTGTATTTGTTTCCCTAAATGTTAGGGTAGAAGTATCATATTGACTTGAAAGTTTCTCAGGAAAGCTTTCTTTTAGCTCAATAAATATACCCTTATCTAATGTTCCAAATACTTGATCGTTTTCTATAATTTTTCCATAACCACTCCACATGCCTCTTCCAAAACCAGAAGCGGTTGGGGGAGTATGGATGTCGGACGTTAATAAGTTTAAATAAAAATCAGGATATGATTTTGGTAAAATGTTACTTGAAGTTACGAAATCTTGATTGCTAAAATCCAAAACAGGTGTTTCCATTTTTGAAGAAATTACCCATTTTTTTATTCCAGTATTATTAGTTATACTTAATCTTGCACCGGTATTTGGGTCTACTGTTTGTTGCCTATCTTCAATTGTTCCTTTAATAGTGACCGAGGATTCGACTGGCATCACGAAAGAAGAATATAAAGAACCAGAAGGATAAATAGTATCATCAAGAAATCCAGTATTTATATTTTCTATTTTTAAATTTGAAAGAATATCATCTAATTTATAAGCTGTATCTAATTCTGGCTTAAAAGATAAACGAGCTATAGAATCTCCATAAAAATATGGAGGAGCATACATACAATATCCGGGATCTCTTAGCAATTCGGGTAATCCCGTATTATTGCTTATTCTTGTCTCATCTGCTGCTGAACCTGTCCAAAAAGATGGACCAAAATATCTTCCACTCATTTTACCAAAATTGTAAGATAACGATGAGGAATGCGCTTCACACATTACAATATCTTTTTTACGCAAAACAACATCCATATAATATGTTTTTGTAGAATCAAATGTTATATATGATGTTTCTGGGGCAGATATAAACGAATTTAACTTAGAATCCTTTAAGAAGAAATTAATAGTTTCTGCTAAAAAATTATGAATAGCAAGTGAATACAGAGGAGAACCGATGCTTTTTCTTTCAAAAAAGCCTTGAAAAGAAATGGAACCGCCTACTCCATAATCTCCCGCATCATATTCATTTGAAATTTCTTTGTGTTTAATATAACGATTTTCTTTATTTTTTAGAGAAGAAGAAAAAGCTATATCTTTAAGATCTAATATTGATTCAAAAGAAATTCTATTTGCTGGTCTTTCACTTAATGGAACATAAAATGAAGAAGTTGGTAGAGAACCAGTATAAACCGCCCAATCTGTTGCAATACCGGATTTTATTAAATTATAAAATATACCAGGTGAATAAAATGGTTCCAAAAAAGAAGATTGCTTTAAAAAATTTACCAATTTGTCTTCATCTTCACGGAATATTAGTTCTGTGTTTGTTCCTGTGAGGAAAAGACCACCATCTATGGCATTTGTATCCAGATATGATTGTTTAAAATAATTAACTAACTGGATACTTCTGTCTTGTGGATAGAAACCATTATATGGAAGTAATTTTTTAACAGTATTAATTTTAAATTTTATCAGACTATTTTGAGAAAATTGATCGTTATCTTTTTCTACAGAATCTTTATTAATAAAATTTAATCCATCATCATAATCATCTAAAGTAATCTTTGTTATATCACCGGAATAAATTTCAACTAAATTTTTTATATTATCTGATATTTTAAATTCTGGTAATGTTGAATAGGTTATTAAATTATCGTTTGATAAATTTTTTACATCTTGATAATAATCTTGATAACAATCATACCATGGATTTTTACCAGAAAGTATTTCTGTAAATCGATTTAAGCCAAGATCATACGTATTCTCTTTATAGACGGCTTCTGCTGTTTTTTGACCTTGTATGCTACCAGTTATTATTCTACTACCGTGCAGATACACCATTGAAGGAGATGCTCTTAAAGAAGATGGATCGGTTGTTTTTACCAGAGGATACAATCCGCTGGCTAAAACTACATTATATTGATCTCGCGAGGTTGAGAGGGTATCTCTAAATAAATACAATTCAGGTACTTGCTCTGATGGATAAGATATGGAATAATACTGCTGAAATGGATTTATTATAACTTCTGTATCTATGTAATAAAAATTTCTATTTAACTCTGCGCTTTGCTTAAAAGATAAATCAATTAAACTACGCTTGATATTAGCAAAATCAGATATTTTATATTCCAAAGATACTGAACTGGTTACGTATTCAAGTGCTGCAATACTTGGAGTTTTAAAAGGAAAATTATCATAGGAACTATCGTATTGTTCTCCAAGTGAAGTAATGTAAGATTTTGCAGTTCTCATTCTGTCTTCTTTGTTGTCTCTCCAGAATGCTCTTTGAGTTCCTAATTGTCTATCATATCCATCCAAACCATAGCCGGGTTCGTCTGTAATATAATCAATTCTTTGGCGAACATCTTTTAATAATGCTTGACCTTGTTTTGGAAATATTGTTTCAGCATAAGTATACCCAACAAATCTTTCTATTGGATTTTCATTTTGATCAACTGAGCCATTGTAATATTCTAATAATGTATCATATATTTGTCGTTCTTTTTTACCCAAACCTAATGCATCATTTAATTTTTTATCTGCAAAATATTGCAAATTATTTGCATAAGTATGGGTTAATTCAAAACCAATATTTTGATTAGGAGAATCTTTTAATATAAATTTATGTTTCAATGGCTTATTGTTTATATAAACCGGGCTTTCTTTTATATTTAAAATAGTGCCTTGTTTTCTTGAACCCGGAAGAGTATACCTTATTTGTTGACCCATTACTGTTTTAAAAACTTCATGTGGACCTTCTGGCACAACAACAGAAACAATATTTGTATTTTCTGTTGTTAACTTTCTTGTTATCGGGTGTTCGTTATTTCTTATTGATTTCCAACTTGCACCTTGATATGGACCATTGAAATAAGTTGAATAACTTATTATTCCGGTATTTTGTGGCTTTAAGTGAAAAGATGATGTAAAATTATTTAAACTTGCGTCAATTCCTCCTATTTCATCAAACAATGTGCCATTAACTTCATCAAGTTTTGAAGAATATACATGGATTGGTTGGGGAATAACGTCTTTATTTAAATTATATTGATTGTATTTTTTAGGAAATTGTCCATATTCAGTTTTAGTAATTCTGAATAAATTAGAAACTTCTTCTTCTGTCAAAGAAGAGTCCCAAATTAATATATCACTAATAAGTAAATTCTGTAACGTTGCAGAATAAGAGTTTATTTTTAAATGTTCTATGATTATTTGAGTATCAGTTTGTGTGGCTTCGTATATCAAACCTGCATCTAAATATACTTTTGTGGTTATTAAATTCGTAGTTGCTTTTGTTGTTTGAGAATTAAAAGGGAATAACGAAGTTATAGAAGGTGTTCCCTTGTTATTAACCAAAGTTAATAAATGCCACTTACCATCATCATAATCGGCTGTTATGACTTTTTTTGTATTAACTGTTTTTATGGATGATTGCAAAAATGGTTCGAACTTATATGTACTACCAAATTTGTAATTAAATCTAAATATATTTTCTCCACTTGAATTTCCATACCACAAAATTGGAAATGGCCCTATATCAGAAGGATTAGAAGGTATGTTAATCCAAAAAGAAATGGTAAAATTTTTATTTGAAATTTTTGAGCTTATATTGCTCATATCTATGGAAAATTGATTTGAATCTGTTGTAAATCTAAAATACTTTCTATCTCTATACATCGTATTTGTATATGTACTTACAAACATTTCATCTTTATCAATAGCACCACTAATACCAAGATGATCTCCAAAAGGACCGGTTAATTCGAATTGCAAATCTTCAAAAGCACCATTAGAGTTGTAAAAACTACTTGTACTATATGGTAAATTATAACTTTGATATTGAATTGGTTGTTGACTTGAGCTTACAGAATCAGCAATCCATTTGTATCTCAGATCGGTTGAAGGTATAGCATGTTGAACCCAGAAATTATCATTTACAGAAGAAGTCGTGAATTTATTAGATACAAGACCTTGTTTTAACCTATAGAATGAATTTTTGTTAACTTTTTCTTCAGTAACATAATCGTTAATAAAATTAACATAACAATCAATTCTCTTATTTGTACGATCTACAATAAACAATCTTTGATTGGTTTCTTGATCTAAAAATAAATCAAAATTTTCTGCTTCTTTTATACCTAAAAAATGTTTTTTAGAAAAAATGGCAGTACTAACATCATGAGGTGTTGATAGGGCATACTCATACACACATCCATCATATCTATCTGTAGAATAGATATATTTTCCATCATTTTTTACAGCAATACCAGTAGATATTTGTATTCCAGAATCTAAGGTGAATGTGGTGCTTGGATCTGCAGAATTTGGAACCCATTGAGTTGTTAAGTTGTAGCAATTTAATATTTTTGATGTAGAAGAAATAGTATAAAATTTATTTCCATTATCAGCAAATACTATTCCAGATATGTTGATGTTAAATCCACTTAAATCGGATGTATACGTGGCAGTATTTATGTCCCAAGGAGAAGATAAGTTATATAATTTTATAATCCCAGAAGTCCCTGCTTGATATAAAAATTTGCCTGTATTATCAAAAGCAATACCTGCGCCATAACCAACAACATATGAGAAACTTGTATGATATTGTGCAGTAGATAAATCATATTTTTTATTTAAATTAAATTGATATGTGACATTTGCAACTGTTGCATATAATGATAGACCATCATTTCCAAATGTTAATGAAAGATAAATGTTTCCGTTTACCAAAGAAGTATCTAAAGAATTTAATTTTGATAAAAATGGCTTAACTGAATGTTGGGTTAGACGATCATAATAAGGCTGTCTAACTTTAATATTTCTTGTTGTAAGAGAATTGTTTGGTGCTAATTCTTCACCTTCTCTATCTAATGCGCCTCTGGAACTGACTTCTTTGCCACCAGGCGCATTAAATCTTTGGACGATTGTTGTCTTATCTTTATATTGTTTACCTTCGGCATCAATTCTCGTTATGTCTGGTAAAGTATATATTTGTTTTGAACTTGAAACGAACTGAGTTGTTAAATTTCCACTCGCTTCAAATCCATCAACAATTAAATTATTATTTAAACCGCGACCAACATTTTGAACAACTTGATAATTATATTCAAAATTACCTGCAACATTTCCACTTGTTTGAATGTTTTTAATATTAACCGGTGATTTTGCTGTAAAGTCTCTTGTCAATAACGATCTTGGTTTATTTATACCCTTTATATCTGGACCATATATTTTAATTGAATTTGCAGAAGCAGAAACAAAATATCCTTCTGCTCTATTATCACTATTATCTGTTCCAATATTTAAATTGGCGTGACGATGTTGATTGCCGCCAACATGTTGATTTGTAAATGGGCCTTGTAATGGGGAGTTTTCTAATTGACCGTATTCATCTCTATGATGATTTACTAATTCAATATTTTGTCCGACAGCAGAGGTTAATTCCGCTGCATATCCTGTATTAACAGAAGAACTTACAACAGTAAACGGAAGTTTACCTCTCGTATTAATATCAGTCATTATTTACTCCCACATTATTCGTCAGAACAATCTTTTTTCTCAGTGATTTCAAGTAGATTAAGTACATCAATCTCTAAATATCCGCCCGATCCAAATTTTGTTGCAGGTTTTATAACATCTACAGAAATCGGATTCTTATCAATTTTTATTTGTATATCTGTACCAAAATCTGTGACTCTTGTAAACTTCTTTTTATATTCTGTTGATAAAACTTGAAATATTCCATTTAAATTGCTACTTCTTTCTGCTCTTTCTTTCCACCAAATACAATTTGTGTTCTCTTTTTGTGGGATTGGTGCATGACCATATTTCCAATTATATTTTAATTCTCCAATTGTTTTAACTGAGCTTATTGGAGGTTCTGCTCCGAGTTCTATTGATGGTAATTTCCAAAGATATTTATTTCTTTCTAAAACATGGCTTTCAACAATATCTGAAATTTCTGGTGAAAAATCAGCACTTGCTGGCATTAATTGATAAACCATTTTTGTTATAGCAATATCAATCCATTTAAAGTAATCAACGTATTTTTCTAAGTCTGGAGAATTAGATATATTTTCAAAAAATAGTTGTCTTAGTTTTATTAATTCTCTGTATTCTCTCTCGTAACGATACTGAGGTTTACCAATAGTATTATTAAAATCAGTTATTGTTCCAAAGAATTTTATCATTTCTTCAGAGATTGTTTGATACATACTTTTTTCAAGAGCAAAATAATAATTTACAGGTCTTGATTCTCTTGTAAAAATTTCATCATCTTGATTTAGAATATTGATCAAATCAGAGTTCATCATATTCTCTGGGAGTCTATGTTTTGCTATAGAGATGTATCCATTTTCAACCATATCTTTATTATTTCTAAAAAAGAAGTCACCAACTGCAGTATATGTCTTGTTTACTATTTGACCTATTATTCCATAATCATTTGTGAGTGAACCACTTGAAATATCTAATACTGTAAATTTAGCATCAAATGAATTTGCAGGTCCAACTCCCGAACCATTATCTGAACCTGTCACATTATTAAAATCCCAATGTAGTGCAAGAGTTTTCTGTTGTGGAAGTTCGTTTATTGTCCCGCTATACAATGTTTCAATGTTTGATATTGGTGAATTTTGACCAAATATTTTTGGATCTTTTGCATGTTGCTTGAGAGTATCATCATCAAGATAAGACAGCCAGTATCTAACACTTGATAGTTTTATATCGCTATTATGTATTATTGAACCGGTGAAATTTTCTCTATGTGAGCCGGCATATATTCTTTTGGAATCAGCAAAATAATTTTCTGCTATAGTTTGAGGAATAGAAGAAGTTAAGTATATTTCTTGCTGTATAAAATCTTGAATTGTATTAATCGCATAAAACTCAAATAGATAATCGCCAACATTAGCACCTATTACCTTTAGACTATTTGGATATTTTTCATGTTTTATTTTAATTGCCAAATTCCATTTTTGATTTGTATATAAATCTCTTATCAAAGAAGAAGTTAAATTAATGCCAAGATAAGAAGATGTTATTTGAAAATGTCCATCACTTGAAAGAATATCTGGTCTTACAATATAAACCTCAAGATTAGACAAATCAGAACCGAACCATGTTGTATCTGCCGGCGCAACAGTATTTGCAGAATGGATTCCGAAAATAGAAGAAGTTAAAAAACTTTTTGGAAAATATACCTTATCAGATTGAGAAGAGTTTAAAGGTACAATTATTTCTGCTTCCAAAGTAGAGCCATGATAAGAAAGTTCTGAATTGCCAAGTATATAAGAAGTAGAATTCGGATCCAAACTTGATGTCATTTGGTAGATTGTTCCCTGAACTCTATCTTGATCGTTGAAATTTATGATCTTCTTTTTATAATACGTATTTAAAAATCTATCATCAAAAGTATAAACAGAATCATTTGAATATATGCTTAATCTTATCAATTCCTCATCAACACCGAAACATCTCAATAAATTTCTTATTGATTTTTCTGTGCCCTTTGATTTTTGAATGTATGATAAATTATTGTATATATTTTGATATATATGATTTTTTACATTAAATAATCTTTCATCATATAAAACATTTTCATTTCTATTTGCCATATTTTCCAACAAACTTGAGTTGGTAAATAAATCTTGTGTCATAAAGCCCATAGACTCAAGAAGTTTCATTGCATAAGGAAATGATCTTCCATTTTTATAAGATACTTCTTTTATTGATGGCAAATATTTTATTTTAATAAATAATTCATCAAAATAAGAACCAATTATTTGAGTTAATTCATATAATTTATTGCTATTATTCTCTTGATCATCTTCAACTATCCATGATGGAATAGTATAATAGATCATTGAATTATTATTATTATCGTGTAACGTTCCAAGTTCTTGTTTTTCAGTTAACAAGCTTTGAACATCCGGATGAGTTAGATATATTACAGGGTCTTTAAACTCTTTCTGAGAGGCTCCTGACTCGACCATAGCTGAATTCTGGGAACGACTTCCGGATACATAGCCGGTCCAATATCCATTGGAAAATCTTCCGGAATAATCTAAAATTTTATTATCATATTTTGTATCCGTGGAAGAAGTATCATAAATACCTTCGTTGAATTTATAATATACACCTAAATTAGTATTAGCTGTATCGGTATTTGTTCCACCATTAATATCTGTAAACCAAAAACGAGAAATTTCTTTTTCTGTTCTTTTTGTTTTCCAATATCTAAATTCATCTAAAGAACCTGATAATTTTCCGTATCCCAATCCGGCATTACCACCATCTACTTGAGTACCGAGCGAACCTATCCAACCAAGCATTGGTCCATATACTCTTGATATTGAGGTTCCAGTTATTACTTTTTCATTCAATGTTCCATTTAAGAAAAGTTTGAATTCTATGTTGCTTCCACTATTGATGGCAGACAAAGAATAATGTTGCCATGTTGCGCTACTAATACTTAAATCTTGTCCTATTGAAAAATTTGAAATACCTGTTGAGCCAGAGGATAATTCAATATAAAACTTGTTTTCTTCTCCGGATATTCCAGGATGTATTTCAATTCTAAATCTTCCATAATCACTACCAAAACTACTACTATTCCAGAGATCAAATATTACTTGTTTACTACTTCCATTTAGATCGTTTTTCTTTAACCAAAACTCAACAGTTACACCTTTATCTCCATCTAAAAGTAAATTACTTTCTCTATTTTCATTTGAATCTAATATGTTTGAAGTTCCAAATAATTTTGAAGCCTTGAGAGAATTAACATCTTGTGCTGTATTTGGTCCACCTTTTATTGAAATATATTCTTTATCATTAGGTTCAGAATAGTTGTCCGACGATATGCTTAAAGTTGAACCGTAAATATATCCTAAATTTATATATCCATTATTTCTTGGATAATCATTTTCAAAAATATAATTTTGTAGATCCGAAGCGTTTTTTGTCCATTTTAACTTTTCTGCTGCGCTTCCATCATATGGATATTTTTTAGCTATTCCTTCAATAGCGTCTGTATAATATTTATTTGCAGAACCAAAGAAAGCAAAATTTTTAGGATCAGTATAATCAATCTCTGGTTTTATTAGTTTACGTTCTTCTAATTCTTGAACGATATATTCAGTTGATTCTACATCTTTAGATAAATCTTCAAAGTTAGTAGAAGCTAATATTTTTGTTGATTTTTTTCCAAATAGTTCTTTTAAAGACATTACTTATCAACCCTAAATTTAAATGTTTCTTTCATTTCATAAAATGAAGCATTATATTCAAATCCAAATAATAATTTATATGCAAACCCTGGTTCAAATAAATTCATATCAAGATCAAAATAGTTTCCTTCACTATCGTATGAAGTTAATGTATGCTTAAATGATCCAGTTCCATATGCAATAACTTCATGATTATCTGCCAATCTGATAATCCTATAATATAAATTTTCTATATTAGTTTTTTCTGGTTCGTATGCTGCTACATGATAGATGTTTGAATCCCAAATTTTATTTTTTACTTCAACTCTCATTTTTGCAAATTCATTATTTCTATAAGTTTGTCTTAATAACGGCATAGATAATATATAATCTGGTATTTGATTGTCGTCTGAACCGTCGTAAACATTAGTATGGATTACCGAACCTGTATATAGTTGTGCGCCATCAAGTGATGACCAAACATCATATAGATATTCATATGCACCACTAATACCAATAGATGCTGTATATGTTCCTGGAGAATAATATCCTCCTGTTACAACTGTTATAGAACCATCCATCAAAGCCAAAGGAACACCGAGAGGGCCACTTGTTATTGTTCCACTATATAAACTCACTAACAAACTTCCAGTTCCAACGGATGGAATATTTTTAAGTTGTCCTCTAACTGTGTTTATTAAAAATATAGTATTTAAATTATCTTCTTGAGATAGTAAATTACTACTCAAATAAAATGAATTTCTTTTGTCTTTAATAGATGAATTGCTTCTGACCTCTATCCATGGTTTTTTATAAAAAAATTGACTTCTTCTGGCAAAGAATTTTTTAGTATAATAAGATTCAGTGTCTCCTTCTAAGATAGAAGATAGAGATATTAAAAAACCATTGTTAGGAATCGCACCAGAAATCCAATTCTCTACATAGTGTGTTATATCAACTTCTAAATCATCAGTAGCATTCTCAATCAAATAATCCATAGAAGACGAATAAGTATCGCCACCTTGATTGATCCAACCTGAAGTGGAGGATGCACTAATCCAATTAGCTACTCCCAAATCATTATATCCTTCCATATCCAAGCCGACACCCTCTTGCCATGTTCCGGAGACAGGAGCTATAGAAATTGTTATATTATCAGGAGTTGAATCTGTGTGCGAAGCATTACTTAGCTTTAATATAAACTGACAACTTCCGCTTTCAGCTATTATTTTATTATTTCTATCCGAGACTATATCTGATATCGGAAACTGTATTAATACTCTTGATTTTTCATAAGAGCTTGTGGTCACTTGTCCGTATATAGAAAATATCTCAAGAACATCGGATGCTCCCATGTTAGAATATGTTCCACGACTTATTTGATTCTGCTTAAAAGCATCAGTTATAGTCGTATCTTTTTCTGCTATATATCTCTTGATAGACATCAGCTAATTTCTCCATATATATCAGAACGTGGAAATTTAATTTCAAAAATTACATTCTTTGGTGCTTCTATGTATCTTCCGTCACGTGACATAAAACGATTTATGTCAAAAAAAACATCAGAATAATCTAATCCAGTTTTTTGTTCCACTTTTACATTCTTAACATCATTAACGCCTTGAACGCTTTTTAATATTGTATAAACATCACTTATAAAAAAAGCTTCTCCAATAAATTTTATTTTAGAATATTCTCTTTCCAAAGCAGAAATACAATTTCTTAAAACTTGTGAATTGTCTGCTTCTATATCAGAAATAACGCTAAATTTAATAGATAAATTTACTATTTTAGCGTCTAAAATATCAACAGTATCGTTTATCATTTTGTTTTTATTTAACCAAACTTTTACATTTTCTTTAATAGATTGATTTGTATTTGTTAGACCACCGGCTGAATCTTCTGATATAACATATATGTTTATATTTCTCTTAAATGAATCATAGTCTCTAACAATAGAAGCTCTTTTGACACTTCCAAATTCTGGCGGCATATTATATATGAGTGCTTCATAATCTTTCTCAGTAACAGCTCTATTCTGAGAACCAAATGTATTGTATACTTTAAATTTTAATTCTTCAGCTGTAACAAGAGGAGTATCTCCTACTATTGCTTCTTCATTATTAACTTCAAGTGAACCACGAATAGAATTAATTTTTGTTGTATCTAAATTTCTTGTATCACCAAAATCAAATAATGCACTTGCAACAGAAACTAAAGTTCCAGCTCCAGTATTAACGTTATCAGAATTATTAGCTCTTGCAACAATTTTTAAAGTTGTATTTATCGGTACAACGCCTAATTTATCTGATTTGATTAAATTGTTTGGATCAAATTCTTTATCTGAAATATAATTTTTTCCATATACTTCTAAACTAACTGCAGATGGATCCAATAAATCAGAATTATACGTATCGCTGGTTGCATCTCCCGTACCAAATTGAAGAAAAGTTTTATCTTTTTCTCTTATAACTACAAATCTTCTTGGGACAGAAAATGGTTTTAATATACTTTTTACTTCTGCATTACCATCATTATTGTCTCTGTTCAAAATTGATTTGTATACAATATCTTGACTAAGATAATCTACCTCGTAATATTCGTTACCTTCCGTATCCGTAACAGAGATTACTTCAGTTAAAAGATCAATGTTGACTGGTATTTTTAAAAATCTTTGATATTCACCTACATCATAAAAGGTTTGTGTTAAATATCCTGATTGAACTCTTCCATATGCCTTAATAGCATAAGTTGATGGAAGACCTGTGGTTTCATTTACTGCACCAACAACAACTTCATTATTTTCACGATTAAAATAAACATCTTCTACTAAAGAAAAAGATATTCCTGTTTTATTTTGAAAAGAACTATTTTTTTTCAAAATTGGAATATATTTTTCATCAGGAGCGGTTCCAAATGAATTTGCAGGGACAAGAATAAAAAAAGTTGCTATTCCATGAGATGATGGATTTTCTGTATATTTAAAACCAAATGGTTTTGATAGTTTAAGAATATTATCAAATTCCGAAGCGGTATCCAAGAATGATTCATTAGCAGCATAATCAACATAAAAAGATAAATTATCTCCAACATATGCAACTGTATCAAGCATCAAACTTCCAAAGCCAACTTCACTAAAGTCTTTATATGTATCCGGATAATACTTTTTTGCGTGCTCAACGAGAGCATCTTTTATAGTTTGAAAATCTCTGGCCAGATAATCAATCGGTATATTCTTTTTAGGCATCAAAAAATCCTCTAATATAAATAGAACTTCACGAACTTATAATATTACCATTTGATTGTATGGTTAAATTTACAGTATTTCCCAAAGGAATAATAAAATATGTTATAGTAATATCCAACAAAGAACCATCAATATCAGTATTTCCATAGCTTATATTTCTAATAGAAATATAGGGTGCATAAATTTGAATTTGATTTTTTAATCTTTGTTCAAAATTTAATTTTAATACAGCACTATAATTTTCAAATAATAATTTTTTTATTCCAACTCCAAAATTACTATCCATAATCCTTTCACCAGGATTGGTTAATAATAACATCAAAAAATTTTGTTTACTTAGAGTTTTAAGATCAGAAATTAAAGTATAACCTTGTTCGGTTCCGAGTTTTAAAGGTAGTTTTGGTCCAAATCCAGCCATATATTATTTCCTACAATAATTATCACACACCATATTTTTTATAGCCGGATAAATCAAAGCAATAATTTTTAAGTTCTTCTTTTATTTTATCATTTTCTGCATTAGAATCTAAATTCTCTGAAAACTCTAAAGAAAGTAATAATAAATCTGCACCCAATAAAACCATTCCGGGTATTGTTAAGGGTGCGCCGACGCCTATTCCAACCGGTGGAATACCAAAAACAGTTACCGGTAATTGAGCCATAGAATAGATTGCCAATGGACTTAGTGGCAATGGAAGTTCTGATGGTATAGTTGGACCACCAAATGGATTTGGAAGTTGAGAAGCCGTAGCTAATGATAATTTAACTGCATTTCTTATTAGAAGTGCGAGACTTATATTTGGATCAGTCATTTGACAATAATATTGTAAAACATATATTGCTGCTTTTAGAGATATTTTTGCCATTTCTGCAGCATTAAAATCTTTAAAATATTCAATAGATGACATTTTTTCAAAAAAATCCTCAAGATCATCTCTATTATAAATTGATATCATTTTAGTGAAAATATTATTTATTATTTCTTTTCTTACACTTCTAAACGGAGCAACTATTTTATCGTCTGAAAGAATTTGAGTACTTGATAATATTGTTAAATTAGAAAGTAAATTTTCATTTGTAAATATTGAATATATTTTCTTTAACTGTTCATTACAAGAAATTTTTGCTTTCAATAAATCAGTTAACTGATTAGAAGTTCCAGCCTCCAAAGATGGTAATATCTGTAAGACATCAGAGACATTAACTATTCCAGCAGAATAAAGACTTTGTGATTCTTTTATCAATGGAAATTCATTAATAACTCCGAATTTTCTTTTTATATCTCCTTGATAATCTTTATATTCTTTTCCAATAAATGGAACAACATAAGTTTTTTCAAAATTATTAACCGAGTATAAATCATCAATCAATAATAGAGCATATTTATGATCATTTATTAATTTTTGAATATTTTCATTTACAATTCCCATGCCTCTAACATTGTTTAATATCGGATCAAATAATATTGAAGTACGATCTTGTAAATTTGTAGATGGAACATAAATCAATCTCATCTCATATGTCAAATCTTGTGCAAAATAATCATTTAAATTTCTTCTATCATATTCATAATGTGGTATTCCTTCTTCTAATAATTTTTTAAATTTATAAAATGGCTGTGGACCATAACAACCTATTTCAGTCTGTTTATTTCTTAAAGAAGTATATTGATTCTTTACTGTTGGAACATTAATATAATGTTCCATTATAAGATTTGAACCAGAATCATATCTTTTATTTTGCATTTCTATAAAATTATCTAAAGTTGTATATGTTGTATGCACTTGTTTTAAATCAGATTTTATTAAAAGTTCCGGAATCAATACTGATAAAAATTCTTTATCTGATAAATTTTGATCTATATCTTTACATGCTGTTCCCAAATCTTGTTTTACTCTTTCGTTTGTGGAGGTTAAATAAGATAGCTTATCAAATATTACTACAAGCTCATTATAGGCTATGTTTCTTGTTTGTAATAACAAGATTTCATTATATTTGTTCTTTATTTCGGTATTAATACAAGAAAGAAAATTATCAAGTTTATTTTTATATTCTATATTTGAATTATTTACGCTTTCTACATATAGCTTTCCTAAATAAGAATTAACTATTTGTCTGTCTTCTTCTAACATTACAATTTCTTTTTTGAGTTGTTTAATTTTATAGAATAGTTTTTGATTTTCTGGTTTGTCCAATTCATCTTGAAAAACAAAGTCATGTATATAGCTTACATGTTTTTGTGTTAATTCTACAAGACTTGCTCTATTTAGAGTTTTTGATACATAGATAATTTCTTTTTGTATTGTTTCTGCTATGTAAGTTGGTAATAACAAGTCATCAATTAATTTCTTATTATAATTAAAAACTCTTAATGGGAAAAGTGCTCTTAAAGACATTTCCGTACATGCAGTTCTTATTAATGTCAAATATAAACCATCTATTGTGGAAAATTTTAATAAATTATCCTTATCTTTCAACATATCTTCAAGTGTATTTAAATTTACTAATTCTTGAGATCTTTTATTCATTGTTTCAGATATAAATTCTTTCAACTCCAATGCACCAAATAATGCTGGATCAACTTTTGCATTTTTTTGTTTTTTTGTTGGTTTCGGACAAAAATTGATATATTTTAGCGGAGTGTCTACATTCGGACTGACTATAGCCGGCAATGAATTGCCTTCTAATGCTAATGATAATCCCGGCAATATTGTATCAAGTCCATTTTTTATTCCGGTGATATATTTTTCTTTTTGTAGTGTATCAAGATTAATTGGCTTCAATAATCCATCTTCGGATATTACATTAGTTATTTTTTCATAAATTAGTGATAAGAATTCATTATAAGAATTAGAAGAATATTCTTCAAATTTGTTTTCAAATGTTTGCAAATTAATACTTTTTTCTATTAAAGAATTACCAAGATTTAAACTTCCAGTTATTGAATCTATTAATATTTTATTAAATTCTTGTCTTGAATCTAATATTTGTTCATTAATAGAATTTGTATTAATATTTTGATTTTTTATATCAAAAGTAAATTTAATATTATTTTGTTCTATTGAGTTACCTTCATAAATTGTTATATTATTTTTATTATTTGAAATTATACTTTGTATTTTCCAGCTACTTCCATCAGAAGAAGCATTAGCTTCTTTTTCTCTGACACTTGGATATCCTTTTGAGCCGGTTAATGTTATTTTTAATTCTTCCGGTGTACTGTTTATAGAAAGAGTTTTTGAAGATACATTAAAACTATCAGTAAACAATGCACCATATACGTACTTTGTTTCTTCAATTTCTATTGGATCTGGTGCTTCACCTTCTTTGTAACCACCTTTATTTACTAAATCTTTATATTCAGAATTTTCATATTGTTCAGTACTGTCATCTTGTTTTAAAAATTTTGGTACTTTTCTTTTAAAAGGTTTTTTACATACCAGATTAGAATAGTATTCATTACATCCAGCTTTAAATTTTTTTGAAATATTTTGTAAATTAGAATCTATAATTTCTGATTTTGCTTTTTCAACAGACTCAATGGCTTTACCATTTGGTAACTTTCCTATTAAAAGTGGTTTAAATATAGAGTCATCTATTTTGTTTTTAAGTGTTTCAGGAGAAGAAGATAAAAGATCTTGTAATAAATTTCTATATCTATCAATTGAGTCAATTCTAATGTTATCCAAATTTTGAGAAGCATTTGTTGCTTGCTCTAAATCTTCAGAATCATCTGGTGTAGAATTAATAACTGGAATACTCGGATCAAGACATTCAACGTTCCTTGTACCCAAAGAATTTGAAGTATAGAATGTTGATAGCGCCATCATCTCTTGTCTGACTGAATCTAATCCGGTTATATTTCCCAAATAAGTAAAAATTCCAGATAATGTTCCTGGAGTTAACAAGTATGATAATTCTGTCATGTATTGCTTTATAAATTGCTCTACCTGATTTAGATCTTCTTTCATTGGCTTGTGAAAAAGTCTCATGAAAGAATCTGCTGTCATCACTCTTGACAATCCAGAAATTAATAAAGAGAGTGATTGCTGTATTTCTGTTTCGGTGGTTGCAGAATGTGTTGCAACATTTAAAACAAGAAGACTTTTTGTTCTTGATGTTGTATCCATTCTTCCAATTGGAGTGTCAACTCTCATATCTAATTGAGAAGTTTCTTGTACTGTTAATGGAGGTTTGATAGTTTTAGAAATATTAATAAATGATTTTGTATAAGCAACCGGATCAACTTGTGGATTGCTTGAAACAAAATCATCCAAATCAAATTTTCCTCTGGCTAATTGATTTGCTGCTGCAAAAGCAGCTCCTGTCATACTTCCACTTGCTTCTCCTGTTAGAGCAGCATTTAATAGATTCTTAATACCACCACATGTCAACAATTCTTGCAATATTTTTATAATAAAAGCAACGAAAGAATCAAAAATGATTTTAACTATTGATAAATCTAAATTAAGTTTTAATTCAAGATATATATCAAATTCTGGTAGTCTTGGTAATTGTATTGCTCCAAACATTGGACTTATATTAAATAAATCAACAATACTACATAAAATATCTACATTTATTCCATAATCATTTTCTAATAAATCTAAGAAATCATCTATAAATTTTAATTCATCTAAATCCATCTCTTTTCTTGCTCTTACTTTATCTAATTCTGTTATTTGAGATGATTCTTGATTTAATTTTAAATCTCTGTATTGTTTTAGCTTTCTTTCATAAGATTCTTGTAAGCTAATATCTCCTTCTGAGCCTGCAGGCATGGCTCTATCTGCTATATCAAAAGCTTGACCTGGATCTGTTCTTTTATCTAATTCACTAAAAACAATTCTCTTTCTTTCATTTTCACGAATAGCTGTTTCTAAATCTCTTATCTCTTGAAGAAGTCTTTTTTCTCTTTCGTCTTTTAAGTTATTAATCTTAAATTGATTAATACCTTTGTATAATTCAGTATAAAGAGATTCTGGAAATGCCTTATTCAACATGCTTTCTAATTCAGAAAATCTAAAACCTCTCAATATGTCTCTACAATTACCTATTTTTGGAAGGAAGCATGTTTGAAATTCTTTTAGTAAACAAGATATATTAGTTCTTGCAAAAACTATATCTTGTATTTCATTAACTGCATCACTTGCTAATGCATCTGTTGTTTTTCTTAATCGTTCTATTGCTGCTTGTATTGAAACTGGATCGCTAAAAGAATCAGATTTAGCAGTATATAACCCATTAAATCCATTATTTAATAATGCTTTTTGAAAAAGACGATTAGAATTAGGATCTCTTATTAGTTTTGCAGATGGCGTATCTGCACTTGATTGATAATAATATTTACTATTTTGAACTATTAAATTATTTGCCTTATTAAAAGTTAATTTAGCATTTACAGATTCATAGAACGAAAGAGCATCCGGAAATTTATTTGGTATAAAATATAAATTCGGAAAATTAATAAAAGTAAAAGCATTCGGCCTTGAATTTACTAAATTTTTATCTTTAGATAAAGGAGAAGATTCTAAAATAAGTTGATTACTATTATATTTTTCTCTTTGAATTATTGTGTTTGGCTGTAATGATTGAGGAGTTGGACAATAAAAAGGATCTATTTCAACAATATTATTATCAATATAATTTATATCTGAGAGTATTGATAATATGGTTGGATCAAAAAAGTGAAAAGCTGATGCATTTTCTACCAAATCTGAACCGCCAATTATGGCAACGAACTTATTACTCCTATCAATAGAACCAAATGGACTTTCAAATTTTAAAAACTGCTTATTAACAAATTCAATATTTAAATTGGAAGTTAATTGTTCATTTTTTTCTAATAATAATTGCTCTTCTTCTCTTAAAAAAGTTATTCTAAAAAATAAATTTTCTTTTTTTACATTTATTGATTGAGAATTTGAATATAATTTTTCTTCTAAAAAGTTATATCTATCATATTTTGATTTAAAATCACTCAAAAAAGAAATAGAAGATAATTTTTCTTGTATAGCTTTTTTAATTTCTGTTCTTATTATATAATCAAGCAATTTTATTCTTGCTGATTCTATAATTTTTAATTCATATTCAACATCATTATTTTCTATTTCATCTTTTAATAATTTTTCACCTACAATAGATGATACATCTTCCATTGGATAATAATGGAAAACATCTATTTCGGCATCTGCCGGAAATATTTTCTTTTTTGAAGTTTCTGATGTGCTTTCTACATATGCAAATATTAAATTATCTGCTGTCTTTAAAGATGGTATTTTTTCAAGTAAATTGTATACAAACACTTCTTGCGAATCAGAAGAAGCAACATTACTTTTAATTGTAATAATTTCATTTCTTAAATCATTACAATAGTTTATTGAAACTGGAGAGTTTATACTTAAATAAGAATTTGTTATAGAATCTAATTTTGTTAATAAAAAATTTAAATTATTAAAATCATATGAAGCAGAAGCAACATTTTCTAAATAAGTTCTTATCTCTGACTCTTCAAAGATGTCAACTTTCAAGTTTTTATATGGTTTAGTACCTAACGCAATTAACACAGCGTTATTAGGATCTGTATTTGTCGCAGCAAATGCATCAAATCTTGAACCAAAATCATCTAAAGGTTCAGGTATTGGTGCATCTTGATAAGTCATTATTTTTTGACTTATTAATTTAGATTTAGTTTCTAAAAATCTATCTAAATAAATATTATAAACAAGTGTAGATAAGCTTTCTTTATATTTTCTTCTATCCAAAGATTCTATAGTTGTTTTGTATGTTGGATGAAAGTTTATGAAATCTTTTCCATCGTCTTTTAAATCAATTTCACAATTTTTTAAATATTTTACTAATTTATCAACTTTTTTATCTACAGTTGATAAATCAATAGTAAAACTTGTATTTAGTAGATTTTTTTGCTCTGGTGTTCTCATATCAATTTGTCTTATTGTAATAGCTATTTATATAAAAAACTGGATTTTGTTTTAAATAGTTATTTCTTAAAGTTTCAACATTCGGAACTCTTGAAGTACTATTATTGATATTTACCAGCTGTTTCATTTCTTCATTATATAGCGTTATTTTGGATACTAATTTTGGGTCAGTCAAAGGCAATAAAGGTTCAGGTATAAAATTTGAAAGATGTGTATGCTCTTTTATTACTTCATTAATAAAACTCTGTTTTTCACATACTTGTTCTATAACTGCATAAATTTTGTTTATCTCATTAAGGACTTCATTTAAAAATTCAACCAAATTATTTCCAAGAACAAGTGGTTGTAATTCGCCAACTTTTTCAACACTATTATTTGCTATTAGATGTATTCCGTTTGCACTCAAGTCTCTTTTTTGATGTGATGGCGGATTTGTATTTTTTGGATCGTCCGGAATTGGTTTATCTGCCTGATCTATTCCGGTTATAATTTTTACAGTTCCACGAGAGAATAATCTTACTTCGTCTGCTTTTAATGCTATCGCGGAACGATTATATGTTGTTGCATCATCTATTCTGGCTCCGAAATTAGAATCAACATTTGTTTGCTCGCTGATTTGTATTACAGCAGAATCGTAATAATATTTTGGACTAAGAGAAAGTTTTCCAGATTCTAAAAAAGGTGGTGAATTTTTTATAGCAGTACCCATTCCGGATACTAAAGTTATATTTGAAGTAAAAGCTGCCTTAGCTATATCCGGAGTATTATGTGTTTTACCTCCAAGTATTATATGTGTATTGACATCTGCATCTATTACTTTTTCGCTTAAGTGCTTATCATATTCTGCTGGTTTTTTAACATTAACTTCTATAGCTGGACGAAGTTCGCTTTGTTTTTTTATTTCTTTTTCAATATCTGACATATATTACCTTTATTGATAAATTAATTGCCTAATGATTGCTCTTCTGATGTGCTTTCTTGGGGATTTGATTGTTGAGCCAAAGTCATATCTTCTTGTGTTGTAGGCTGTTGTGGTACAGAACTCTGCGTTGTGTCTGGATCATAGAGACTTGATTCATCTGCCAGAGTATATCCTAAATCTCCTGGCTCTCCATCGCTTAAAAGATCTTTTATAAATTTAGCAAAAACATCACCTGGCATTGTTTGACATCCAGCACTACCTGTTGTTCTTCTGCCACCAGGATGAAACAACATTGATGTACCTCCACGATTATTTATTGAATTATCATTAAATAATCCATCATCATTTAAATCTTTTTCAGTTACACCATAAGTTCCTGATTTCATTCTCAAATATGTGCCACCATATTTTAACTCACCATTTGGTTTTCTTTCTTGAGTTCTAACAACATTATATATCATAAATCCAGGACGCAATCTTGAAAGATGATCTAAGTTTTCAAGAGCTGTTCCTCGCGTATTTGATTTATCAAGAAAAGAAGCTGTCGGTTCTGTATTGCCAAGGTATTCGGTAACTCTTTTTTTGCCACTATTATCTTTCCATGCTAAATAAAACACATCATCATATTTATTTTCTTTTGTACTTGTTGTTTTACGAAGACCAATAATATTTTTTTCACCTAAATTAGTTTTAAATGTGCCGGCATTTTGAGGCACAAAATTTGCAAAATAATCATATTTTTGTTCTTCATTTTTAGCAGCAAGATTTTGACGGATTTGTGAAGAACCTGGACCGGGAATTAATGATTGGCTGGCATTATTATCTTCTACTGGATTTAAACTTGGTATATTTGCAGATACTAAATCTAATATACTTTTTGTAGAAGCAACTGCTTCAAGATATAATTGTCTAAATGTTTGTAAAATTTCTCTTAAACTATTAAATCCTTCTTCAAATATATCATCATCATACATTTTTTCATATAATCCAGCTATATTATGTCCTGCAGAAATACGTGGATCTTGAAAATAATAAATTCTTACTTTTGTGCCAGGAGCAGGAGGAGAGCTTGACATACCATCAAATGTTTTTGGAGCAAAAGTATTGTGAGTTGAACAAGCATCGTAATAATTTTTAATAGCTATTTTTTTTTCTGGAGTTTCTGTTTTGTTACCAAAAAAATAAGAAGGTTTTGCCTGTGGATCTAACTTTTGCATTTCAATAAGTAAATCTTCTGGATTTACTTTGTTTCCTTGATCATGAATTGGATCTCTTATTTTTAAGAGAAAATCTTCAAGATATTCTCCGTCTTTCATGTTTAAATGAGGAAGTGTATATTTTGTTTTTAAATTACCAAGAGGTGGCCAAACTTCAAGGACAGTAGCATTATCAACTACTCTTGAAATTGGAGCTTCCGAAAGTAATTTTATTGTTTCATTTAATGATTTGAGTCCTGGAGTTGGATTTCTATCAATAGATGAGTGATGAGTTGGGGTGGTTGGTAATACTGAATTTTGTTGTCTTTTTGGATCTTGCCTGTCGGCTTCTTTTATCATCATCTCATTCTGTCTCCTCTATTTCATTATAGAGACTTTCTTTATCTTCTTTGTTTAAATCACCATATTTATCTTCATCTGACCTTTTCATTAAGCCAATAAGTTTAACAAGCTGTTCATTTGAACGCTGTAATGTTTCCAAATATTTAGCAGCAACCATTCCCGTCGTTGCATAACGATCTTGTTGCTGTCCAATATATTGAGCGACATCCTCTAATAGCTCTTTGGCAGCTGCACGATCTTCGTCAATATTTTTAATAGCTTGTTGTATTAATTCGTCTTTTGATTTCATACTAATAATTATGGTCTAATTAAATTTCTCCATTATCCCATGTTTTTTTGAAATCTTTATATTTCTGCCTTATTTTATTAAGATTATTAACAACTTGTTTTGTATTAAGATCGGTTATTTCACGAACATATAAATAAATTGCTTTTTTATTAAAAATTTCTATTGAATCCGGATCTTTCAATAAGATTATTATTGCATCAAGAACTTTCTTTTCGTTTGCTTTTAAATCTAACTTCTTCCATCCCTCTATCTCAATCCATAAATGATTCCAGAACTCTTCACTCTCTCTGAGGTTATCACTTTCATTGTGAACGATTAAATTGTCATAATCAACTTCTTTTTGATGTTCTGCATCATCAAGAAATAATTCTTTTTTATTCTGGCGGCTTACTTTTTTAACTTTATGAATAAACCAATTTTTTGTAATGACAGAGAAATAACTAAAAGCCTTAGAGCCTTTTGATGGATCAAACTTATCTAATATGGTTGTGATCCAAATTTTGCATTCTTCTTTTAAATCATCAATATTTGGAAGATTATTGAATTTATAGGTGAATACAATTTTATTCACCATTTCATTGAAAGCTGGACCAATTAAACTTCTATATAGATATTGTCTTACTTTTGGATCTTTTGTAATAGCATATTTGATAATTGCATCTTCATGTTCCTGAGTAAAATAGAGTTTTTCCTGTTGTTGAGGCGAATTTTTCTTTCTCCTCATTGTTCTCGGGGTTTTGGTCGTCTTCGTCATCAATTTCCTCTTCAATAATTTCTTCTTGTTCTTCCAATAATTCCATAACTTCTTTATATTTTGTCATGTAATTTCTTAAATCTCTTGAATGACGAATAAGATTTTTTAAGGTTTCATCACCATAGTACATTTCAAGTTCATAAATAAATTTGATATGTTGGTCAAATTCACTTAATCTGCCATACAATTCAACCAGATTATTGGAAACAAAGTTGAGTCTAAATACCAGCTTAAAGCAAAACCATCCGAGAAGGGCGGTTGAAACGATAAATAAAATTAATAATGTTATTAGTATAGTCATTCAGGTTTAAATTCTGTCTTACTTAATTCTTTCTTTTCGCGCTTTATCTCTTCACGTGCTTCTTCAATATAAGACTCAACTATTGAACCTACTTTTTTAGTAGATTGCTTTTTTATTGTACCACTGAAATACGGAAGTTTTAACAAGGTTTGTTCTTTGCACACTTCACATTCACTCTTTTTTTCTTTCATACCATGATAATATTCAAATATATTATCACATTTTTCACAATGATACACGTATCTTGGCATATCATTCACTTACAAACACAGAAGCTTCTTCATCATCTTCTGGTAGTGCTGCTCTTATTGATGGTGGATTTGATACAACTAATTCTCCATCTGGTCCTACGAATAATTCAAAACCTTTCAATACCGGTACAATATCAGTTTGTGTTAATATACTATTTTGTAGAGCCATCATTACTGCACCAAGTGCTTGATTTGATAATTTAAATTTTTCCATTTTTATACCCTTCCGTAAAAATCTTCGTATCTTACTATATCTTCTTCTGCAAATGAAGTCCCTGTTTGAACTTCTATCACAATAAGATCGTCATTACCAACATTTTCTAATCTATGTTTTATTGTAGCAGGAATATAATATATCATTCCTGCTTGTGTTGGCATAATCTCATCATCAAGAGTTATTTCACCATTTCCACTTATAATAGACCACAATTCGTTTCTATTTTGATGAGTTTGTAGGCTAAATTTTTGTCCTGGCTTGACAACTAGTTTCTTTATTTTGCATTTTTCTTCTTCATGGAGAACTTGAAATTCTCCCCATGGTCTTGTTTCAGTCATATTATTCTCCATTTCTTATTATTAACATTAAATCATCATATCTGTTTTTGTTTTTTCTTAAATCAATAACTTCACAAGTAAAGCCATCAGGAACTTCGTCTTTTAATATTGGAATATACATTATGTCTGCTATATCTTCTATTATCATAATAGAATCTTTTTTTAATTTAGAATGATATTTTCTTATAAAATCTCTTTGAGATTGTAAAGTGTGGGGACCATCATCTATTATCACATCAAATTTCAATTCATTATTTAAAAATTCTTGAGAATAAGCATCTCCAAAAATATATTCAACGTTGTTTATATTTTTATATTGAGGCAATACTCTATTTTGTATATCTGCTCCATATATTTTAGCATTTGGAAAATATTCTCTCCATAATTTTAAAGATGCACCAAAATATATTCCTATTTCTAAAATATCTAATGATTTTTCTTTATATGGCAAAAGACCACTTTCATAAAAACCATTTATATAATCATGTATAGTATTTTTATCTGTACCATAAGTATATCCAGCGTCATCTAAATTAAAATTTTTTAATATTTCTATCAGCGTCATTTTTTGCTCCATTATTTATCAAGTTTTCTTTCTTAAAACTACTTGATAGTCAATTTCTAAAATATCAATATAACGAGCATAGCAATTCATAAAAGAATCAATAGAAATTTTTGGTGCGTTTGTTTGATCTGTTTCTCCTCTATGAACGCCCCACAAATAATCATCAAAAATTATTATTCCACCTTCTTTTAAAAGTTGCCATGATAATATCGCATCTTCTAATACTTCTTTAGATTCATGACAACCATCGATGTAAATAAAGTCATATTTTTTATCTCTAACTGTTTGTTCTAGCAAACCAATTGAACTCATTTTTTTTATTGGAGTTACTTTTTTGCCATATTCAGAAACATTATTCAAAAATACATTATATAAATTATTTAAATCTAAACGCATTTGTGCATGTTCAAAACCGCCCTCAAAAGTATCAATACAAGTTATATTACTTGTTTCGTGAGTTAATATATTGTCTAATAACCAAACAGTACTTTTTCCTTCAAAGCTACCAATTTCTAAAAATTCTAAATTTGGTTGTCCTCTAAGATGACCTAAATGTTTATTGAATCTATCTATATTTCCCCAAAACCAATCTTGTGTAAAAAATTTCATATTTTCTCCGGTCTATTTTTAAAAATTTTCATTAATTGTTTAGCTCTATTGTTTATAGCACAATTATTTTCAAAATTTAATTTTTCAAAAGTATCTCTCAGATTTTCTGATTTATAAAATTCAGGCACTGTGAAGCTGTCTGCTAAAGGCTGTGATCTTCTTTTTCTGAACTCTTCCCAACTTTTTACAGAATAGTGATTTACTTGTAAAAAATCATGACTAACAAAATTAGTGCCGGCTAATCCTATTTTTTTATTACTACCATTTATAGGATTCTTTTTTTCGTCACAGGCAAAATTATTATTTTTATATATAGCAAAATGTGGATTGTGATATGATAGTATTTTTGTCGTTTTTGCTATCGTCTTAATATGAGAGCAAGGATCAAATTTATCAGAATTTTGTAAAGAATGATCCAAATTTTTATCTGGTTCGCAGCATTTATCAAATCTATCAATTATACTATAATCATTATGTACTTTTTCATGTCCATTGTTGCCAAACATAAGCCAATTAATTCCTATTCCATCAAACTGTTCGTAAGATGAAACAACATCTTTTAAATTATCTTTTTTATTTGGAACTAAAAACTCGTCCAAATCAATAGTTGCTAGCCAATGTGTATCATTTTTATGATGAAATAAGCAATGATTATATGCATTTAATTGTTGAACTCTACCAGGAATGGAATATAAAGTAACATATTTATCGTATTTTTTTATGATTTTTAAAACTTGTTCTTTATTCTCAGTATCATTATCATATAAATAAAAATGTTCTATTCCAATATTGATATGAAAAAATAACCATTCATCTAAATAGTTTTCTTCATTTTTCATTATAGAACATATTGATATGTATTTCATGTTTAGACTAAACTTAACAAGTAATTTTTATCAAAAGTTTTTGCAAATGTATAAACTTTTTTCTTTATAAAAGGAAAATGTGGATTTAAAACTAATAATTTATCTGCATGAATTATTGTAGAATTTATATCTGGAAATAGCTTGTGAGCTTGCATATAAGCTCCGCATTTAACTTTATTATCGTACATATATCTTAATAATTGAAGTTCTATTTTTTTAACAACATCAATATGAGAAAAATTATTCTTAACAGGACTGTTGTTTGATAAAAATTCTTTTAATAATTTAATTGATTTATTACTAAAGTAAAGAAAATAACTCTGAATATGCATTGTTTCTTCTGTTGAAGTTGTATAGCCCCAAAAATCTAAACTTCTTTTTTTCATATGCTCAATGGAAATACTCGGATCTCTTACTAGCAAACAGCTATTATTAAATACATATAAATCTTCAATTTCTTCAAGATTGATTGAGTTAACATAGGTCTCTAATTTTCCAAAATCATAACCAATATTAGGAATATTATATTTTGTTTGTATGTTATCAATATTGGTTATTGGATGAGTATTGCTTGTCAATACTATTACATCAGAAAAAATAGAACTTATTTTTTTAATATAATCTAAATCTTCAGAAGAATAAGAATCAGACGAATCATGATGAATAAAGATACATACTGTTTTTTTCATATTTAAAGTATTATTTTTGTTATTTTACTATTCCAGATTTTTCCAAATAATACATGATCACTTATCATTTGTTTATCGTTCTTTTTTTCACCAACCGAATTAAAAGTCAAAGATTCATCGTGTAAAAAATGAATATCTTTTCCATAATACATTACTTTTTTATTATCTTCAAAAGCCCTTAAACATACATCAACATCTTGAAAGTTTTTTGAAAGAGAAGGATTTAATCCTCCCATTTTAATAAACCAAGATAAATCATATAAATGAAAAGCACCAGTTATAAATGTTTCTCCTTTATCACAATTTACTAAATGATTATCAGGCTGGGAAAATCTCTTAAAGTGTAATGGACTAAACAGTATTGGAGTATTTGGAAACTGTGCCCATGATGAGCCGCCAAACTGAATTGTTCCTCTCCATTTTCCATCTTTCATATCAGGAAAATGCTGCTTTACATTCTCACTATCTTCCGTATTTCCATTAAATGATTTAAGTGGATAAAGAAGTTTTGTACCAGAAATAGTCGACTTATCTTCCCTATGTTTTTTAATTATTGTTTCTAGATATTCTCTTTTTTCAACCCATAAATCATTATTCCATAATATTATTTCTTCACAACCTAATTTGTTGGCTACATATGCTCCAATATTACAAAGCATTGAAAAATTAAAACCTTTTTGATTATCAACTCGCAACAAAGAAAGAGAAGAATATTTTAAAAGCGATGAATAATCGTCAGTAGAGCGATCATCAACCACCATTATATTACAAATTTCATCAACATTGTTGATAAATAAATTATTTAAAGTATATTCAATTAAATCTATATTATTTCTTGAAGGAATAATAATAAATGGTTTTGTTTTATCAATTTCTGTTTTTTGTTTTGTGAATTTGCAAATATATTCTACATCAATAAATTTAAATTTTGCCTGATGACCCATTACTTCATCAAGCAAGATCTCTTTTTGATTAACTATAAATTTATCCGTGAAGATATCAACTTCTTCGTTGAATAAATTACATTCAAAGAATAATTTCTGTTCCATCTGATTTTCCATTTAATACTTGAATAAATTTATTTACTTGTTTTTGCTCGGCAAATTCTTCTAAGATGTGTTCTTTTAGTTTTCTTGCTGCAGCAAGAACTCCACCATGATTCTTCTGAACCTTTCTCATTGCATCCATAACGCTGTGTTCCTTAACAAAACACCATTGACTGTCTGCTTGTATTACTCCTTCCCAAATTGCTTCTTTGTTGACAACTCCTAAATCAAAATCAACACTTGTAAAATGGTTTCTCATTTTTGTTTTACCGTCTTCTTTAACTGGGGCAAGGAGGAAATCAACATGACCACTCCATTTTGGAGCAACTACTGGGAGTCCATTACATGCTGCTTCAAATAATGGTAGACCGAATCCTTCACCGTGAGTTGTTGATACAAGAGCTTTTATTTTTGGATGAGTATATAGACCCTGCATTTCTTCATCACTCATGTTCCCATGAAGAAGATATACACTGCATTTAGCATCGGGCACTCTTTTCTTTGCAGCTTGTATTCTATTTTCGCAAGCAATTCTATCCATAAGACAGTTTTTGGCAACGTTTAGTTTGAGAACTAGACCAATATCAGTATCGTTTTTAAACTCTTTTAAAAAGCTTACAATTGTTGCTTCAACATTTTTCCTTGGTCCCCATTGAGCAACGGACAGAAAGTTAAAATCAGTTTTTAAATCAAGATTTATTTCTTTTTGCTGTAATTTCTTAACGGGAAAATGTACTACATCAATAGGAGTGGTGTTTTTAAAATCTATTACTTGCTTATTCTGTGGATTTTGTATCTTATATTCAGTCAAATCAAATACTTGCTTTGAATGATTTGAAACAACAATAATCTTATCCATCAATCTTGCTTTATCAATCCATTGTGGAGAAACTTTTGTTGTTTCAATTCCGGCTGTATAACCAATATTTACGGGAGCAATTTTTTCAAATTCGTTTGGTATAGTGACCTGGATACTTATATCAAATGGACCTTTTTCTTGAATGTATCCGTGAGTTTTGGCCATTAATTGTGATATCCATTGTGTTTCTTCCGATTCTTCAATTGTCCAACCGGTTTTTCCCCAAGGGATATTAACAAGAAATATATCAAATAAATCTTCTCTTGTTTTTAAAGAGCGAAGAGCAAATCTTGTTTGTTCTCCATAGCCACTCATGGAAAGAGCTGGTCCTTTTATTAATACTTTCTTTCTCATGCTATCTCCTTTAGGGTCCAACGAGTATAATTTTTTCTATTTTCCCATGAACCGTGTTTTTCATGAATACTTGTAAATAACTGATCCCATTTATCCATCAATACACCAAGATTGTAATTCTTTTCTAAATGCATTCTTCCTTTTTTACCAAGCATCTGTCTCTCGTCTTGAGGCATATTATATAATTTAACAAGAGCATTTATAAAGTCTTCTTTACCAACACGATCTTCGTAAATGAATGGAACCTCTTGAGAACCAACAATCATTTGTGAAGCAATTGGAAGTTCAACACCAAAATAGTCGCCTTCATCATTTTTTACTTGCTCTTGCAGACCACCGGTTCTTGGAACTATTATTGGTGTCTCACAAGCAAGACTTTCTAAGGTTGAAAGTCCAAATCCTTCAGCGTCAGACAAACTAACAGTTACGTCTGACATGTTATACATTGCAGCTAAATCTTGAGATCCAACTCTTGCTGGGGAGAACATTACTTCTCCATTTAATAATCCAAGTTCAGATATTATGGCCTCTAAATCTGGTCCGTGAGGATCTTTTGGATCTGTGTGCATTAACAATCTTGCTTTGTCTTTTCCAACAACATTTAGGAAGTCGTTAAACCACCACACAACGCTACCAGGATTTTTGCGGCGTGCATTTCTGCTATTCCAGAAAATTGTAAATCTTTTTTCTATTTCAGTTGGGAATACTCTTTTTCTAAATTCAGCTACTTGCTGTTGTGGATATTTACAGAAAACATTCATATCTACACCATGTGGGATGTAGTGTGTTTCAACTTCTGGCGAGACATTTCTAACTATATCATCTGTTACTTTAGAAATTGTAACTATTACATCGTTTGATGCGTAATAAGGTTTGTTAAATTTTGGATATGGTTTATTGTCCCATACATGGTAATAAACCATGGGAACATTACAGCGAATTTCGTCTTCTATCTCCCAAAGCCAACCATAAAATCTTGGATCGGTCATAAACCAAAGAATATCTGGTTTTTGTTGTTTTAATAATTGTCTAATTAAATCTTGCGTACCATAACCATCAACTGGGATTATAACAAAATCATCTCCCCATTCTTGGGTTTTTTGAATGCGATAATCATTGTGTTTTACCGCTCCACCAAGCGAGACAAATTGATATTTGCCAGTTTTTAACATGGCTTCAATCATATATCTTGTTTGAGTACCTACTCCAGAAGGACTTACATCATACTACATAATAGTATTTTGGACTATATCATCATCGCTTAAGCGAGTCGGGCGCTGTCGGATCATTGCCATGATACTTAAATGTATTTTAGGCTAACCGTAGTCTCTGAACCTTCATCACCGTTTCCGGACAGATGCTTGGCTGCTGATTGTCTTATAATTTATCTTTTTCAAACTTTCGCACTTGTCGTTTCCAACTATGCTGTAGTAGATAAATTGTCAAGAGTTTCCAGCAATTCACCCGATTTTACATCCGCTAAATAACCTTCAGGTCAACGGATGGTCACTGATCGTGAGTATCTTTATCTTTTTGTTCATTAATTAACTCCGTGAGAATATATTGTTTGTTTAACCTATAATCATATTCCCAAACTATTTTTACTTTATACCCCAATTCAACAAGGTCGTTAAGTCTTTTCTGATCTTCTTCCCATATTTGTTTTGATGTTTTTTGCTTCTTTTTTACAAGATAATCTTCTTTATAAAATCTTGGATCAGCGTGCCAATAAGTGCCATTGAATTCTATTATCTGGTTTGTCTCTTTTATGAAGATATCAACTTTATATAATTTGTCTTCTTTATTATAAATTGGAAAATCATAAAATATTGTATAATTTGTATTATTTTTTAAATAATCTATCAGTTCTTTTTGAGGTTTTGAAAGAGATGTATGTTTAGCAAGAGCAAAAGCATTTTTAACACCATATTTTTCTAATAAAGTATTTTTAACTTTTTCTCTAACGCCTTCTTTTTCTTTTTTGCCACGCAGAGGACTGTTAACAATCATATATTCAGACATATATGATTTACGACATTCTTTTGAGCCACAAAGTTTTTTGTTTTCTAAATCTGCCGGTTCGCAATAAAATTCGCTATGACATTTTAAACATTTTTTATAAATACCAATTTTTTCTTGGACTCTTAATCTCCATTTATCATATGTTCCATCTTGAATGTATTTTTTTGAAGCGCAAGAGCGAGAACAGAAACCACTTCTCTTTCTATATCTTGTGACTTCTTTATCACAATGAATACAATTAAAAGTTTCTAGATGTTCTTGAGTAGATTTTTTTCTTCTTAAATTATTGTGTTTTTTTCTACATTCATCAGAGCAAGTTTTTTTAGTTACTTGCCTTTCTAACAATAGAAATTCAATATTACAAATTAAACAATTTCTTGTAGTCATTTTAGTTTGTTCTCCCACACTTATAAATAGTAGTGTGGGTACTCAAACTCAAGGACAGTGTTGTGTTCTGTGAAAAGAACATGTAGAACACGAAAGTTTGTTTTTAATAAATCTTTCGTGGTCAACATTATGCACACATTCTTGTAAAAGTTTAAGAGCATTACTTACTTTTTTTTCACCACTACTCACGCGGAATAGTTCTACCTTATCTTTCTTTGCAGTTCGCTTTAGTAGACCAAAGTGAGTTTCAATTTTATCTAATGGGATACCGTGTTTCTTTGCAAAGAAATGCTTATAATAGGTCAGCTGGTATGTGACCATTGCATCATTCTTCTTCTGTGGTTCCCAACCCCAACTACAAGTTTTCCAGTCAATAATATTATATTTACCGTCTTTTGTCTTTAAGACGAGGTCAATATATCCCTTATATTTGTAATCATCAATTTTGTATTCTTCAATTTCTTCAAGCAGATCTTCTTCTGCTGAAAAGAATTCAAACTCACCGAAATATTGCTGTGCTGCTGGATAGGTTAATTCTGCCAGTTCTCGCCCTTGCTGTTCAAAATCTGCAAGGTCTTTTTCCGATAAACCTTCACGGATCTCTCTTGGTAAAGAGGAGATTTCTTTTGAGAAGTTTGTTGAGAAGTCTTTTGCATAATCAAAAGATCCTTCTTTTTCTTGCTTAAAGATTCGTTCGCTTGTGGAATGAAGTGCTTTTCCGAAAGCAGTATGGATTGATTCTCTTCCGGCAGGAACTTTATCAATACGAGTAATTTTGTAATAATGAGGGCAAAACTTCCAGTCTTTAATTGATGAATAGCTAACGTAATCAGGCTTTTTATTTTCTGTTTCAAGCAAAGAACACCTCTAGTTAATCCCCAACAAGAGTTCTATTTTTTCAAATACAGCAGGAGATATTTTCTTTACATGGTCGTATTGACGACGCGCAAAATATTCCTCAAAGCAATTAGCAAAATATTCTCTCAACGAGGTTGCACCATAAGGAGATACAAATAAATTAGGAGTCAGTTGAGTTAAGGTTGGATATCCAACCATTAAATATAAAAACTCATCAAACTTCTTATTATATTCTGTATTTCCGTATGCCGCATCGGACACCTCATTGTAGCCGTATGCCTTCAGAATGTCAAGCAAAGCACGTCTTTTGCGTAAAAATTCTTCCTCTATCTTGCCGTCTTCATAGATATCCATACCATAAGTTTCTTCAACACAATGCGCTATCTCATGCACAATATCTTCATAAACATCTTGTTCATCATCTTGTTCTGGCATGACATAAATCACACCATCTTTATAAAGAGCATTTAAATCTCTTTTTAAAAGAAAATCATAATCTCCGACATAAATTCCATCAAGATTTTGAATAAAATGTTCTGGAACAATAATTTCTAACTTTTTTAATATGTTATTAAAATTTATGTTTTCAGGAAATTCACCCTGTTGAACAATATTCACTGTTCCAAAAATAGTTTGTTCATTAAGCTTAATTTGTGTTGAAGCTTTAAAATATCTATTGTAATTTTTGTTCATCAACATTGTTCTCCATGTCAATTAAACACTGTTTGTATCCTCTTAAAAAATTCTCTTGAGCAACAAGCAATAAAAAATCAGGAAATTCTTTTGCTAGAACTTCTACACACATCTCAACTGTCACTTCTCCATTTTCTGGTTTTAATTTTTCACCAATATATTGAATAAATAAAACTTTTAAATCTGTGTCAGTTTCTACAACTTTATCTTCTAATTCTCTGTCTTCCATATTATCTCCTCAAATTAATTGCGAATAATCAAAATCTAATTTGTATTCGCCATTTTCAAATTTTATTAAACCTTTTTTATAAAGCTCAAAAACTATTTTTTCGAAATAAAATATTTTCTACCCTTACAAAATACGGGCCGCTAGTGAGGCAACAGCACTCCGCTCGCCCTTAGTAAGTGTTACGTGACCAGCTAAATGAGTGTCTTTAAACTTCTCTACAGCATAAGCTAGACCATTACTCGTATCGTTCACATAAACGTTGTCAATCTGCTCTATATCGCCCGTTAAAACGATTTTGGTGTCTTCGCCTACGCGAGTGACGATCGTTTTGAGTTCGTGCGCTGAGAGGTTTTGTGCTTCGTCTATAACCATGAACGCCTTAGCGATACTGCGACCACGAATATATGTTAAGGCTTCAATTTCAATTTGACCACGAGCCATATATTCTTGAAGAAGTTCTTTGTCGTTGCCTAATAGGAACTGAAGATTATCTTGAATTGGACTTAACCAAGGCAACATTTTTTCTTCCATAGTTCCTGGTAAGAATCCAATATCTCTTCCCATTGGTTGAACTGGTCTTGAAACTATAAGGCGTGTATATACACCTTTTTTAAGCATTTGTTCCATTCCTGCTGCGATTGCAGTGAGTGTCTTACCAGAGCCTGCTTTGCCTACAAGAGTTACAACTGGAACGGCTGGGTCCATTAATAAATCCATAGCAAAACTTTGTTCGCGGTTTCTTGATTCAACACCAAAGACTTGGTTGCGTCCTTTGAATTCCGGAATTCTGCGAAGAGAAGATTCTTTATTTATAAATCTTGCTAATGCTGTCTTGTTTGCGTTCTTGTTTGATATAAGGGTGAGGAACTGATGTGGAAATAATTTTTCTGTTTGTTTGTCGTCAAGATGCATCAACTCGCCTTTGTATAAGCGTTCAATGAATTCATCATCAACAACAATATCAGCAAAACCAGAATAAAGCTCTGAACTACTGGAGATTACTTGATTTGCGTCATATCCTTCGGAACCGAGACCGATGGAATCGCAAATAACACGCATATTAATATCGCGTGAAACAACTACTACTTTTTTATCTTCATTAGCCTTTGCAATACCAAAGGCGGTAGCGATTATAACATGGTCCGGAACACTTAAATCTAAATCAGTTGGGAAAGGTGATGGTGCTAGTGCAACCGACTTCAATAAACCTTTGCCTTTTTGAAGTCTTACGCCATCGTGTAGGGAACCTTTTTCTCGCAATTCGTCAAGGATCTTGATGAAACTACGAGCATTTTGTCCTACACCGTCTTGGCGGTTCTTGTGTTTATCTACTTCTTCTAAAACTTTAAGAGGTATGCAGACATCTTCTTTTCCAAAACTGTAAACAGCATTGGCATTTGCAAGACAGACACTTGTATCTAACACATATATTTTTTTCATTTTATTACCAACTTTTCTTTATATTAATATGCATTTCACACTGCGGCACTATAGTTACATATATGCCGCAATTATTTAAACAACTAATTGGCATAATTTTTCTAGTGGTATTCGGCACTAGCTGCGGTTGTGTAACATTATCTAGTTTAAATGATTTCAAAAATGCTCCACGAGACTCATTTGTTAAAATAGAAAGTGTCACGTCTGAATATGCTAGCACGGGTTCTGGAGTAATTATTCACCACTCTGATAATTCTAAAACTTTTATTCTCACAGCTGGTCATATTTGTGATCCTAACATAATTGCAATGAGAGTTTTAGATCTTTATGAGAATAAATATAATATTTTATCTTCTATACGCTCAAATGAAGATGATTTATGTGTATTAATTGCAGATGGAAACATAAATGGAAGAGATATAAAAATAGCCGATTCGGAGCCAGAAATAGCAGATCATGTTTATAATATTTCAGCTCCAAGAAGCTTACATGGTCCAAATATGTCTTTAATGTTTGATGGATACTATCAAGGAAGAATGTCTATACCAGAAGAAAAATACGATATGAATATATACAGTATCGTTGGTATGGGCGGAAGTTCTGGTTCTCCAATATTTAATGAAAACTGGGAATTGATTGGCATTGTTTCAAGAGGTATGCCAGATTTTCAGCACATCATGATGTCTGTGGGATATGAAAGAACAAAACTATTTTATAGTTATATTTTCTCAGATCAATTTATTGTTGATTTAAAACATATACAAGGCGAGAATCAAGAATCTGTAATAGAACACGCAAATAAAATTATTGAAAAATCAAATTAGTCTTCTATTAATTTTCGTTTTATTAAAATATTTTTAAATCCACCAGGTATTTCTAAAAAAGATTCTTTTTGTGCTTCAGACCAGTCTTCAATAAGAAAAAGTCTATTTTCTATTTCTTCCGAATTCATTTCTTCAAGATCAAATTCAAATATTATATTAAATCTCATATAATATATAGTATTTAAATTTGAGAATAAAAAAGCACCAAGAGGTGCTTTAAATATTAATATTTTTTCTATCCATACTTATATTTTTACAAAATCTAATTTCTTTATTAGATAATGTCCAAATTTCACCATTATCAAGAGCAACAGTAAATAATAAATCGTGCTCTTGTGAATAATCAATTATCAGAAAAGCATATCCCTCCATCTTGTGACGGAGAGAATATACCGGAATCATTGGATTCAGTTGTAACATACTTGGTGGGAAGTGAGAGATTCGAACTCCCTAAGAGTTTAATTTATAAATTTTTGCATTTTCTCCTAAAGAAAATGCAGTGGTTACATTTAACTCTTTAAATGGTATGGAATACATGTCTCCTTCAGAGGTGTATACAAATAATATATCAAAATCTTCTTTATTATATTTTTTAGCAGTATTTCCACTACTTCTATTGCCGCCCATGACTCTTAGTGGAACTACATAAATACCATATTTTGGTTTATGTGAAGTATATTTGCATTGGACTTTTTGCAAAATACCATCTTTTTCTATTACCATATCATATGGTCTTTTGTCTCCAATTGGTAAAAGAACTTCATATTCATTTTCCATAAAATAAGATATGGCTTTTGACAACGCAATATCACCTTTGTGTTTACTATTCATATTTAATACCTCTAAAAATAAATAGTATTCACCAGAGTAATACTCTTGTTATAAGTGGTTGGGGAACAGGGACTCGAACCCCGATAAGTGGAATCAAAATCCACGGTCCTGCCATTAGACGATTCCCCAAAAGTTGGTGCCCCGAGCCGGACTCGAACCGGCATGACCTTGCGATCGGCAGATTTTAAGTCTGCTGTGTCGACCAATTCCACCATCGGGGCAGGAACGAGATCAGTATAGCACTGATCTCTGTGCTTGTCAAGCCCCTGCCATCTGTTTTGTGTGTAAAGATAAAATCTTATTCATATGCTCGTACCATTCATTTAATGACAAATTTAGTTTCATTTTATTGCATACTGTACAACAACTTACTGAGTTTTCTTTCGTATAACCTAATTTATTATCAACTCTGTCAATTCCAATACTTTCAATTTTTGAACCACAATAACTACAATCTTTATTCCACAAACATGAAAATTCTTCCTGTGTTAGTTCAAAATTTATTTTTCTTCTTTTTGCAGAACTTTTATATTTAGAATAATTTTTTTCTAAATCATTTCTTCTATGTTTATTAATTTTTTCTTTATTGTCGTGATAATAAGTTTTAGAATATAATTTTCTTTCTTCTGTTTTTTTTAAATATGCTTTCTTATTTCTTTCGGAAATGAGCTGTTTATTACTATCACGATATTCTTTAAATTTTTTATTTATTTTTTCTCTATTTTTAGTTCTATATTCCAAATGAAATTTTTTATGACATTCTATACATTCTCTACGATAGCATTTCTCTCCTCTTTTCGGAAAAAAATCAGAAGAAAGAAGAAAAACTTTCTCACATACTCTACATTTCCTTGTATTTTCTAACATGTTTTATCCTCCAATACTTAAATAGTAGGAGAATACATTTTATTCAAACAAAAACCACTTTTTCAGACAGAAACCTGCTTAGTATATTCGTACAACATTATATGCGCAGTAGCTGCCGTATTTAAACAATAACCTAATCCCGGCATTGGAATCTGTACAACTTCACTGTGCTGGAGAATGTCCGTTGGAACACCGGTTTGTTCATTCCCAACAACAATACAGACCTTACAATCTTTCGGATACACATAATCATATAAACTCCTTGAGTTATCTGCGATCTCTGCTGAAACAATATGGATATTGTTATCCCTACAATAAGTTAAAAAATCATGTGGATTAGAAAACTTTTGAAGTTCAATAAAATCACTTGTTGTTCCGGAAAGTTCTCGTAGTTCTTTTGATTCCGGACAGCAACCAATTAAATTAACTTTTTCCGCTCCAAAACATGCTGCCGCTCTAATCACATATCCAATATTGGGTTCGTGTTTAAAATTAATACAAGCAACCTCTACTGGAAACTTAACAGAGAGTTTTTCTTTGTTCTTGTATCTTTCACGACGAGTTTCATTTCGCATTTATCACTCCATAAAAAGTGTACAACTTGTAGGCATTTGATCTTCACACTCAACATGACGAAGTTCTTCTTCGCATGAATAAATAACTTGCGCATCAGGCAAATTTACCTTGCATAATTCTTGATCTTGAACAACTTTATCGCACTGCTCCACAGAAGAGCCTGTACAAGCATGTACTTGAACACACATTGTTCTATATGCAGTTTTACAGCCTTTAGTTTTTTGCAACTCTTTGTTTTCTAATGTAATTAAATTAGTGGCAGTAATACCAATTAAAAAACCTCCAGTTAATCCAACAACACAAAGCAAAGCTGTTGTAAATGGTTGCTTTAAAAAATTTATCATGTATTTAAACCTTTTCTTTTAGTTCTAAAGTCATTTTCCCATATAAAAACAACATTATATCCATTTTCTTCAAAGATTTTTTTTCTATTCAACCAATCACAATATAAATCAAAATAAGTTTTTTTTAAAATGGGATTCATCTCATTTTTTTCAAGAATATTAATATTCCCGTGCCAAAAATCTCCTAAAAATTCATATATTGTTTTTGTGTCCGGATCATAGCCATCAACTCTAAATTTTTTATTATTAATTTTTATAAAAACTTGTCTATTTTCTCTGTTATTTGGAAGTCTAATAGAGTCCAACCATTCATTTTCAATTT
>Ga0214921_10000261_pt1 | contig 104109 bp, 87 predicted proteins | sample LL1505_MetaG_FD_177992 | JGI IMG/M metagenome (GOLD analysis project Ga0214921, IMG submission 177992) | Freshwater microbial communities from Lake Lanier, Atlanta, Georgia, United States - LL-1505 | ecosystem: Environmental > Aquatic > Freshwater > Lake | place: USA: Georgia | collected... | reverse complement strand
CCAAAATTTGCTCCGGCGTTTGCACCAGCGTTTCTACCCGCGTTTTCAGGGTATTCGCCCGCGTTTTCACCGGCGTTTCTGCCTGCGTGGCAGGGGTGCTGTTCGCGGGACGGTTTGACTTAACCATTTTTCTTCCAAAGGGCTGTGTTTTGTATGCCTTGGGATTTGGCACCTCTGGCACGTTTTTGGCACGTTTGCCGGTCGCTTGGTCGTCCGCTGGCGTTGGCACGTTTGGCACGATTATGGCACGATTCCGGGCGATCGTATAATTGGCCCCAGGTCCCTTCCCGTGGTGGTCAAACACCCCGAGGCGAACCAAGCTCATCAGATCGCGCGCCGCCGTGCGGTGGGGAACTCCCGCCAGCTTTTGGTAATCGGCGTTGGTTATCTCGCGGGTGGTCTTGGCATGGCGCACCGCCAGTAACTGCCGTTCGTTCAAGCCAAAGCCGGCCAAGGCTTCCGGCGTCAGCCAATCGCGCCAGAGGGTGAGGACGAACTCGCCGGAGCCGGCGGTGAAGTCGGGTTCGGCGAGGGCGTGGGCGCGGCTCTCGCGGATCATCATGAGGGTGCCGGTGCCGAATTTCTCGATGTAGCGGGCGAGGAAGAGGGCGTCGCAGAGGTGGGCGTTGCGGGCGATGGAGGTGTGGGGGTGGCGGATCTCGACGCGGTCGGCGCGCTGGCTGGAGGCGGGAATGTCCTCAAACAGGAAGACCTCGAAAAATTGGGAGAGGAGGGGATCGCCGTAGACGAAGGCTTTGAGTGCACGCCGCTCCGCCTGAAGTTCCTTTTGGACGGAACTCAGGAAGATGACCGAGCGGTGGGTTGCGGCGGGCATGGAGGCGATCAGGCGGCTGGGGGTGCTTCGTCGTGGAGGACGAGCCAGGTGACGAGGTCGAAGGCGGCTTCGTCGTCGTGGGGCTGTTCGTCGGCGAGCGGCAGAACAAAGTCGCGGCGGCCCTGGAGGCCGGAGGCGAGTTTTTGCTGGAAGGTGGAGGTGATGGATTGGACGGCGGAGGCGATGAGGCGGGATTGCTGGCTCATGTCGGCACCGTTGTCGGTGGTGCGATCGAAGAGGCGGCAGAATTCGAGGTAGGGCTCGTCGTGGCCGAGGGCGAGGCCCCGGAAGAGGTTGAGCACGGTCTTGGCCTGCGTGAAGGCGAGGCGCACCTCGCCGGTGGCGAGCACGTAAACGAGGTAGTGCGGCGCGAGAGGGTTGATGCGCTCACTCTGCGGGGTGGCGGCGTGGGCTTTTTGCCGGAGGCAGTAGAGGACGCCGGGGGCGGAAAGCGGTATGTCGGGATGGCGGGCGGGGACGACGGCGTAGAGACCGAGGGGGGCGCGCTCAAGCTCGGCGCGGTGGGCTTGGAGGAAGTTGAGCAAATCCTGCCGGAACTCATCGAGGGAGAAGTCGGCGAGGGAGATGGACTCGTCGAGGTCTTCGAGTTCGAGGACCTCGTCCTTCAGGCGCTTGAGCTGGCGGTCGCGGAAGAGAAGGTCGTCCTTGATGAGGTCTTCGAGCTGGGAGGTGTCGAGGAGGTTGTCGGTCTGGGTGGCGGCGAGATCCACGAGGGCCATGCGGGCTTCGACGCGGTGCTTGACGCCGAGGTAGCGGTCGAGGTCGGCGACGGGCCAGAAGTTGACGAGCTGCACGGCGTCGTTGCGCGAGCCGATACGGTCAATACGGCCGAAGCGTTGGATGATGCGGACGGGGTTCCAGTGGATATCGTAATTAACGAGCAGGTCGCAGTCCTGAAGATTTTGACCCTCGCTGATACAGTCGGTGGCGATGAGGAGATCAATCTCGTCGGTCTGGTTGGCGAAGGCGGCAGTCTGGGCGGAGCGGCGTTTGGCGACCGGGGAGAAGTTGGTCAGGATGTCGTCGAAATCGGTGCGGCCGAGGGTGGCGGAGTTGCCGCCGTCGCCGCAGATGACGGCGGAGTGAATGCCGAGGGAGGAGCGAGCCCAGGCGGAGAGGTTGTCGTGGAGGTAGCGGGCGGTGTCGGCAAAGGCGGTGAAGACGATGACCTTGCGATTGGGTTTACCGTCGCGGTTGACGGTGGGTTTGCCGACTTTGGCGGCGATGAGATCGCGGAGTTCGGCGAGTTTGCCGTCGCGCTTGGCGGTGACGACTTGGGTTTTATCCAGCAAGAACTGGAGTTGGGTGCGGTCACCCCGCACGGCCTTGAGCCACTCGGGAAGCTTGAGGTGGCCGAGGTGCAGACGGCGGCGACCGCCGATGGTGAAGTCTTCGCCTTCGAAGTCGGGGTCTTCGAACTGGTCAGGGGTGAGCGAGTCGAAGTCGAGGTCGGGGTTGTCGTCGAGGTGCTGCTCAAAATCGGTGATGCGCTTTTCCAGTTTGTCGATTTTCTCAATGGTTCGTTCAAGCGTGAGCCGGAAGGAGTCCACGGAGCTTTCGAGGCGCTTGAGGTAATTTATCTTCATCATCGAGATGAGGATTTTTTCGCGTCCTTCCTGGGTAAAGCCGCCGAGGATTTTGCGCTGGTAGCCGTCTTTTACGGCGGGGGGCAGATCGGGGCGCAGGAAGCTGGTGGGGTGGTAAAGGGCGAGGTTGAGGGCGCTGATCTCGTTATCGAGCTGCTCGAAGGAGAGAAAGCCGTTTTTGAGATCGATGGGGGCGGAGAGGGCCTTGGGCGCGGGGCGGGCGGGGAAGCCGCCGAGCTTGGTCATCTCCTTGGCGTAGTAGCTGGCGATCTGGCGGCGGGAGCGGGCGATGCTGAGGCCGTCGAGCAATTTGAAAAAATCACCGCCGATGGCGGAGATGAGATCGCGGGTTTTGCGCTGGCCGGGGGGGCGTTTGGGGTCGGACCAGCGGGTAAAGTGCGTCTGGGCGAGGCGGGTGGTTTCCTTGACCGAGGTTATGTCGAGGCTTTCGGCAAAAGCGGCATCGGCGAGCGGTTCACGGGCGACATCGCCGCCGGCGATAAAAGAGATCTGGTTGCGCAGGTCGGCGAGCTGGTTGTTGACCGGTGTGGCGGAAAGGAGAAGGACCTTGGTGCGGATGCCGGTGGAGATAATATCCTTCATCAAACGCTGGTAGCGGGTGCGGCGCTCGGGCTCGCCGGGGCGCTGGGTAGCGAGTTTGTTATTCCGGAAGTTGTGGGACTCGTCGATGACCACCAGATCGTAGGCAGACCAGTTGAGGGAGGCGAGATCGAGACCGTTGGACTCGCCGGAATCACGGGACAAATCGGTGTGGTGCAGCACATCGAATCGAAAGCGGTCGGCCTCGAATGGATTCAGCGTGCTGGGCTGGCGATAGACTACCCAGTTGCGCCTGAGTTTCTTGGGGCACAGGACGAGAACTTTTTCGTTACGCAACTCGAAGTATTTGATGACGGCGAGGGCGGTGTAGGTTTTGCCCAAGCCCACGCTGTCGGCGAGGATGCAGCCGTTGAACTTTTGGATCTTGCTGATGGCGGAGCGTGCGCCGTCGCGCTGGAACGAATAGAGGGCGCGCCAGATACTCGTATCGGGTAGTCGAATACGGCGAAGATTTTCGTCAATTTCGAGGCCCTCGTCGATGTAGCGTCGGAACAGTTCGAAGAGAGTCTTGTAGTAAACGAACTGCGGCGACTGGTCGCGATAGACCTGCAGGAGAAAATCCAGGACGTCTTGTTTCACGTCGGTGACGCGCGTGGTATCGTTCCAGAGTTGATTAAACCAATCGGCTAGGTCGGCGCGGTCGCGGTTGCCATCCACGACGAGGTTGAGTTCCACGTTATTGTTGGCGGAGCTGAGTCCAAGGCCACGGGTGGTGAAATTAGAGCTGCCGACGATGGCGGAGGTAACTTCGCCGCGACGAATATGGGACATCTTGCCGTGGAGAAATCCGGTGCTGGTAACGGAGCGGACCTCGACTTTATCGCGAATCCATTTAGCGCAGGTCAGGGCAATGTGGCGCTGACCGAGACCCGAAGCAAGGGCGAGGCCATCGTCGTGCAGGACGTAGGCGGCACCGTTTTTGTGCTCAGGATCTATGGTCTTGATAAACGCAGCTTCGCCAAAAAGAAGACGTATCTTCCCGAGGTTATCGAGCTGGGCCTTCAGTTTATCGTGGGCAAAGACAGTAAAATAGGCGGTGACGATATCCAGGTCGGCGCCGGCTATAAGCTCCGCGCGGAGGAAGTCTCCGACAGTGCCACGCTGGAGGGTGTTATCGCGGATGCCGGAGCTACTTAGCGGGTAAATCGGCATAAGCACCAAAAGGTGAGAGGGATCACGGCAGGGTAAAGTATTCTTCTTTCTTAGATTGAACTTATCGCCTCGAAATTCCCCAACACCTCGCCGCGGAGGACGGTGAAGGTGAGGTTGCCGGAGCCGAGGTCCACGCCGGGCAGGAAGTCGTCGTCGAAGGCGGAAAGCAGGGCGGGCACCTCATCATCGGGGATCTTGGCCGAAGCGAGAAGCGTGACCGTGCCGGCCACCGTGCCGTCGGGCAGGTAGTGGAGGTCGATGGCGACAGCGTCGGTGCCGTCGCGAACACCGAGGAAGCGCTCGGACGAGGCGGTTCTTAAGGTTCTTTTCCAATTCATGAGCGTGACGAGGTGTGCGCGGAGGTGGCGAGCGTCGAAGTCGCTCGCCACGGAGTGAGCCGCGCGAACGGAGTGGGCGACGAGGGCGGGTGCCCGTAGGGCGACCGAGGAGCAAAGCGCTCCGAGTGGGGTGTGCGGAGAGTGCGTTTCCAGATCATGAAGGGGGAAAGGCTAGAGGATAGGGAGGGCGGAGAGCTGAGACCTGAGGGCGGAAGGGCGGAGAGGCGGAGGGCGGAGAGCTGAGACCTGAGGGCGGAACGACGGAAGGCGGAGGGCTAGTGGCTAGTCGCCAGGCTGGCGCAGGGCGGCGGCGAGTTGGCGGGCGGTGGGGAGCTTGCCCCGAAACTCGGCGGGGAGCGTGGGCTGCAACTCGTAAGCGGCGACGCCGATGGGGTTGGTCTTGGTTTTCAGCGCAAACTCGACCTCCAGATTATCCTTCTCGGCGCAGAGGATGATACCGATCGACGGGCGGTCGTCGGCGGCTCGCTCACGGTCGTTGAGAACGTTGAGATAAAAATCCATCTTGCCGGCATGTTCGGGGGTGAAGGCGGTGGTCTTGAGGTCGATCGCGACGAGTGCCTTGAGGAAGCGATGGTAGAAGAGCAGATCGACGAAGTATTCTTTCTCCCCGAGTGCGATCCGGTGCTGGCGGCCGATGAAACAAAACCCGTAACCCAGCTCCAAAATGAAGCGTTGCACCTGGGTAATCAGGCGGTCTTCCAGCTCGCGTTCCTTCACCTCACGGTGGATGCCGAGAAATTCGAGGTTGTAGGAGGACTTGAGCGACTCCTCGGCCTGGGCGGCGACGGTGGCGGGGAGCGTGGCGGGGAAGTTGTGTGCCTTGCCCTCGGCGAGGCTGCGTTCGTAGGCACGCGCCTTGATCTGGTTGAGGAGCACGGCGCGGGTCCAACCGAAGGCGGCGGTGGCGCGGAGATAATAAAGGCGCGCGGACGGGTCGGTAACTTTGGCCAGGACGTTGGCGTGGTGTCCCCATGGGATGCCCGCCACCAATTCTCGCACAGCTTGTGAGAGTTTTTGGGGGGAGGTGGTTTTGGCGTCTTTGCGGGCGATTTCTCTCACGGCCTGTGAGAGAAATGCGGTGCTGGTGTGAGTGAGGTAAAACTGCTGCATGCGCCAAAGATTGGGCGCGGAGAATCCTTTGGCATCGGGGAACGCCCGGCGCAGATCGCTCGCCAGCCGCTTTACCACCGCCTCACCCCAGCCTTGGGCGGCTTGTTTTTCGACGATGGAGCGGCCGATGTCCCAGTAAAGGTGGATCAGCTCGGCGTTCACGCGGCGGGCGGCCGTGACGCGGGCGGCGGTGATGCGTTGCTTCAACTCGCCGAGCCAAGCGCCGTAGGCATCGGCGGCGGGCGGCGCGGAGGCGACTGGGGCGTGGCGTTTGGCTTTGCTCATGGGGGCCAGCGGCAGGGGCGAAGGTTAGGCGCTGGTCGCGAGCCACAGCCCGCCGGCGGCGAGGCCGAGGAAAGCGACGAGGGGGACAACGCAGCCCTGGGCGGTGGGTTTACTGGACGGGGTGCGGTAGCTCAGGCCCGAGCCGGGCACGTTAAAGGTGGTGTAAGTGCGGCCGCGGCTGCTCTGCGTGACGCGAAAGCCCGGCACTCCAGCCGACACGCCAATCCCGGACTTGCTAAAGTTCAGCCGGAATGGCCCCACCCCGACAGATTTGCGGTATGAAAAACCCATAGAAAATACGTCACCCAATTCACACCGTAAATCCACTAATGCCGCAAGCGCCATACCACATGCGTTCTCAAAAAATTACGTGCATAAGCTTATTTAAACTAAGGGCGACGGAGGCAGCGTGGCGCAGAGCCTGGAATACAAGGCGGACATGGTGGGCTCAGCAAGGTGCCTCAGGAGCGAGAAAGGCGCCGACCGGTTGACGGCGGACGAAGGCAGGATGTGCCGGCCCACAGGATGTATCGCGGATAACGCGGAAGAGTGAGGATGAGGAAAGGCTTACGGAACGGTCTGCGGAACGAAGGCGAGCTTGTCGGTGGCGATGGATTTGGCGCGGAGTTCGGCGAGGATGGCGGCGTAGGTAGCCGATGGGAGACTACGGTCACGGGCGAGGACCCAGAGCAGGCCTGCGTCGCCGGTGCCGACGACGGCCCAGCGGTAGTCTGCGTCGAGCGCGAAAATCTTATAGGTGACGGAAAGCGGCCAGACAAACTGGACCTTCCACGTGGCGTTGGTGGTGGTGTCGGTTACCCAGGCGACGCCGTGCCACGTTTTCTCGGCAGCAGTGACGGTGCCTTGGCGAAAGGTGAAGTTGTTGACCAGTTTGCCGTCGGGGCGGCGGGCGTAGGTGTCGTATGAGGCGACCTTACCCTTTTCGAGAAAGTAGGGGACGTGGCTGATCACATACCAACGACCGAGGTAGCGATCGAGGTCCACGTAGGCGACGGTGGGTGGTAAGGATTTAGGCACGGAAGCACAACCAGTGAAGAGGCCAAGGGTGGTGAGGGCGACGAGAACAGGGGCGAGTAGGCGCATGGCCAGAGGAGACGCGGGCGGGGGCGTTAAGCAAGCGCGGCATAGACACCGCTTGAGTGGGAGGGGGAGCGGAAAAACGGAAACGTGAAAAAGCGGAAATTAAGATAGGAACGATCCCCAATGATCAGTGATTTAAAAAATCTCCACGTTACGCGTGCGCCGGGTTCGCTGTTCCACCAAAGGCGCCAACATGGGAGACGAGGCTTGCTGGATCGACCAGTCCTCAAAGGGGCGGGCAACAACCCGAAAGATGTCGATAGGGCACGAGAAAACCGAGCCGTAAAATGGGGCGTTAAAAATTTCAAACAAAGTGGTTTGGTGTATCAACAGACAAACCGGAACTCCTCGCCTAGACCGGCGGCGCAGTTTCTTGCCCTATGATTACACGCGCCCCATCCTCGCCATGTCTTCGCCCGCTGGCTGCGGTTTTCTCGCTGCTCATTCTCGGCGCCGCGAACCGCCTGGAGACCGCGCCCAAACCGCCCGAGCCGGTGCCGACGCGACCACGCCCGGTGGCATTTGCGGACCGGCTACTGCCCGCGCCGCTGGATGGAGGCTTCCGGCAGGAGAACTGGTGGGTGTGGTGTGGCACGGTGGTGAAGGGCGACGACGGAAAGTTTCATCACTATGCCTCGCGCTGGCCGCGCGGGTTATCCTTCGGGCCCCACTGGCTCACGAACTCGGAGGTGGTGCATTCGGTGTCGGATCGCGCGGAGGGGCCTTATGTGTTTTCCGATGTCGCCTTGGCGCCACGCGGCGAGGCGTTTTGGGACGGTCGCATGACCCATAATCCCGTGGTTAAGCGGATTGGCGGACGTTATGCGCTTTTTTACACCGGCACCACGTATGCAGGCGAAACACCCACGCCGGAACGGCCGACGACGGCGGACTCGCCTTTAAAGCTCGATGCCCATCAGCACGAACGGGTGGGCGTTGCGCTGGCGGACTCCCCCTACGGCCCGTGGCGCCGCCAGGACCGGCCTGTCTTGGATGTGCGGCCGGATTCCTGGGAGCAGTTTTTGATCAGCAACCCCTCACCTTTGGTGCGCCCGGATGGCACGATCCTGCTCTATTATAAGGGTGTGGAGCGCCTGCGGGAGCATGCCATCGGCGTTGCGCAGGCGAATCGTCCCGAGGGACCTTACGAGCGCCTGTCGGAGCGTCCTTTTGAGGTCGGCGTGGGTGCGGAGGATCCGACAATGTGGTTCGAGAACGGACGCTACCACGCGCTCATGCTCGATCATGGCCGTCTCTTTTCTGACAAGGAGATTTATCACGCCACTTCGGAGGACGGGCTGCATTGGGTAACCGAACCGGATCCCGTCGCGATCACGAAGGACATCGTTTGGAGCGACGGCAGGCGTCGCGACCTGAAGAGCGCGGAGCGACCGCAGATTCTGGTGCAGGATGGCGTTGCTACCCATGTGTTTTTCGCAACCGGAGAGGGTGAAGGCACCCGGCTTCAGACTTGGAACCAGGTGGTTCCGTTGCGTCCGGAATCGGCTGTGCCAGACCGGGCGGCGTGGTGGCGAGAGGCCCGTTTCGGTCTCTTTATCCATTGGGGGCTCTATTCGTTGCCGGCAGGATACTGGAATGGTCTGCCAGTTCGGCATGACCGTTACGCAAACCCCTATTGCGAGCACCTAATGTGGCTGGCGCGCATTCCCCGCGCGGACTATGCGAAGCTGGCCGATCGTTTCATGCCGGAGTCTTGGAACGCCCGCGCGATCGTCGCCGCAGCCAAGGACGCAGGTATGCGCTACGTGGTTTTCACGGCCAAGCATCATGACGGCTTTGCGATGTATGATTCCAAGGTGAGCCCTTATAATGTGGTCGCAGCGACGAAATGGGGGCGTGATCCGCTGCGCGAACTCGCCGACGCGTGTCGGGATGCCGGCATGAAGCTCGGCATTTATTACTCGCTTGGTCGCGATTGGGATAGCCCCTTCGCCTGGAACCGCACCAAGCACAACGACTGGGATTTCCCGCCGGCAAAGCCCGAGGATTTTCAGCGATATCTCGACGAGAAGGTGACGCCGCAGGTGACCGAGTTGCTCAGCAGTTATGGGGATGTGGGCGTGGTTTGGTTCGATACGCCTGAGGAAATCACGCGGAAGCAAAGCATAGGGCTGGAGCGGCTTGTCCGGAGATTGCAGCCAGCGGCGGTCATAAACACCCGGGTCGGCAATGAAGTCGGCGACTTTGAGGAAATGGAGGACAACACCATTCCTCAGCACGCGACCGGTCGGGATTTCGAGGTGCCGGCGACTATGGCCGAGAGCTGGGGATATTCGGCATTGGATACACCTCCCTATTGGCGCACATCCGCGCGACTGATACGCCACCTCGTGGACATCGCAAGCAAGGGCGGAAATTACCTTTTAAACATCGGGCCGGACGGCAATGGCGCCGTGCCCGCCCCCGCGAGGGAGCGACTGGCCGATATGGCCGCCTGGATGGCGGTTAACGGGGATGCTATCCATGGCACAAGTGCGAGCACGCTTCCGGCGCCGGAGTGGGGGCGTTTCACTCAGCGCGGCCGCGTGCTCTACGCAGAGATTTTCGATTGGCCAGAGCAGTCACTCGTGTTGCCGGTGGATGGTTCGTTCATAAAGACGATAGAGTTGCTGAGCCCGTCCGGTGCTTTGTCGCTTAATTGGACCTCATCTTCGGGAGCTTCGGTCCTAGTGGATCTGCCGGCCGAGGCTCCCTTCCGCTCGGTATCAGTTCTCAAAATTCAATTACGTTAAACATGTCTCACGGCCTTCAGACTAAGTTGGAATGAAGAGCCAACCCGAGAGCGCGACTGTAAATACGGCGCAGCAAGCGGACTTAAGAATAGCGAGCAGCGAGTAGGCGGAAAAAGCACGGATGGATGGTTTGCTTGGTTTGCGTTTTTTGTGCTTTTGGTAGCCCACTCTTTGAGCCTGCCTGAAGTTTCCGGTCCGGCCTTCGCGTCTGGGCGTCTCAACCCTTTTAGCGTAGTTTCTAAGCTAAAGGCTGACGACTTGTTGGAATTATTCTCATTAGCGCTTGCTGATTGGAATGATTCTTATTCGCTGAAATTTTCCTGATGCGCCTTTCTCACCAAGAACCACCTGCCAACCTAGCCCAAAGGCTGGCAGACAGTGGTTTGCGCAATACTCCGCAACGTGAGGTAGTCTACAACGCCTTGCTTGTCCGACGCGACCATCCCACGGCCGACGAAGTCTATACCCGCGTGCGCCCTGAGATGCCCACCATCTCTCTCGCCACGGTGTATAACTGCCTCGAAACCCTCGTGCAGTGCGATCTGGTGCGGCAGGTAAACTTTGAGCGCGGCCCTTCCCGCTATTGCGCCAACCTACTGCCTCACGCGCACTTCCACGACGAAAAAACCGGCGCTACCTACGATATACCCCTGCCGCCCGAGGTGCTCGCGCATGTGCGCAGCGTTCTACCCGCCGGCTACGAAGCCAAGACAGTCGAAATCACCTTCCACGGCCAAGCTCCTATCGCCTAGCCCCATACCACTCCTCCCCCACTCTTTCCTCATGCCCTCCCTCGAAATCCGCGATCTGTTCGTCGCCCTCGCCGCGACCCCCGACAAGCCCATCGTCAAAGGTCTAAACCTGACGATCCGCACCGGCGAGGTGCACGCTATCATGGGGCCAAACGGCACCGGTAAATCCACCCTTTCCAAAGCCATCGCCGGCCACCCCGATTACGTCATCACCTCGGGTGACGTCATCCTCGATGGCAAATCGATCCTCGAAATGGAACCCGACGAACGCGCCCGCGCTGGGCTCTTCCTCGCCTTCCAATACCCCAGCGAAATCCCCGGCGTCTCCATCGCGAATTTCCTGCGCGCCGCCGTCCAGGCCCGCCTCGCCGAGGGCGAGGAACTAGACGCCACCGCTTACTATAAACGGCTGTATTCCAAGATGGATATGCTCAAGATCGACCGGAAATTCACCTCCCGCTCGGTCAACGAGGGCTTCTCCGGCGGCGAAAAGAAACGCTGCGAAATCCTGCAGATGGCCATGCTCGAACCCACCTTCGCATTAATGGACGAGACCGACTCCGGCCTCGATATCGATGCCCTCCGCATCGTAGCCGAAGGCGTCGAGGCGATGCGCGGCGATAAACTCGGCGTGCTCCTCATCACCCACTACCAGCGCCTGCTAGACTACATCGTGCCCGACTTCGTGCACGTGATGTATGATGGCCGTATCGTAAAGTCCGGCGACAAGACCCTCGCCCTCGAACTCGAAGCCAAGGGCTACGACTGGGTGAAACAAGAACTCGCCGCCACTACCGCCTGAACCACCCGCCGCCCATGAAACCGCCCACCGATCTCCTCGCCGCCCCCGTGCTCGACGTGCCCGCCGACGACGCCTCCGCCGTGGAAAACCCCACCGTGGGCATCGACCAGTCCGCCGGCGACTTCACCTACGACGTTAAATACGAATTCGACGCCGGCAATGGCCTGAGCGAAGACGTCATCCGCTACATCTCCTCGGTCAAAAAAGAGGCCGACTGGATCCTCGAGTTCCGCCTGAAGGCCTACCAGACCTTCCTCGCCAAGCCCATGCCCACGCACTGGGCGACCAAAGATCTGGAGAACATCGATTTCAACAAGATCCGCTACTACCTCTCGCAAGGCACCAAACCGAAGCGCACTTGGGACGAAGTGCCCGACGACATCAAGCGCACTTTCGAACGCCTCGGCATACCCGAGCAGGAGCGCAAGTTCCTCGCCGGCGTAGAGGCGCAGTTCGATAGCGAAGCCGCCTACTCGAATGTGAAGGATATCGTCGCCAAACAGGGCGTGATTTTCTGCAACTCCACCGAGGCACTCCGCGAGCACCCAGAACTTTTCCGCAAGTGGTTCGGCAAAGTCATCCCCACCGGAGATAACAAGTTCTCCGCCCTGAACAGCGCCGTGTTCTCCGGCGGCTCGTTCATTTACGTGCCCAAGGGCGTAAAAGTCGCCATGCCCCTCCAGGCCTATTTCCGCATCAACGCGGAAAATTTTGGCCAGTTCGAGCGCACCCTGATCATCGCCGACGAAGGCGCCGAGGTCACCTACATGGAGGGCTGCACCGCGCCTAAGTTCTCCACCTCAACGCTGCATTCCGCCGTGGTCGAGCTCGTCGCGCTGAAGGGCGCCAAGATCCAATACATCACCGTCCAAAACTGGGCCAACAACGTCTTCAACCTCGTGACCAAACGCGCCATCGCGATGGAAGACGCCGAGGTGAAGTGGATCGACTGCAACATCGGCAGCCGCCTGACCATGAAGTATCCCGGCGTGATCCTGAAGGGGAAACGCGCCCGCGGCGAAGTCATCTCCATCGCGCTCGCCAACGACGGGCAGCACCAAGACACCGGCGCGAAGATGATCCACGCCGCCGACGACACCACCTCCGTGATCGTCGCGAAGTCCATCAGCGTGGGCCAAGGCCGCTCGACCTACCGCGGCGTCGTTCACATCCCGAAGCACCTGAAGGGTTGCAAAAACAACACCGAGTGCGACGCGCTCCTGATCAACTCCAACAGTCGCACCGACACCTACCCCGCCATCGTGGTGCGGGGCGATACCCATGCCGTCCAGCACGAGGCCAGTGTGTCCAAGGTCAGTGAAGATATGATCTTCTACATGCAGCAGCGCGGCCTCACCGAGGCCCAGGCCATGAGCCTCGCCGTAAATGGCTTCGTCAACGACCTCGTGCGCCAGTTCCCCATGGAATACAGCGTCGAGCTGAAACGCCTCATCGACCTCGAAATGGAAGGGTCGGTCGGCTAAGATATAAACTACTGTTTAACCACGAAGTTCACGAAGGCACGAAGGTTCCAAACCCTACTCTCCGCCCTCTCCGAACTTCGTGGCTTCGCGCCCTTCGTGGTTAAATAAATCCGAGTCCTTACCATGTCCGCCTCCCCTCTCTCCAACGCGCCCGCCGAGGGCCTCGACTCCGCCCGCTTCGCCGCCCACCTCTCGCAGCGCACTACCCTGCCCTCCTGGTGGCTCGATGCCAAGAAGGCCGCGTGGAACCAGTTCTCCGCCCTTCCCCTCCCGTCCCGCACCGACGAGACCTGGCGCTTCTCCGACCTGAAGGGCCTCGACCTCACTGGCTTCAAGCTGCCCGAGGACGCCCCTCAACCGCACCCGAAACACGCTGCGTTTCCCCAGACCGCCGAACTGGTCTTCTCCAACCGCGAGGCCATCACCCGCAGCACGATGCCGGCCGATCTCGCCGCCCGCGGCGTGATTTTCGCCCCGCTCGAAGAGGCCCTACGCGAGCAAGGCGACCTCGTGCGCAGCTATTTCCAAAAGCACCCGGCCAATCTCGGCTCCGAGAAATTCGTGGCGCTGAATACCGCCCTGACCGCCACCGGTGCTTTTCTCTACGTCCCGGCTGACGTGGAGATCGCCCTCCCCTTCGTGGTCCAGCATACTCTCACCGGACAAAATCTCGCCGCCTTCCCCCACACCCTCGTGGTGCTCGGCCCACGCGCCAAGGCCACTCTGGTCGAGTTCTTCGTTTCCGGCGGCCCTGCCTCCGAGCGGCAACTCGTCGCCGGCGTGAACGACCTCCACGCCGCCGAGGGCGCGCAACTCACCTACGTGGGTGCCCAGCACTGGAGCCGCGAAACCCTCGCCTTTCAGGTCAACAGCATCGCCGCCGAGCGCGACGCCCGCGTGCTCTCGCTCAACCTGCACCTCGGCGGCCGCCAAGCCCGTCACGAATCGCACTCGCGCCTGCTTGGCCCGGGAGCCCATTCCGAGATGCTCGCCCTGACCGTCGCGGACGGTGACCGCGAATTCGACCAGCGCACCCTGCAGACCCACGTGGCACCCAATACCACCTCCAATCTGCTCTACAAAAACGCCCTGCTCGAGACCGCGAAGACGATTTTCTCCGGCCTCATCATCGTCGAGCCGGACGCGCAAAAGACCGACGCCTATCAAAAGAACCGCAACCTGATGCTCAGCGACGACGCCGAGGCGCACAGCCTGCCCGGACTCGAGATCCAGGCCAACGACGTGAAGTGCAGCCACGGCAGCACCAGCGCCCGCATCGACGCCGAGCAGGAATTCTACCTCCAAGCCCGGGGCATCGCGCCAGCCGCCGCCCGCCGCCTGCTGGTGACGGCGTTTTTTGAGGAAGTCTTAAATAAACTCGAAAACGAGGATCTGCACGCCGCCCTGACCGCGCTCATTGCCACCCGCTTCCAAGCCTGAGCCCGGCCGGCTCAGGGCGTGAGGCGGCTCACACTCAGCCGCCAGAAACCCGCTGCCGACGGCAACGGTATCTCGGCACCGAGCAGGACGTGGCTCACCAGGTCCTGCTCCTCGGAGAGTTCGACCGCAGAAACCGACCAAGTGGCGAGATTGGACGAATGCTCGACCCGGTGGGCAATGCCCGAAGCCAGCTTCTGGCGTCGGGCATTGAGGTGAATGCCCCCGGCCTCGCTTACCTTGAGCGTGATCGGAGCAGGGGCATCAGGCACCAGCGGATCGGAACCCGCGAAATACTCCAACAGATTGGCGACGCCATCGGCGTCCGGATCGGCCGCTTCATCCAAACGATTCGGGTCAACCACACCGGGCTGGCGAGAACCGATCCATGCTTCAAACGGCGTAAGTTCAAAACAACCGAGATCCGGCGCAGCTCCATAAAAGGGTGCCGATAGATCAACCCCGCGATCCAGGAGCTGGCTACCGGCCCGCAGACGCAGGAGGCGCAGTTGCGGCAGAGAACCGTCCACACTGCGGGGAGCGGAAAAAGCGGCGATTAACGCGGCGGTATCCGTGGTGGTGAACCGAAAATCGGCATCCGTCACCGTTAGCGGAATCGAAAATGTATTCGCCGCGATGGCGCAGGCCGTCGCGTCCAGCTGGGTCACCGCGCTGGAGCGCGGAGCATGGCTGAGGTTGTTCTTGATGGTGTGACCGTAACCGGGGACGTCGGTGAGGTTGTCGGCGAGAACGTTCAGAAAGTTGAAATTAGTGGCATTCCGGTAGGCGGTGTTTTGCAAAAAATCCAAGCCGCCGGGGTGGTGATTCGCGTAAAACCCGGAGGCACGGTTCTGGATGGCCAGACTGGAGCGCACCACGTGACGCGGGATCACGACCGGCAGCGCGGAGCCGTTGCGCCCGTAGCCTCCAGCCTTGAACCCGTTGCCATCCCCACCCGTCTGCAGAGAGGTATTGCGGTAACCGCTAAAGGCCGCCCAGCAATTTTCGATCAGAACGGGAGCGGCACAGTTGATGAGATCGAAACCGTCGTCGCTATTGAGCCACGCACGACAGCCACGGAAGACATTCCCCGTCCCGGCCGCCGTCGTATGACAGCCGAACCCGTCGACGTTGCCCATCGAGAGGCTATCCAGCCCAGCGTTGTTGTAGGCGTCACAATTCAGAACCAAATTCGCGGCGCTGGCATAGGTGATGTAGACTCCGATGCCCATCCCGTCGCGCAGGACCAAGCGTTCAAGGCGGTTACGGCTGCCATTGCGCAGGCGGAAATTCTCCGACTGGGTGTTCGTGGCCTCACCTGAGCGGATCACGACCTGCACGCCCGCAACCTGAAATCCACGGAACACGAGGTCATTGGTTCGGATATAGAACGCCGTGATGCGCCGGGCGCTGGGGCGGACTTGGGAAAAATCAAACACCGGCGTCTCGCCTTCATAGGCGAGATAAGCGACGCCCGGTTTGGTGAAGTCGTTAACGTAAACATAGAGTCCATCGTCTGTCGTGATATGCAGGTTGGTGAGCGCATAAGTGCCGCCGCGAATAAGCACCGTGTCTCCGGTCGAGGCGGCGCTCTGGGCGCGCATAAGAGTGGAAAACGGCCGGAGTTCGGAACCGTCATCCGTGTCGTTTCCATCCGGCGAGACGTAAAACTGGGCCGCGCAGGTAAACGAATGGAGCGCAAAAAAAGCCAAAAACAAAAACCTTCGCGTGGGGTAACGCATCGGCCAATGCCTAGCGGGGCCGGCGAGCACCAACAAGCCTAGCTTTGCGCGGGGCGCTAGGGTCTCTAGGCGAATCAACCCTGCTTGGCCTTGGCCGCGTAGGCGGCGATGATACCATCGAAACTGCCGTTGGAGAAAAATACTACGACCCGCGCCCGGCCCGCCACGCCCGCGGTCGCGCCAAGCGTTGCCGTCAGAAGTTTCTCCAACACCTCTGCATTTTTCGCCCCGCTCGTGGCGGAGACTCCTTGCAACTGCAGATGCTCGAGCACCGCCTCGACATCGAAACGCTCGTCCTCTTTCAGCTTATCCGCGCGATTGACTGCCCCGATGAAAACCTCGTCGGCAAGAGTCAGCGCACTCAGGAAACCGGCCTGCAGGGTCTTGGTCCGAGCGGTGTTGCTACGCGGCTCAAAAACCGCCGTGAGCAACGCCCCGGGGTAGCGCTGGCGTAGGCTGGTCAGCGTCTCGGCCAAGGCGGTCGGGTGGTGGCCAAAGTCTTCGATGACCGTAAGGCCAGGCCCCTCCACCAGTTTCTCCTGACGGCGCTTCACCCCGCGAAAACGGGCGAGCGGAGCGAGCGAGACCGCGTCGAGGCCGCCCAGCGCAAGCGCCACCGCCGTCGCCGCCATGGCGGCATTGCGTGCGTTAAAACCACCGGAGAGATCCCACCTGACCTCGCCCCAGTGGCGACCGGACCAACTCAGGGTAAACCGAGCGCCTTGGGGATCCTCCGTGAAGTTTTCGATGCGCACATCGTTCTCCGCCCCGACGCCCACCCGCACCACACGCGTCCACGGCAACGGCCCGAGCGCGCGCAGATTGTCATCGTCGCCATTGAGCACGACCCAGCCGGAGCGAGGAACGATCCGCGTGAGGTGAGCAAAGGTCCGCTGCACGTCCGCGAGGTCGCGGAAGATATCGGCGTGGTCAAATTCCAGATTATTCAACACCGCCACGTGCGGCGCGTAGTGGATAAACTTCGAGCGTTTATCGAAAAACGCCGAATCATACTCGTCGCCCTCAATCACGAAGGGATCAGCCGCGGCGCCGAGGTGATTGCCCACCGGCGGATCGAGGGGGACACCACCGATCAGGAAGCCGGGATCGCGGCCGTTTTCGCGAAGCAAAAAGGCGGCAAGCGCAGTAGTGGTGGTCTTTCCGTGGGTCCCGCAGACGACGATATTTTTCCGGGTGGCCAGCACGGTATCATGCAAAAGGGCAGGCAAGGAGGTGAAACGCAGCGCGCGGTTATCGAGCAGCCACTCCACCTCGGGGTTACCGCGCGAGAGCGCGTTGCCAACCACGACCAGATCCGGCGCGAGCTGTTCGAGCCGGGCGGGGTCGTAGCCTTCGTGCAAGGTGATGCCAGCCTCGGCGAGGACGGTGCTCATGGGCGGATACACGCCGGTGTCCGCACCGGACACCTCGTGACCGGCCGCGCGGGCGAGAAGCGCCGCGTTACCCATCGCCGTGCCGCAAACGCCTAGGAAGTAGATTTTCATCGTCCCAAAAAATCCGGACGAACGTGGCGCGGCTGGCGAGCCTAGAGGGCGTCTGCCGCTTAGTCGGGAGCGGCCCCTACTCCGCCAGATGCGTCAACTTGGCCGGTGGCGTGAGCGCGGTGGCGAGTCCGCCAGGATCAAAAACCGAGCCGGAAAAATCGAGCTCAAGGGCGGCGGCCGTCACAAAAAACCGCGTCTTGTTGCGGGTGGCCTCATCGCGCAGCTCGACCGAGCGCACGATCCAGCTGTCGCCGATCTTGCGCAGGCTCACGACGCGGAAGGACTTCAGCACCCGCTCGCCTTCCCCCAGCTGCTCGGCTTGCACGAGCGCATGGTATTGGGGATCCAGGTAAACGCGCATCGCGTAGAGATCGGGACGACGGGCGGCCAGCGAGGCGGGTGGGTAGAGCAGAAAAGTGTCTGTCGGCCGGTCTTGGAGCCGAGTTTTCCCCTCGTAGACAAAATCCGTCCAATAAAGGAAAGGCATCTGCAGATCGAAAGCCGACAAATCCGTCCCGGCCAGCGGACTGAACAAGGCTGCATCATCCAGCTCGATGGTGGCTCCGGTTCCAGCCGGCCAGGCCCACGCGGCGGGCTTGGGGCCGCCCTGCACAAGGATACGACGCTCGGTAAACTCCGTTCCGGAGGCGGCCGGGATTTTTAACGCAAGCCGGCTGATCGGGCCTTCGCGGTTGCGACCGCCCCAGAGGCGACCGGGCACCCGCGTTTCCTCGCCCCGGCGAGGCAGCACCCGCAGCTCGAATTCGAGGTAATAATCGCCCGCGGGTCCGGTGGCGCGCAGGCCGCGCAAGATCTCCGCGCCCTCCTTCTGGTCAGGCGGGGAAAGCTGGAGGTAGCGGGGCGGCGGACGATTTAGCCGAGACTGGGCGTATGCCGAGGACACGCCAAGGGTCCCGTGCCCCAGTGTAAGGGCAAAGAAAAGGCAGACGGCGAAAACCGTCTGCCGAGGGAAAGTAGGGCGGTGGCAGGCCACGCGCGGATAGACCCGAAGATTACTTCGCGGGTTCCACCGGAGCCGGGGTGGTAGCGGCGGGCGTGCCCACCGAAGGCAGGGCGACGGAAACGGCGGGGGCAGACGCTTCTGCCGCGGCCGGGGCCGAGGCTGCGGCGGGAGTGGCGGCCGGGGCCGGAGCCGCGGGGACTTCGATCTTGGGCAGGATCGACTCCGCGCGGGCGGACTTCGCGCGGGCGATGTGGGCAAGGTAGAGGCCAAAACTCAGGACAAAGAAAGCGATAGCGCCATTGCGCGTCATGGTCGCGAGCACATTGCCGGAATCGGCGCCGAAGGTCGCCTCCGTCATACCGCCTCCCAAGGCGGCACCCACGCCACCATCGGACTTGGACTTCTGGGCCAGCACAATGAGCACCAGAAAGACCGAGAGTAGAACGAGAGCGAAGGTGAGCAGCCAGATGACGATAGACATGGGAACAGGGATAAAAGGGAGAAAAGCACGCGAGCCGGGTCCGTTTGTCAATCGCGCGCACCGGACGCCCCGGGCGGTATCTTCAGGCTATATCATGTAATCATCGATATGCTCGGAAGGTCCCGAGGAGGGGGTGGCCTGGTTATCCGCCCGGCTACGATCATAAAAGATACGCACGTCCGCCCGGTCGGAGGCACCGTCGGCTGCGAGGAGTGTTTTGGCACGGTGCAGCGCCTTCTTCGTGCTCATGGTCAGATTGGCCTCAGCCGGAAAGATATTATCCGCCCCGATGGTCTCCCACGCTCCACTGCGTCGCAAAACGCGCTCAACGTCGGGATTAATGCCGCTAATCAATAAATGCCGGCCGGACTTGATGAGTGATTCGTGCAGCTGCAGCAGCGACAGCACCGACGTGGCGTCGAGGTGGCGGGCATTCTTCATGCGCAGAATCACCACGCGGATACCGCCCTCCCCCGCCAGATGTCGCACCTGATCCTGGAAAAGATCGGCGGCTCCGAAAAATAATTCTCCCTCTACGTGGACAATCGAGATCGCGGCATCCGCCCGGTCCCGGGGCGCGTCCAGCTGGGCGAGTTGCCCCTCGGAATTAAAGCCGTATTCGACCAACGAAGGCGCACTCGCTTTATTCAAAAACAGCGCGAGGGACAGGCCCAGGCCGATATAAATGGCTGCATCCAGCTTGAAGAGAAAGGCGGACAAAAGCGTGACCACTAACACGACCGCATCAGAACGCGTCGCGCGCCAAGCGATACGGAGTTGATCGCGGTTAATCATCTTCAGGCCGATGCGCATGAGATGGGCGGCGAGAGCGGGCACGGGTAGATAATTGATCAGCGGGGCGACTAAAAACAGGCCGCCCAGCACCATCACACTACTCGCGAGGGCCGCGATCTGGGTGCGTGCGCCGCTCTGGATGTTGGTGGCTGAGCGGGCAAAGGAGGCCGAGCCGGGCATGGCGCCGAAGGCGGCACAACCGACATTGGCCAAGCCCATCGCCATGAGCTCCTGATTCGGATTAAACGCCTGGCCCGAGCGGGCGGCCAGCGTCTTGCCGATCGCAATCGCCTCCAGCATGCCAAGTAGTGCGATAGCGAGCGCCGTCCCCATCAGTCCCGGCACGGCGGAAACGCTGGCGGCGCCAAAGGGCAGACCAATAAAAGACGGTAGCGAACCCGCCAATTCCCCTTCGCCAGCCAGCGTGCGCACCCCGAGCGCCTCCAGCCCGACCCAGCGCGCAAACAACGTTACCAAGACCAAGCCCAGCAACTCCGCCGGCACCCACCGGGCCAGCCGCTCAAGCACGTGGAAAAGCAATAGCGTGACTACACCGATGGCGACCGCGTAGGGGTTGAATTCCTGCGTCAAAACGTGGCGCGCCGTGCCCTCGAGCGAGGCGAAAAGGTTTCCGCGCGTGGAAGGCGCACCCACTAGGTTGGGCAGTTGCCCGACCGCCAGTAGGATGCCGATGGCGGTGCCGTAGCCAATGATCACCGCGCGCGAAACGAACTGAGTCAGTTTACCCAACTTGGCAAAGCCAGCCACGAGTTGGAAAAAGCCGATGAGGAACGCCAACACCAGAGCGAGCGCAGGGGCGGTCAGGCCCACGGTGGGCAACGTAGCGATCGCGCTGGCCATCAGCAGGCTGATCGAATTGGTCGGACCAAAGACCAGATGATGCGAGGTGCTAAAAAGTGCGGCCAAAAAGCCGCCCACCACCACGCTCATGATCACCATTTCGGGAGGCAGACCGGCGATCAGGGCGAAGCCAACCGCCTGCGGGATGGAGACCAGCGCTACCGTCGCCCCCGCCAGTAAATCCGCGCGCAGCAAAGGGCGGGTGTAGCGCCTTAACTCACGGAAAACCGGCGGGATCGGGTCCAGGCGCAAATAATCGACCGCATCGGACAGCACGCCGCCGGCTTGGTTAAGGACGCGGGCGGCGTGGTCGGTTGGGAGATTGGCCAAGGCTAAGGGGACCGGCGATCAGAGTTCTATGCCCAGCTTCTCCAGAATGCGCTGAAGGTCGTCGTTGCCGGCATAGGGAATCACGATGCGCCCCTTCTTGCCGGCATGCTGGACCGCGACGCGGGCGCCGAGGTGCGAGGTCAGGCGTTTTTCGATGCCGGCGATGGCGACTGAATCGGCAGCATTCAGGCGGCGCACTGAACGCGAGGCACCGGGAGCAGGCGCGGCGGCGAGGTTTTTCTTCGCCTGGACGAGCGCCTCGGTGGCGCGCACGCTCAGGCCACCCTCAAGCACGCGGCGGGCGAGCAAGGCGCGCTGGGCGGCGTCCTCGACCCCGAGGAGCACCTTGGCGTGGCCGACCGAAAGCAGGTTTTTAGCGAGGTAGCCTTGCAGTTCGGCGTCGAGCGAAAGCAACCGCAGGGTGTTGGCCACGGAGGCGCGCGGTTTACCCACCCGTTCGGCGGCGGCCTCTTGGGTGAGATCAAAATCGCGGATCAGGCTGGCATAGCCGTAGGCCTCTTCGAGCGGGTTCAAGCCCTCGCGCTGGAGATTCTCGATCAGCCCGAGCGCTGCCGCTGAAGCGTCGCCGGCGGCAACTAACCGGGCGGGGATGGTCTTGATTTTGAGCAACTGGAACGCACGCCAGCGGCGCTCGCCGGCGATAAGCTGAAACTTGCCGTCCGAAACCTTGCGCACCACCACCGGTTGGAGCAGGCCCTCCGCGCGGATGCTCTCGGCGAGCTCCTGGAGCTGCTCTGGGACGATGTCTTTGCGCGCCTGGTAAGGGCTGGGCACGATCGTAGTAACGGCTAATTCGAGAAAGCCGTTGGGGCCTCCCACGGACGCGGGCGCAGCGGGAGCCGCGGTTTTGGCAGGAGCGGCCGCGGCGATTAGACCACCGAGACCGCGACCGAGACGGGATTTGGATTGGGCCATGTAAACGAAAGGGACGGCTTATTTGCCGCCGGGAATAAAGAGGACCTGCCCAACGCGGATGCGCGTCGGGTCGGCAAGTTTGTTGGCGTTGACGATATCGGATACCTTAGCGCCGGTTTTCTGGGCGATCCGTGAGACGGTATCGCCGGCGGCCACGGTGTAGCTAATGCCTTCCTTGGCGAAGTCCTCGGAAAACGCCACCGGTGCCACCGGGGTGGGCGCAGGGCGGGCGCGGGCGACGGAATCGAGCGCGGAGTTAGTCTGGCGAGCGAGAGCCTCGATCTGCGTGGAGACGGCGGCGAGCACCTCGGACTTGGTGCTGGCAGCGGAGGTCTTGATGTCGCGCGACAAGTCGGCAATCGCCGCATTGAGCTGGGTGAGGCTGGCGTGGTTCTGCTCGGCGCCGGATGCGGAACGGGCCAAACGCGTGTTTTCATTCTCTAGCTGCTCCACCCGAAGCGAGAGTTCCCCGACGCGTTGCAAGAGTAGGCGGACGTCTTCGCGGAGATTGGCCAGCTCGACGGCCGGCGCTGTGGACTGGGCGTGCAAAGCGGCGGAAACAGAAAAACTGGCGAGCAAAAACAAGCGGACGGCTACGGTGCGCATGAAAGGATAGGTCATGGTCTTGCCCATCTCGGAGGGGAAAACAAGGCCGGAGGCGGGCCAAGCCTACGGTTTAACCGGAGGAGTAGGCGGCGGGGCGGTCAAAGTCGCGTGTTCCTGCGACCAGCGGCCGGCTAGTCCCATTTCGTGCGCAGCCCGAGCGAAGTCCGCTCCGGCGACCAGACTGGAGAGGCGGAGTTCACGCGGTAAGGTGGCGTCCTCCAACAGGCGGCGAAGGCACTCGACCGCGCCGCGCGCATCGCCCGCGGCCTGCAGCTCGCGAGCCGCCGCTAGCACGAGCGGGCGGTCGGCGCGGCGCACGCGTTGAAGCTTGGTAAACGGTTGCAAGGCGGACCGAGCGCCGGCCGCATCGCCAGCGGTTCGGCGCAGTGCCGCCAGACTCAGGACAAGGGGCAGACCAGGATTTTGAGCCAGACCGGCCGCCCCGAGCGCCAGCGCCTCGTCGGGCCGCCCCGCGGTGGTGAGTTGCCGCAGACGGCGGAGGCGCGCGTAGAGCTCGGTCTCAGCCGGCAGCGACTTGCGCCGCGCCCATTGGGCATCGGCGGAGACGGCAAAAGGACGGTAAAGCGGATCACCCAGCACCACGCCTTTCCAACTTAGGGCGTTAATGGAGTATAAAGCCGCCCGCCCGAGTGGTTCTCCTCGGGCCAGCGCGCGCAAAAGCAAGGGGGGTTGGTGGGTAAACTCCAGATAGGGTTCCCCTACATTGCCAACTGTAGCGGTTACCCCCTTCGCGATAAACGGTCCGCACCAGCCTTGGGTGGCCGAGCGCAGCGTGGAGGCCGAGAAACTAAAAATATGCAAGGCCACCGCGCCGGGCGGGAAGCGGAAATCGGGGTCGGCAAACGGGCCGTTGAGGTTGCCGGCATACCAGCCGAAATAGAGCACCGGAGCGTCAAAACGCACGCCATCAGCCAAAGTCGCGGGAGCGCGATCGATATCCGTCTCGAAACCCAACCCCTGCAGCTCCGGCACACAGGCTTCCAGCCAGGTGTCGCCCTGAGGATGCGGACCGCCGATATCGACGTAGGCCCGCCCGGCTAGGCCGTCGCGCTCGGCGACCAACGCGTGCTCGACCAGCCCCTTGGCATCGCCAAGCGTAGGGCCATCCAACCGACCCACCGGCAGGATTTGCTCGAGTTGAAGGGCGAGCGGTGCGTCCTGGCTAAAGAGCGGATTCGGCACAAACGCGGCGATGGGGGCATCTTCGCAAGCGATCAGTGCCAGCTCGGAATCCACCGCCGCCTCGGTGGTTTGCATAGACGGATTTGCGGTCAGGGGATTGGTCTTGGGATCGTAGCGCGCGGGATCGTGGGCGATACGCAAAGGCACGCCGCGGCAGATCACCAACGCGCGAAGCCGGTGCCCCGAGGAAACGATGCGGTCGCGACCGACGGCGTCGCGCGTGCCTTTAAACGTGGCAAAAACCCAGCCGCGCTTGATGGCCACCTCAAGAAACGGGTTCCATAACGTGACGACAAACTGATCCCACGTGATTTCCTCGGTGAGCGGAAGAGGCAGCGCGACAATATCCGTCTCGGGTATACCGCGTTTTTCCGCATAAAAACGCGCCAAGGTGAGCGATTCGGGGTCATCGCGGTTGGCCAGGATCACGACCGGCAATTCGCTCGCGCCGAGCCGAGCACCTGCCCCAGACACCAAAAGGATTGCGTAAAGCAAGACAGCGAAAAAAGGGAAACGCACGTCCAGAGTGTGGCCAGGCCTGACCGCGATTTCGAGCGCAGGTTTAAGTCAACCCACCCTACCCGCCCCAAACAGACCAGCCGTAACCTAACGCATGCAGGGAGACGCAGGCCGCGAACGCCGCCGCCACGTCATCTGCCACCACCCCCCAACCACCGGGTAGATCCTGGAGGCGAGAAATACCCAGCGGCTTGGCGATATCGAAGACCCGGAAAAGCCCGAACCCGCCCAGAAATACCGCCCAACGCCAGTCCGCCACCCATGCCGCGGGCAGGCCCTGCCAGCCGAGGAAACAGAGCGGCATGACGACAAATTCATCGAGCACCACCCCGCCGGGATCACGTTGCCCCAAACGTTGTTCCGCCTCCCCGCAAAACGCCACGGACAGATAAAGCGCAGGCAGACTTGCCAGCAAAATTTGCCACCCCGGCAGACCAGCAAAAAAGACCGCGAAATAGAGCAGACCGGCCAATGAACCCCAGGTGCCCGGACCCGGTTTCATTCGTCCCATCGGCCCGACCATGGCGATATTCACCACCCAAACGGTAGGCAAAAAACGCGGCCAACGCGGTTGTCTAAGAATCATTCGGCAAAGTAGGACCAATTCCGTTTAAGGTAACGGTAGCCGGACCAAACCGCCAGGAAGGTCCCGAGCACATAGCCGATCAGGCCGGCCTTATGCACCCACTCGGAAAGGCCGTGCATAGGCCAGCCGGTCCAGAGCGCGAAATCGTTTTCCAGCATTGGCACGGCGAGGAGGCAGCCGATGGCGATCATCTGGGTGATGGTTTTGGCCTTGCCGCCACTATCAGCCGCCACGACTATACCCTTAGTGGCCACCACCATGCGCATGCCGGAGACCATAAACTCTCGGCCGATTGTAAGGAGCACGAAGGTGATGGGGAGGTCCTCGTCGTGCCGCACCAAAGCCACCAAGATGCCGATAACCAGAATCTTGTCGGTTAAGGCATCCATGAATTTACCAAAATTCGAGACGGTTCCCCGTCGGCGGGCGATTGCGCCGTCCAGCCAGTCACTGATCGCCGCCGCAATAAAAAGACCAAACGCGCCAGTCGCGGCACCCGTCCAGCCCGCAAAGGCACGGTCCGCATACATCAGCCCCACGATCACAAACATCATAGGTATGCGCGAAAGGGTAAGGATATTGGGCAGGTTCCACATGGGGTTGCAGGCGGTAGGGGATTGACGATCCCGTAACCACGGCAACGCGCCGCCTGCACGGAGGCAAGGGACTTATGCTACAAGGCGCCCGCAGGGCCCCTAACGGTTTCGCGTTCACTTTGTCACCGAGTTCGATTTTACTCTAATTTAGTCCGGTGAACCGCGCAAGCCCGCCGCCGCTCCCACCTTCTCGATTTACCACCATGCGCCATTGCATTTACCCCGGCACCTTCGACCCCATTACCTTCGGGCACCTCGACGTGCTCGCGCGGGCGGCGCGACTCTTTGACCGTGTTACCGTGGCCATCGCCCACAATCCCGGCAAAGGCCCTCTCTTCTCGCCTGAGCAGCGCCTTGATCTGGTTCGGACCGTGACGACCGACCTGCCCAATGTTGAGGCCACCCTCTTTGACGGCCTGCTCGTTGAATTTGCTCGCGCCCACAATGCGATCGCCGTGATCCGCGGCATCCGCGCCCTCTCCGACTTCGAGTTTGAGTTCAACATGGCACTCATGAACCGCCACCTCGAGCCTGCCCTGGAGACGATTTTCGTAATGCCCCGGGAGACTTACAGCTACACGAGCTCAAACCTCGTGAAGCAAGTCGCCAAGCTAGGCGGCGACGTCTCACATTTTGTGCCGCCTGCAGTCGGCCAAGCCTTACGCACCGCTTACGGTCAAGCCGGGTAAAACCCATCTTCGAAAACCGTCGCCCTCCTTGCGGGCCGCGAGAAAACCGCCAGCCGCCACGCTTAACGGAGCATATTAAAAGCCGCTTTCACGAACGGGTCGTTCGCCTGCGCTGGATCACTGCGGTAAGCACGTTCCTGACGCTCAAGGTATTTAAAAACGTGGTCCAACGCCTGATTCATGGCCTGATCCTGCAAAGCCGTCAGGGCCACCTTGGTATCCGGAATTTTGGCGCCTGAGACCGCGATAAACGCATCCATGGCGGCGGGTAGGCCCGCAGATTCCGCCGCCTGCTTCAAGAGGGGACGCAGCTGCTCTTTGATTTTGGGCTCCACGCCCTTGCGCAATGTATCCAGCAAGGCATTACGATTTGACCGGAGACTCGCGAGATCATCAAGAGCGACCGTCCCCGTCGCGCCCCGAATCGCTTCCACCGCTTGCGGCACCGCGTCCGTCACGAGTTTATTCAAGATGCCGGTCAAGGCATCCGCCGCCGCACCTTTGCCTGCCGCGCGCAGGGGTTCGGCGAGTTTGGTAAACCCAGCCGACATCACGAAGGGCGGCGGCACCGTGGCGGCGGCCTCGGTGAGACTGAGGTCCAGAAACTTGGCGATCCCGTCGGAAAAGCTCACTTGCCCACCGTAAGATTCCTGATCGGCGACTTTATGTGCCTTCTCAATTGCCTTGGCGTAGATGCCTTGGGCGGAGGCAAACGGGGCGGAGCACAGCAGCAGTAAAGCGAGGCGCGAGGGTGGGTAAGCATGACGACATCTTGCGCCAAACCCCCGTCTCGGGCAAGCCGTCAGCGGTCCGACCGCACTTAGAGTCGAGCCGCAGCCGGTTCGTCGACCAGCCAGACCACTCGATCCGCGCAGGCCCGCAGCACTTGCGAAGGCACGTTGAGTTCGTCAATCGGCCCCCGATGCACCTGGTGGAGCGCATCGGCCTTGGACGCACCCAACGCCATCACCACCACCCGGCCGCACGCGCGTAACCCGGTAGGCGTAATGGTGAGGCGCCAACCCTTACCGGGCACCTCTTGTCCGCCAAAAAGCAGGCCGCCGTCATCGCGCAGCAAGGGGGTGCCGGGAAAGAGCGAAGCGGTGTGGCAGTCGTCGCCCATGCCCAGAAAACACAAGTCGTAGGCTCGACCAGGGCCGGCGAGGATAAGCATGGTGCGACGGTAGGCCTCCGCTGCCTCCGCCACCGGCCACGCTACCATCCAGGGATGACGACGATCGGTGGGCACGCCCAGCGGAGCGAGCAGTTGCCGTTCGGCGTTGCCGAAATTGCTCTCGGGGCTGCTGAGCAAGACGTGACGCTCATCGCTGACCGTAAAATCCGTGCCTGCGAGCAGCCCGGCCGGGAGGCCGCCGTTTTCGGCACACCATTGGTAAAAGGAAGCGGGGGTGCTGCCGCCCGTCAGCGCCCACAGAAAACGCCCGGCCCTCGCCGCCGCGCTGGAGTCCAAGGTTAGCCTAAGGGCCTCGGCAAAAAGCTCGTTACGAGCGCCTACCACCACGCGGCCAAAGTCGGATGAAAGTTCACGCATAAGAGGAATTAGAAAAACATGGCCTCAGCCAAGGCAGCCTCGGGACTAAGCAGACTGATGGCCGTGGAGAGTTCACTAGCGGCACCGCGGATGCGGGCCGAGAAATGTGCGCAACCGCGGACAAAGTCCCCCTGAAAACAAAACCGATGATCCCCTTGGTAGCGGAAGCGTAATTCGACGGAATCAGGTTCCGCCGCAGGATCGGGCGCAGACTCTACCGCCAGGCCGGTCGGCGCTCCGCAGGCCACAAGGCGCGTGAGAGCCCAAGCCGCGAGCACCCGCGCCTCGGCCCGGCGGGCACTACCGTGGCGAACGACCACCGCCTCCAAGCCCTCGATCAATGCAGGGGGCGCATAGGCGCTCAAAAATTGCCCGATGGATTGCCGCACCGGCAAAAGGCGGGCATTCACCAGATCTCGCACCGCCTCCGGGTGCGGCCAGCTAAGTTCGCTGCTCTCCCCTTCAGGCACAAGGGAACGGTCCAGGAGCACGCGTTTAGCCCGACCCAGCAAGTATTGGTAAGCACCCAGCTTGGCCGTAGACGAGAAATTGTGCGCCCAGTAATAGAGCGGGAGATCCGTAGAAAGGCAGATTGAAACCTGATTCTCCAAAAATTGCCGAGCCGCCGTTGGGTAGCTCAGCATAACAAACTCGCAACAGCGCAAATCGCCCCGCGTTTTGCCTGGATGGCACTCAGCGTAAATCTTGGCCCGCAACTCGCCGTCGACGACGTTTTCGTCTCGGATCGGACATAACACGACCACGCGGCAGGGATAGCGTTTGGAAAACCGCACCGCCGTCTGGAACTGCACAAGGGCGTCCTCGGCCGTGGTGTGCATGCCGAGGTGTAGGACAAAGTTGACCTGCGTGGCTTTGGAGTCCTCGCCCGGTTTGAGACCGGTGCCGGCATCGGCCGCCCAGAGACGGGCCAGATTCTTGGCGATGGCTCCGACCGGAGTTTCCTGACCGGGCAGAGCGTCGAAAATAGAGGGCATAGCGGGAGGGACGAAAACTGAATCCTGATAACCAGTTCCTGGCACTGCGCCGCTCAGGGCTGGCGCCAAGCGTGGGCGTTCTTTGAGAGCAAGGCATCCGCGCAAACTGGTCCCCACCCGCCGGCGACATAGGAATCCATGCCCTCGCGACCCGCCGCGGCCCAGGCTTTAAGGACCGGGGTGTAGAGCTGCCACGAGGTTTCCGCCTCGTCGCCACGGATAAAGAGCGTGCCGTCGCCGATCATGGCATCGAGGACCAGACGCTCGTAGGCTTCGGGTGTATTCGACCCATAAGTCGTGGCGTAGCGAAAATTCATCTTCACCGGCTGAGTGCGTGTCTCGAGGCCGGGGACCTTGCCGTTGAGAATGAGAGAGAGCCCTTCATCGGGCTGGATCTGGAAAGCGAGGGTGTTTGGGGCCAGATCGAAGCGGTCGCTGCCGGCAAACAAGGTGCCGGGCGGGCGCTTAAACTGCACCGCGATCTCGGTGACCCGGCGGGCCATGCGTTTGCCGGAGCGAAGGTAGAAGGGAACGCCCTGCCAGCGCCAGTTATTGATAGAAAGACGCACAGCGGCGTAGGTCTCGGTCGCGGATTGCGGATTGATGTCCTGCTCCTCAAGGTAGCCCTTGGCCGCTTTACCGCCCATCATACCTGCCGCGTATTGCGCCCGGGCTACGTCACCACCCGGACCGAGATTCAGTGGCTGAATCGCCTTCAGCACCTTGACCTTCTCGTTGCGAACGGCCTCGGCATCGAGGGACACCGGCGGCTCCATCGCGGTGAGTGCGACGAGCTGCATGGTGTGATTCTGGATCATGTCTCGCAGCGCCCCACTCTGCTCATAGTAGCCACCGCGGGTGCCGACGCCGACCTCCTCGGAAACCGTGATCTGCACGTGGTCGATGTAGTTCCGGTTCCAAAGCGGTTCGAAAATTGAGTTGGAGAAGCGCTGCACCAACAGGTCTTGCACGGTCTCTTTGCCGAGGTAGTGGTCGATGCGGTAGACTTGATGCTCCTCCAACACCTCGCGGATCACACCGTTCAGCGCCACGGCGGACTCGAGATCCTTTCCGAAGGGCTTTTCGATAATGACCTTAGTATGGAGCGGCGTGCCAAGGTAGCGCGAAGCCAAACCGGCGGCGCCTAGATTGCGCAGGATGGGGGCGAAGACCGAGGGCGGGGTCGAGACGTAGAACAGCACCTGCACCTCGCGGCCAAGCTGGGTCTCGATCGTCTGGATGTGGGCGGCGAGCCGCTTGAATGCCTCCAGCTCATCATAACCGCCGGCCACATAGCTGGTGTTGCTCGCGACATGGCTCCAGACATCCGCATTCAATTCGCGCCGGGAAAACTCCTTGATCGCGGCGGCCGCCGCCACCCGGAAATCTTCGTCGGGTATGGCTTTGCGACCGTAGCCCACCAGGAAAAAATCAGCCGGCAAGAGGTGATCGAAAGCGAGATTGTAGATCGCGGGGATGAGCTTGCGGGCAGTGAGGTCACCCGAAGCGCCAAAGATCACGATGATCGTGGGCGGCGTGCCGCGGTGCTTGCTCAGACCTTGTAGAAAGGGATGACGGGGGGCGTCGGACATAGCGTAAAGAATGTCTAGTCTACGCGGCGGTCCACTGGTTCGGGCAAGGCTAATGCGGGCGCGCATCAGCATAAAACCGCTCGCCCCGCCGTCCCCGGTCAGCCGTGGCTATGTGAGGAACGGGCCGGAAAGAGGGGCACGTTGCGATAATGCCACACTCGCCGCCCCGCTCGCAGCGAGGCTAGGCGGGGATCGAGCTTCTGGGCGTGGAAAGCCGCCACCCCCTCGGGATCGGCCCCGTGCGCCACCTCGATGATATCAAACCGATAGTGGCGGGCGGGAGGACGCAGGCTCTTGAGATAGGCGGTGCAGGCCCGCAACAGCACGGTCTTCTTTCGGCGATCCACCGCTTGATAGCCACCCACCCTAGCCCCGGCGGCGCGCGCCTTCACTTCCACAAACACCAAGACCGGCTCCGCATCGCCGCGCCCAGCTGGGTCTTCACAGACCAGATCCAATTCCTCACGGGCATCGGCAGGATTGCGCCAGTTTCGCGCCAGAACCCGCAACCCGGCCGCTTTTAAATGCGCCTCCGCCGCACGCTCACCGGCGGCCCCCGCCTCGGCTCGGGTATTTACCGACGGACGCCACTTCCGCCATAACCCTGCAAAAGTCTCCCAAATGCCGCTCATGGGCTTTGTGTTTGCGAGAGCCAGAGCACGCTGCAACCCTAGTATTTTCGCGTCTCCACCCATCGCCCCGACTTCCTTCTTCATAACCGATATCACCAATGAGCGCATAGGCTCGAAGGTCGGAGCGCCGTAAACGTTATCCAGATTTTCATCCGGCCTTAGTGCCTTAGCACTTTTATCGTCCGATATCCTCCAGCCCCCAACTTCGCGGTTTCGCACCCTTCGTGATTAAATAAAATCCGAGTCCCCACTATGTCCACCTCCCCACGGCCAGACGGCCGCCTTCCCGATCAGCTGCGCCCAGTTAAGTTTGAGGCTGGCATCGCCCCCCATGCGACCGGTTCAGTGCTCGTTGCCTTTGGCGAAACCCGCGTAATCTGCGCCGCTACCATCGAACCCGGAGTGCCCTCCTGGATGAAGCAACAAAAGATACCCGGCGGTTGGCTAACCGCCGAATATTCGCTGCTGCCTTACAGCACCCACGAGCGCAAACCGCGCGACATCTCGCGCGGCAAGCTCGATGGACGCACCGTTGAGATTCAGCGCCTCATCGGTCGTTCGATTCGAGCCGTCATCGACCTTGATAAACTCGGCCAAAATACCCTTTGGATAGACTGCGACGTGCTTCAGGCCGACGGCGGCACCCGCACCGCCTCCGTCACCGGCGCCTACCTCGCGGCTCGTCTCGCCGTGCAATCCCTGCTCGATGCCGGCCGCCTCAAGGAAAACCCCCTCGTAGATTCTGTCGCCGCCATCAGCGTCGGCCTGCTCCAAGGCCGCCCCCTCCTTGACCTGCCCTACGCCGAGGACAAAGACGCCGAGGTGGATTGTAATATCGTCATGACAGGCCGTGGACGCTTCGTGGAAATCCAAGGCGCCGGCGAAGAATCCACCTTCTCTGGAGAAGAATTCCAAACCCTACTCTCCCTCGCCCAAAAAGGCATCCGGGAACTCTCGTCCGCCCAGACCGCTTTCCTCAGCCGCGAGTTGCTTAAGTTCAACTAAGCCACCCACCCTTCAATTGATGAACGTCTCCCGCGCCGACCGTCCCATTTCCGACCTTTTCGCTGCGGGTCGCCCGCTGCGTTCCCTCGAGTTTTTCCCGCCACGGGATGATGCCGGTATCCTTGCCCTGAGGGCCACCGCCACCGCCCTGCAACGCATTCCTTGGGATTTTGTCTCAGTGACTTACGGGGCCGGCGGCACGACGCGCGAGCGCACCGCCCAAGTCAGTGCCTTGCTCAAAGATGAACTCGGCTTTACCGTCATGCCGCACCTCACCTGCGTTGGCCACAGTCGCACCGAGCTCGAGAGCATCGCCGATCAGCTTTATAGCGGCGGTTTTCGCAACATCATGGCCCTGCGCGGAGACGCCCCCAAAGGCGCTACCACCTTCACGCCCGCGCCCGATGGTTTGCGATACGCCAGCGAGTTGGTGGCCTTGCTAAAAACCCGCCACCCCGACTTTTGCCTTGGTGTAGGTGGCTACCCAGAAAAACACCCTGAAGCCGTCTCCTTGGAGGCCGATCTGGATACCCTGAAGCGCAAGGTTGATGCCGGTGCCAGTTTCATCACCACCCAACTGTTTTTTGATAATAGCATCTATCGCCGGTTTGTGGAGAAATGCCAAAAGCACGGCATTACCGTGCCCATCGTGCCGGGCATCATGCCAGTCTTGTCGCTAAAGCAAATCCAGCGCATCGCCACCCTGTCCGGCTCGGTTCTGCCTCCTGCGCTATTGCGCCGCCTGGAGGTGGCCAGCGAGGACGACATCGTCGTGGAATTTATCGGCGTCGACTGGGCGCTCGATCAAGTTCGCGATCTGATCGCTAACGGCGCCCCGGGCTACCACCTTTATATTCTCAACCGCGCCCGCAGCGCCCTGACCCTCGCCGCCGGTCTGGCCGCCTAGCCAAGCAGAATAAACAAGACGAAACAAAGGCGTAGAATCGCAAAATATCAAGAATATGAAGGGGTTTGCATTCCTACGCGGCGCTTTTACGGGCAGGAGTATAGTAGAGCCTACTGGGCTGCATGGAAACCCAGCGGACGCCGCAACGGGGTCTTGAGTCGCACTTCGTCGGCCAAGGCCGCGATCCAAGCAGGCGCAGAGGCCAAGGGTTGAAAACGCGTCCGACGCGCGACCGCCGCAAAGTCCCCCGGAGTCAGGCGGTCGATGTGATCAAACCCCGTGAGTTCGGCCTCCGTTGCGGCGGGCAAGCCTTGCGCAGTCAGATGCTCGGCAAGCAATTCCTTGGCCTGAGCGGGTTTTAGGAAGTCAAACCTGACCTTCAGGTCGAAACGCCGGAGTGAAGCTGGGTCTAGGCCCTCCATCAGGTTGGTCGTAGCGATGAATACACCCGCGTAAGCCTCCATCTGGGTCAGCATCTCATTTACGTGGGTAACTTCCCACGAGCGCTGGGCGCCGGCACGGTTTTGAAGAAACGAATCAACCTCGTCGATTAAGAGCAGGGCCTGATCGGCGGTGGCCTCGGCAAAGGCCTTGGCAATGAGGCGCTCCGTCATGCCGACGAAAGGGGAAATAAGATCCGAGGCGCGCTTGACCAACAGCGGTCGTCCTAAGCGCTCCGCCAACCAGCAGCCAAAGGCGGTCTTGCCGGTGCCGGGCGGGCCAAACAGGCACAGGCGGGCGGAGCCGTAGCGGGCGATACCCTCCACTAGCGGGCCGAGCGACTGGTCGGCATTGACGAATTCGGGCCGGTAAAAATCCGGCAAAGGCGAGGCACTGGCCATGAGCGTGCCATTCTCCTGCGCCTTGAGCACTCCATCCACCAGCAGTTCCACATAGGGATCGAGCGAGCCTCCGCTGGCGATTACCGGACGCATGGACTCCGCGACCCGCGCGGCTCGACAAATCACCGCCGGCGTGGCCGATGGCGCGTCCAGGAGACGATTCACCATTTCCTTGCCCAAGGTGGGCGCAACACGGGCGATCAGGTTTCGCCGCACCGCGCGGGGCGCGTTGTCGACTTCAATCACGATGTCGAAGCGTCGAACGTAGGCGGCATCCATCGCCCCAACATTATTTGTCACCCAAACGGTGGGCACTGCGGCCTCTTCTAGAACCCCATTTATCCAGCCTTTCCGCGCCTGACCCACCCCGCGCGAACCAAAGGGCGGAATAGTGGGACAAACATCCTCGATCTCATCGAAGAGTATGATGGCCCGTTTGCTGGAGAGGATCCCTTGGGCAGTGGAGAGCGCACGCACTCGTTTTTCGCCGCAAATAGGATCGTCATCCTCGTCCTTTACCGTGACCTCAAACAGCTCCAGGCATAATTCGCGGGCGAGAGCACGCACGAGCTGGGTTTTGCCCGTGCCAGTCGGACCGTGAAGGAGGATATTGGCCCCTTTGCCCAGCTGCCCCGTGCAATGGCGCAGGTGCTGAAGTAAGAGTTCGCCGCGTTTGCCTAGATGGTGAAAGTCACTCCAAGCTAATTCGGGGGCGGGCGAGGAGCGCATGATATCCTTGAACAATCCGAGGCAATCCGTCTGCCGCGAGCATAGCTCCAGCGGAAGACGACGGGACACGAATTCAAACTTCTCAGGCAGGCTCTGCTGTTCCGAATTGAGCGAGACCAAGCCAGAACGATGCAGGCGTGATCGAGAACTCAGGGCAGTGGCAATCTGCTCGGCGGGGAATTTTAGCACCTCCTCAAGCAGATTGTAGGTATCCTCGTTTTTCAGGGCGTTGGCCAGCTCACCCAGATCGTGCAAAAGCGGTTCCCGGTGCAAAAGCACGATAAAGCTCAAGAGCGCCTCATCGACTTCAGCCATGCCCATCAACGCGGCGAGTGACTGGATGTTCGCGGCAAGGGCACCGGGCAACTGCAGCGGCCCCGTCGCCTCGGCCTCGATCTTGGTGAGGCTGCGCCGCAAACGATTCAGCACCTGTTTGCGACCCCGTTTATCCTTGGGGACCTTTGCTATCTCCAAGGCGTTGGTAATAGCGGAATTTATGATTAACTCTTCCCATAAATTCTCATCGTGCTCGTCGAACGTGAGAATTAGACGCAGGATCCATACTTGCAGGGTGAAAGGGTGCGACTGGAGTGTTTTCCGGTCGGAGAGTTTTAGTTTAGGCGAGGGGCAATGATGACGGCGTAATTGGTTTAAGCGGGACATGCCTGCAGGATACCACCCCGCCGATGACAAACCGTGTCTTCACGCTCAACCCTACGATAAACTACTAACCCAAAACTAAAGCCGCGCGTGGCGTTAAGCTCAGACCAGCTTGTAAAGCTGGATGGTTTTATGGGCTTCGGCAGCGATGGCTTCGCGCAGCTCCTTTGGGGCTAAAACCTTACAATCAGAACCAAAGGCCAAAACCCAGCGGGTGATGTCGCCCAAGTCACTCACTTTAAATTTCATCTCCAGCTCGCCGTTTTCGCTGAGTTTAACCTCTTGCGAAGGATGCCAACGGCGCTCGCGCACACGGTGCGCACCGTCGCGATAGATGATCAGCTTAACCTCGATCGCACCACTCCCGCTATGAGCACCAAAGGCTGAGTTCACCCGATGGCTGGCATCGAAATCGACCGGACGCTCAAACCGCTCCTGGCCCCAGGGTTGAGGATTGCTGAATCGCGCGACTACAAAGGTGCGCACTGGGTCTTGCCCTTCTTTTATGGCTGGATCACGTGCGATCAAAATCCATCGATTATCGATACAGGCGAGATGGTAGGGGTGGATTTTTCGACGCTGGGGGCCGGGTTTCCCTTTAGATTGGTAATCGATGGTCAGCACTTGTCTTTCCAAGAGGCAGCCAAGAATGGCGGCAAAAACGGTGGCATCGGTTACCCCGGCACCCGGAGTCCGGTAAGAGACCAACTCACGAATCGGCACACCTGCACCGAGTTCTTTGTCGCTCAGGGCGCCACCGGTTATTTTTTCGAATGCACTCTCTAGTTTATCGGCAAAATCGGCACCTTGAAACGCCGCTAAGGATTGTCGGGCGATTTCCAGCGCCAAAAGTTCCGGCATGGTGAGACCAGCACCGAGCGGGAAGAACGGAACTTCACTGGTGTAAGCGTAGCCGCCCGCCTCCCGGTCAAATTCAATAGGGAGATTATAGGGCGGAGCCATAAGCTTGCCGAGGTAACGCGTGATTGTGCGCTCCGAAACCTCAAGGACGGAGGCTAAGTCGGCTAGGCCGGTTTTACAATGCCCCGGATGTGCCCAATTCTCCTGCAGGCGTTGATGAATGAGAAGCATGCCACGCAGTTGCTTCGAATTCGGCAGTTGGGGCGGCTGGGGCGTGCGCATAAAAATCCCAGTTCTTTCCTAGCAAGAAAAACGCACTGCTACCCGCCGAAATTCAAACGAATACTATAGTTTATTTTACTTATTATAGATCAATTAGATATCAGTTATTTGCATCACCTATGACGAGAGAGGATCAACGGTGGCCAGAAGACGCAGGTGCTTTTGCATTGGCCGCGCACACTAGGTGAATCGCCGGAGCTAGGGCGCTCGCTCCACGGGCGGGGAGGCTGTAGCTTGTGCTCACCCCGACGCGTAAGCCTGGCCGATCGCGGCCGCGGCGGCATCGACCCGCCCTTGGGCGGCCGCGAGCCCGAGGCGGAGCACCCGGACCGCGCGGTCTTTGCGACCACGCGCCGCCCAATCCTCAGCGAGAGCATTTAAAGCGCGGATTTTCATCGGGCCGAGAGCCACTGGAGGCAGGTGGGCCATGTCGGGGCAAGACAACAACCGTTCGCGCCAAGCCTTGGCTTCATCCAGCCGGCCCGCCGCACCCGCCAGCGCCGCTCTTAACTCACAAACCAGCGGATGGGGCTCTTCCACGCCGTGCGGTAGACAATTCTCGGCCTCGGCAAAGCATCCCGCGAGCCAGAGACTCTCCGCCTGTTTTATCTTGGCCGCGACTTCAAGGCGACGACGACCGGCGGAACGCCGCGCACATTCGGCATAAAGCCCTGCCGCGCGCAGGTGGTCGCCTTCATCAAAAAACCCCGCCGCATGAAAAAACCAGAGATTCGGGTCGGCGTCCGGTTCACGGGCCAAGGCTGCTTCGATGAGCGCCCGGTTACGGCGGGTCTTGGCTGGCATCGCCCCCAGATCGGCATACCCGGTGTGGAGAAAAGGAACATTCGTCTCGACGATCCGAATGCCCTCGCGCTCCAAGGCGGTATTAACCTGCTCATGGATCGGCCGCTCAAACCGGACGCGGGGGTGTCGCGGGAAAAGTCGCACGATAGAAACGGCGACTTGCCCGGATGCGCCAGGCAGGAGGTTGCGCTGCACCAAAGCGTGAGCGCAGGCGGCCGGGCCGGACACGATCGTGCGCAAGGCCTCGCGGCTCGCGGCGGGGAGCGTCTCATCGGCATCCAGAACCAGAATCCAGCGCCCGGTAGCCATTTCCAGACCGGCATTTCGTGCCGCGCTGAAATCATCAGGCCAAGGTATCTCTAGGACGCGCGCACCCGCAGCCCGCGCCAAGTCAGGTGTGCCGTCAACCGAACCGGTATCCACCACCACCAACTCCTCGGCCAGGCCGCGCACGGACTCAAGACACGCGGGCAGATTAGCATGTTCGTTCCGAACGATCATGCAGAGAGTGAGGGCGGGAGCGGGCATGCAAAAAAATGGTAGCCGAATAACAAGATCACTATCGACTCATCGGAACTGAGACTTGAACAAAGCGCGGCCGACGACGGCGAAGATGCATAAAAAAGAAACCCCGCCCGCTTGCGCGGACGGGGTCCTTTGGAACCCAATCAGGATGTCATCATACTTAGCGGAGCAACGAGAGCGCGGTCTGGGCGGAACCGTTGGCCTGAGCCAGCATGGTGGTGCCGGCTTGGACCAGGGTATTCCAGCGCGCTAGCTGCGTAGACTCTGCGGCTACGTCGACATCGACGATGCGGCTGTTGGCTGCTTCAAGGTTGGCCTTGTTGGTAGTCAACAACTCACCAGCGAACTCAAGGCGGCTCTGCTCGGCGCCATTGCTGGCGCGCATGCTGGCGACACCTTCAATGCCGGTCTTGATGTTAGCGAGGGTGACGCCACTCAGAGTCGAAGCACCCGTGATAGCGGTGACACCAGCGTTGCCGGTCACGTTTTTGTTCGAGATAGTAACGGTCTGAGAGCCATCCTCGGAAACCTGCGTGGTGATCGCTTGGTTAAAGAGGCTGACGCCGTTGAACTTCTCGGCAGCTATCGATGTGAGCTGAGACTTGAGCTGGGTGAACTCAGTATCATAATTTGCCAAATCATCAGCGCTCTTAGTCGGGTCGGTATAGAGGGTCTTCAGCTCGCTTACGCGTTCGAGGACCTTGCCGGCAATCTTAAGGGCGCCGTCTTGACTTTGCAGATACGATACGGAGTTTCCTACGTTCGCATTAGCCGCTCCTGAACGCTTGATGGCGGCAGACAGTTTCATGGAAACTGCAAGACCGCCCGCGTCGTCAGAGGGGGTTACGATTTTCGAGCCGCTGGAGAGCCGGCCTAGGCTCTTCTGCAGCATCGCGTTAGACGCGGCGAGGTTGTTGGAGGCAACGATCGCCGTCGAGTTTGTGTTAATAACTACTGCCATGGTGGTATCTTTCCTTGATGAATGCGACGTCCGTCGTCGCCACGGATCCGGCTGGCGGGCCGCATCAGACCGTCCGAGGCTTTAAGCCCCAAAGCGTTACCCTGCGGGGGAAACTGCTGGCGCTAGTGGTAATCAATAGAAAAGGGAGATACCCCCATGGGATCGTAGTTAACCAGTAAGAGGTCAGGTGGGGGCCCCCGTGGTGCACGGCGGGCCCGCGGTCACGGCCCCAGCGGGCCGCGAGACGTCACTTAGCCGCGGAGCAGCTGGAGGACGCTCTGCGAGCTCTGGTTCGCTTGGGACAGCATCGAGGTGCCGGCCGAGACAAGCGTGTTCCAGCGGGCCAACTGCGTCGACTCGGCAGCCACGTCCACATCAACGATGCGGGAGTTGGCAGCCTCGAGATTGGCCTTGTTGGTGGTCAACATTTCAGCGGCGAAGTCGAACCGGCTCAGTTCGGCGCCATTCTGGGCGCGCATGGTAGCAACACCTTGGGTCGCGGTCTTGAGCTGGGTCAATGTGACACCCGCCAGACTGGTCGCACCGGTGATGGCAGTTACTCCAGTATCCGCAGCAAGATTCTTCGCAGCGATGTTCACGCTCTGGGTTCCGTCCTCGCTGACCTGAGTGGTCAGAACGGCAGCAGAGAAAAGATCCTTGCTGTTGAACTTCTCGGCAGCGATCGAGGTCAGCTGAGCCTTGAGCTGAGTGAACTCGGTATCGTAGTTAGACAGGTCGTCAGTGCTCTTGGTCGGATCGGAGTAGAGCGTTTTTAGCTCACCGATGCGCTCAATCACTTTACCGGCGACTTTGAGCGCGCCATCCTGCGTTTGCAGAAAAGAGACGCTGTTACCGATGTTGATGTTGGCCGCACCAGACCGACGAATGGTGGCGGTTAGTTTCATGCTTACCGCCAAACCACCCGCGTCGTCGGACGGGGTTGCTATCTTGGAGCCACTAGAGAGCCGGCCAAGGCTCTTTTGCAGCATGGAGTTAGCAGCGGCGAGGTTATTCGAGGCGCTGATGGACGCCGTGTTGTAGTTGATGACTAATGACATGTTGGGTTCTTCCTTGATGTAAACTACCCTGTCCGTAGGGCGACGGGCCGATGGGAGGATTCGGGCCGATCCGGCTGCAGAACAGTCTGCAGTTGCTGCTATCTACGGACCCCTCGACAAAAGACTTTAGCACTTTCGTTTATTTTTTTAGTATCCAAGGAAAAATTACTGGAAACCTCCACGGCACGCAGTTTAAACTAAAGCAAACGAAGCGCGTGCCGATAAGGTCTTCGCGAGCGTCGCGCGCACGCGTCCACTTACACTTCACCCCGCAACCAGCATCCTCCTGCCATGGCCAACCTACAACTCAGCGGACTCGCCTCGGGCTTTGACTGGAAAAGCTTCGTCGACACCATCATGGACCTGGAGAGGGCCCCCGCCGCTCGATTGGAGACGGAGAAGAATAAAAATTTAACGCGTGTCACCTCGCTTTCTAACTTGGAAACGCGGTTGACCGACATGCGTAGCGCCGTGGCCGCGCTCAATGCGCCCGAAGCCTTCGGCGTGCGCAGCGTCACCGCCGGCGATTGGACTGCCACTGCCTCCGCCGGTTCGGCCGTCGGGGCCCATACGTTCAACGTCACCCGCCTCGCCACCGCCAGCAAGCTGCAAGGCGCCGCCGATATCGGCGCACCGCTAGCCTCCAGCAGCGACGTCTCCGGCCTCACGCTTGCCGCGCTCGGCGCCTCCGCTACCCCCACCGCCGGATTTTTCTCGGTCAACGGGGCCCGCGTGACAATCGCGACCACCGATTCGCTGCAGGATGTATTCAGTGCCATCTCTACCGCGACCGGCGGAATGGTGAGCGCTTCCTACGATCCCGCCTCTGACCGCATCTCGCTAAACTCCGCCGCACCCATAACCCTGGGCGCAGCGAACGACACCTCTAACTTCCTGTCTGTCGCCCGCCTGGCCACCAACGGCTCAGGCACCATCAGCAGCGCCACTTCTTTAGGGGTGGTAAATCCTGTGGCCACGCTGGGCGCCAGTCGCATCGCGACCGCGGTCACAGCGGTCGATGGCAGCGGGGCAGGCCAATTCACCATCAATGGGGTGGCGATCTCATATAACCTTAATACCGATTCGCTGAACGCGGTCATCGCACGCATCAACGCCTCCGGTGCGGGCGTCAGCGCCGCTTACGATGCGTCGGCTGACCGCTTTAATCTGACCAACATCACCACCGGTTCCCTCGGTATATCTGTCTCGGAATCCGCAGGGGGGTTGCTCGGAGCGCTCGGTCTCACCACCGGCTCCACGTTGACGACCGGCCTCGACGCCCAGTTCACGGTGGATGGCGGTAATGTGCTCACGAGTCGCAGCAACACCCTGACGGCCGCCGAACATGGCCTGAGCGGCTTAAATGTGAAGGTCTCCTCCGTGACCAGTCAGTCCGTCAACGTGGCGGCCAACACCACCGGGATGCGCACGCTCATCGATACGTTCATCACCCGCTACAACGCCGTCCAATCCTACCTCCAAGACCAGACGCGGGTCACCAGCACCAACGGCAAAGTGTCCACGGCCACGCTCTCCTCCAACCGCGAGGTGCAGACTTGGGCTAGCCAGCTGCGGTCCTCGGCATTTGCTTCAGTGCCGGGCCTGGGGTCAGCCATCAGCAACCTCGACGCGCTGGGCATTGATTTTCTCTCAGGCACTCCGAATCTCACCGTTAAAGACTCCACTAAACTCACCAACGCACTTAACAACCAGCCCACTCAGGTCGCGGCTTTTTTCCAACAGGCCTCCACCGGCTTCACCGCCCGCCTGACCGCCCTCACCGATAAATACCTCGGGGTGAACGGCGGCAGCGGACAGCTCGCTTCCCAGCGCACCACCATCACCAACTCAAACGCCAGTCTGGACCGTCAGATCGCCGATATCGATCGCCGGCTTGTGCAACGGCGGTCTAGCTTGGAAGCCAGCTTCATCGCGATGGAGAGCGCCCAATCCAAAATTAAAAATATGCAGAGCCAACTCACCAATGCGTTCCCAACCAGCAAGTAACCCCATGCTTCGCCCCGCCCTAGCTCTCGTTGCCCTGTTGTCGCTCCTCTCTGGTTGCACGGTGTTCTCGCGCAAAGTCGAAGACGTCGGACCGACTTATACTCCCAAAAACGTGAGCGGCCCCGCCAGTTGGCCCATCGGCCTGCAGCGCGTGGCCTTGCTACCCGCCCACGATGTCAGCGGCGACCTGCCCCCGGAGAATCTATCCGCCTACGATCCCATCTGGCAACGGAGCCTGAGCTCAGCCCAACGCGCCGAACTGGTGCCGGTGGCGCGCAGCCAAATGGCCGTCTGGATCGGAAAGGAATCAGTCGCATCCACCGGTTTGCTCCCCTACACCCTGCTCGAACGCATCACACGCGAGACCGGTGCCCAGGCCGTTCTGTTCCTCGATCTCACTTCGGTTAAATCCTACCCGCCGCTCTCCCTCGGTTTTCGCGCGAGACTAGCCGCGCTGCCGGGCGGCGAGACCATCTGGGTGGCCGACGAACTTTTTGACGGCGCGGACGACGCCACCGCGCGCAGCGCCCGCCGTTTCGCCCGAGACAACAACTCAGCCCCGGGCGATGCTGCCGCCGGCGTCGCCCAGAGCCCTACGCGTTTCGGCGCCTACGCCTTCCATGCGGTCGCTGCGCTCTTGCCTCCCCGCATAGCCCCGTCAACAAACGTTCCCAAACCGCAAACTACACGTTAAAGTCTTTTCTGCGCGTGCCGATATTTTCCACGACTGTCATCCAACGGCGTTCCCTTCCTCTGATCTAGGGCTGACCGTGCAACACAAAGCATAGCCATGATCACCAATACCACTCCTGTAGGTTCCACTCCGATCACCCACGCCGATCCTCGGCGGGTCCGCGCTGAACGCGCGGACTTCGCCCAGAACGAAGAATCCTTGTCCACTCAAAACGCAGTGGGACTCCAAAACGCACTGGCCACTAATCCCGAAATCCGCCCCGAGGTAATCGCCCGCGCCGAAAAACTCGCGGTCGATCTGAATTACCCACCGCGACAAATCATCGAAGGTATCGCCCATCTCATCGCGCTATCCCGAGATCCAAGCATCGAGCAAAAGTAACCTACCATGATGTCTCCTGCCCAATCCTACGCTCGTGCTTACCAATCGCAGTCAATCCTGACCGCAAGCCCCGGTCAGCTGGTGCTGCTGCTATTTGATGGAGCCCTCCGGTTCATGAATCAGGCCCGTGCCAGCTTTGCCGAGCCCGAAGGCAGCCCGAAACGCCTAGAGACTATCAATACCTCCATTTTACGCGCCCAAGCTATCCTGAATGAGCTACAGGCCAACCTGAATCACGAGGCCGGCGGCGACATCTCGAAAAACCTCGACCGTCTTTACGATTACTACAACCGCCGCCTCTTGGAAGCCAACATGCGCAAGCAGGAGGCTCCCTTGATTGAGGTCGAGGCCTTGGTGCGCACGCTTCGCGACGGTTGGGCGGAGATGCTTCGCAGCAGCGAAGTGAAAGTCGCCTAATCCGGGCCACACCGCCCCTGCATGCACGCCCCGCCCTCTGCCGTTACCCTGCGGCTCCTCGCCTGCGCCGAGGCTTTCGGTCGCGAGGAGGACGGCGCCGTGGGTTTAGAGGACTGGCCTGCCTTGGCCGAGCTCTTGGATCGTGAACTCGCCGTGATCACCCGCCTCGCCGAGCAGGGTCCAGCTCATGATCCTGCCCTCACGGCCCGCGCCACCGTGCTACAAGAGCGCTACATGCGCCTTGGTGAAATCGTGACCTTGGCACAGGCAAGGGTAAGCGAAGAGATGACTGGACTGGCCGAAGCCTCGCGGCGAGCCCGCTCCGTGCAGACCGCCTACACCCGCTCCTGAACTGTCCAAGGCTGCCTGCGCGATAGGCTTTGCAGCTTGGAAAAAAGGTGGCCCGATCGGCCTCTCTTGGGATAAAGCATCGCCATACCCATGTTCCACCCCGCCCCCTCCAGCGCCGCGCTAGTGCTTGCGCTTACCGCCTGCCTGCAGGCTGCGTCACCCGCCACTGTGCCTACCGGGATGGTTCTGCTCCCGGGAGGGGAGTTCACCATGGGTAGTGATGCTTCCTACGCTTTCCCAAACGAAACGCCCGCCCACACGGTTCGGTTAAACCCCTTTCTGCTCGATATCGATCCCGTCACTAACGAGCGCTTCGCCGCCTTCATCGCCGCCACTGGCTACATGACCGTGGCCGAGAGACCGGTAGACTGGGAAGAGATGCAAAAACAGCTCCCCCCCGGCACCCCGCGTCCTCCAGATGAGCAACTCGCCCCGGGATCCCTCGTCTTTCGCCCCACGTCGGGACCGGTGGATTTAAATGACCTCGGTCAGTGGTGGCATTGGACGCTCGGCGCTAATTGGCGGCAGCCCGAGGGCCCGGGCTCTTCTGTCGAAAAACGCGCCCACCACCCCGTCGTGCAAATCGCCTACGAGGACGCCGAGGCCTATGCCAAATGGGCCGGCAAACGCCTTCCAACCGAGGCCGAGTGGGAATTCGCCGCCCGCGGCGGGCTCGCCCGAGCCCGCTACGCCTGGGGTGATCAGGAACCTCACCCCGCAAACGGTCCCCATCTCGCGAATACTTGGACCGGGGAATTCCCCTACCACAACACCGCCGCCGATGGTTACGCCGGCACCTCGCCAGTCGGCGCCTACCCGGCCAACGCCTACGGCCTGCATGACATGGCCGGCAACGTCTGGAACTGGTGCTCAGATCGCTACGCCGCCGACACCTTTGCCGTTCGTGCGAAACAACCCGAGATGTGCGGTAACCCCTTCGGGCCGGCGCCTGGCGCGGGCCAGCAGCAATTACTCGGCGATCCTTCCCCTGAACAAGTGCCCGGCCAGCTTCGTCGCGTTATCAAGGGCGGCAGTTTCCTCTGCAACTCCAGCTACTGCGAGAGCTATCGGCCTGCCGCCCGTCGAGGCACTCCGCCAGATACCAGCACCAGCCACGTCGGCTTCAGGTGCGCCGCCGATCCCGTGCCTTAAGCCCGCCTTCTGCTAACTATCTCGCGATCCCTTCTTCGATTCGATACTCGTTCAATTTGTTGCGCAAAGTGCGGATAGAGATGCCGAGTAATTCGGCTGCTTTGGTGCGGTTGCCCTCAGTCGCGAGCAGGGTGCGGAGGATCGCCCGCTTCTCGATTTCGCCCAGCGTCATGACGGGCTCCTCGACCGAGGCAGCCAGCATCTCCTCCGGCTCGTCACTCGCTCGGGCCGTATCCGAATGCTCTTCAGAAGCCACTTCCTCGAAGGGGGGCTGGGCGTCAGGGGGCGCAGGCTCTGGCGCAGGTAGATCAGGCACGCGGTATACCTCACGCGGGGCTTCCGCCTGTAAGCCGCTATGTGCCACCGCTCGGCCCGGCTCGATGCGCGCCAGTTGGGGCAGGTTCAAGGCGGCGGAGGTGACGGGGCGTTGATCCTCCGAGAGGATGACCGCGCGCTCGATCGTATTCTGCAGCTCGCGGACGTTTCCCGGCCAGGGATAAGCGCGCAGCGCAGCGAGGGCATGCTCACTATAGCCCGGAAGGCGCACGCCGTGCTTGCGCGCAAAACGTCGCAAAAACGACTCCGCAAAAACCTCGATGTCCTCCGGCCGGTTGCGCAGGGGCGGCACCTCAATCGGGAAAACGTTCAAACGGTAATAAAGATCGGAACGGAAGAGGCCCTTCTCGACGAACTGCTGTAAATCCCGATTAGAAGTCGCGAGAATCCGCACGTTGACCTTAATGGTCTTGGTGCCGCCCACCCGCTCAAACTCCCGCTCCTGCAGCACACGAAGCAGCTTGGATTGTAGATTGAGCGGCAACTCGCTGACTTCGTCGAGCAGGAGCGTGCCGCGATTCGCGAGCTCGAAACGCCCCTCGCGCCGTTCAATGGCCCCGGTGAACGCACCTTTCTCGTGGCCGAACAGTTCGCTCTCGATCAATTGCTCGGAGAGCGCGGCGCAATTAACTTTGATGTAGGCCTCCGCACGCCTTGGCGAATTGCTGAAAATCTCGCGCGCCACCATCTCTTTGCCCGAACCATTCTCGCCCGTGATGAGCACCGTGGCATCGGTCGGCGCCACCCGGCCCACCATCTGGCGAGTGCGCAACATGGCGGGACTCTGGCCCAGCAGCGGCTCACCTTCACCCGAACCGCGTTCACTGAAATAGCGATTTACCTTCACCAACTGGCTGTAATTTCCCGCCTTGCGCAATATCAGGTCGATCTGCGTTGGCTGGAAGGGCTTGAGTAAATAATCAAACGCCCCCGCGCGCATACAGGCCACCGCACTTTCAATCGAGCCGTGCCCCGTCATCATGACCACCAAGGGGTGCGAGGGTAAAGCCATCACCTGTTCGAGAAACCGCTGCCCGTCGCCATCCGGGAGCCGCACATCCAAAAGAATGAGATCGTAAGTTTCCTTGGCCACCAACGCCTCGGCCGCCGCGAGCGTGGCAGCCGAGGATGACTGCAATTTCCGAGCACGTAAAATATCCTCTAACGAACGCCGAACCAGAGGCTCATCATCGACTAATAAAATGCGTTCGAGTGACATGAGTTGGGGTAAAGTTAGCGTAAAACCAGGACTCAACGTAATCAGGGAGTGCCGCGCTGGAAGCAGGAAAGGCAGGATATTTCACATATACACGCCTAAATCTAAACCACTTCGCGCCGATAGCAGTATCGATTCAATCCACGATGCGCCTGCTATCCTTTTGTAACCTAGTCGAGACGGCTATGGACATGATCCAACCGGTTCACGCCAAAGGATGGAATCGTCGCGCCATTTACCAGCTAGGCAACGCTACTTATTGGAACCCGAAACTCGGGCTCACCCTCACCCTGGCTTGCTGCTCCTTAGAAGACGGCTGTTGCAGCATCCAGACCTGCTGGCACGGGCCCTCAGGCGAAGTTTTGCAAACCCGGGTTTTTTTCTGCGGAACCTCCCAACTCGAATGGCAACGCGCCGCCGAGACTGTCGCGGAAATCATGCCAGACCCCGCCCGCCTCGCCTCCGCTGTGGCTGGCCATACGCAGCCGCAAATAACCACTCCATCGCCTGCTTTCCCTGTCTAAACCGACTTTACGCTACCCCGAAAGCCACTTCCGCTCCATGCCCGCCATTCAAGACATACCCGAGACCGTTTTTCAGGACACGGTCCAAAAGGCAGTGCAGCGGGTTTTCAGCACCATGCTCAGCCGGTCTGCGGTGCTCGAACCGGGCAACTCACTTACGCCCCCGGACGCGACCGAACTGGAAAACCCCCACGTGGTCGGCACCGTAGGCTTCATCGGCAGCATAAATGGCCTCATCTACCTCTACCTGGAGGTGCCCTTCGCCCAAGAATGCGCCGCTCACCTGCTCGGCATGAATGCTGCCCAACTCGCCAAAGCCGGGGACGAGGCGGTGAATGATGCCATCGGCGAAATCACCAACATGACGGTAGGCACCTTCAAAAACCAGCTTTCCGATCGCGGGTTCCCCTGCCGTCTAACCATTCCATCCATACTCCGTTGCAGTCGTATTAGCGTCAAACCCATGAGTTCCGCCATCCGGCGTATCTATCGGTTCAAAATCGGGAGCCATATTCTCACCGCCGATCTCTTGATGCAGACCGGGGAATAATAACGTCTTCTATCCATCCGTCAGCCATGCGCTACAAACTCCTGACAGTCGACGACTCCAAAACCGTCCGCATCATCGTCCAAAAAGCTTTCAAGCTTTACGATTGTGAAGTCCTCGAAGCCTATAACGGTGTCGAGGGGCTGGCCCTTGCCTCCAAAGAGGCGCCTGACGTCATCTTGCTCGACGTCACCATGCCCGTGATGGACGGCATTGAGATGCTGACCAAGCTCAAGTCCGACCCCATGCTGAAGTCTATTCCCGTGGTCATGCTGACGGCCGAAGGCGGCAAGGACAGCGTGGTAAAAGTGGCCAAGATCGGGGTGCGTGATTTTATCGTAAAGCCCTTCAAGGAAGACCTTCTGGTCCAAAAGGTCGGCCGCATCATCGACCTGAAACCCATCACCGATATTCCGATGAAGGCCAGATCGGTGTTTGACCCCGCCAACCTGTTGATTGTGGAGGATAAACCTGCGATTTTCAACCAGATCCAAGAAGGCCTCAAACACACGCCTTGGAATATGCAGTGTGTCAGCACCACCGGAGAGGCGATTGATGCCTGCGGTCGTTCCACGGTGGACCTGATGATGATATCGCTTTCCCTGCCAGAAGAGTCCGCCTTCACGCTCTTCCGGGTTTTGCGCGCGAATCTAAAAACCAAATACACGCCGATCTTCGGCCTTGTAGTAAAAACTGACGTCGCCGCCCAGCAGCTAGCCCAGCAAGTAGGCTTTACTGGCCTCGCCACCAAGCCACTCGATATGTCGGAGCTGGAAGCCAAGATCTCCCGCGCCATGAACCTCGACACGTCCGAGCGCTATTTTCGGAACCAGGATGATGTGCTGGTGATGACCCTACCCGAAAACTGCGGACTCGCAGTGATGAACGAAGTAGCCACCCACCTGAAGTCCAAGATTTCCGAAGCCGTCGACAGCGGCATCAGCAAGGCCGTTTTCAACCTCCAAGAAGTTAGACGTCTAGATATGAACCTGATCAAGTTTCTGCTCTCCGCGATGCAGACCTGCCGGGAAGTCTCGCTGCACTTTAGTTTGGTGGGTTCCGGAGCCATCGTCTCCGAGTGCCGAGCCTACGAGGACACCCGTAGCTGGCATTTCTACGAGACTTTGGACGAGGCTCGCGCCAGCTTCCAGACCATCTAGGCCGTCAGTTCCGGCCTCCATCCCTTCGGCGGGCGACTAATAATTTACCCGCCGCCCTGCGAAACCCCGCTCCCGATTAACTCGGGGGCGGGGTTAATGTTTTTACCGGCCCTCGTTCACCGCCGCGTCCAGGCCCGCAGGGCCTGAAGCATGAACAACTCCAACGCCGAGGTGTCGTTGAAATTTACCCGTAGCAGCCCCGCTGTGTGTTCAAGGTGCCGCACCGTTTCGACAAAGGCCCGCGCGCCGCTCGCCGCCGCCGGCGTGACCAATACCTCCCGCGCATACTCGCCCGTCGCCCGTTCCAGATCGGCGAGGAGCCGATCGCGCAGCCCCTTGCCAAGGCCCGTCTCGATCGCCTGCGCCTCCTCCTCGGTCAATTCCTCGGGTAGGGTGACCTTCTGCGTCGCCCAAAGGGAGTCGGTCGCTGTCTCCAGCAAAACGCCGAAACGCGCCACTAGCCCGTAGAGCCGGAACATCGCATCCGCCGGCGCCGTTTTGGCCGCGCCGCCATGCAACAAGGCCAGCCAAGCCCGGTAGTCCTCCAGCCAGGCCGGCCAACCATCGACCCGCGCCGGAAGGCGTGGCGTCACAAAGCGGAAAAGTTGACACCGGCTGCGGATGGTCGGGAGAAGCGCATGCGGCCGGGTGGTGAGCAGCAAGAGCGTGGTGTGCGCCGGGGGCTCCTCAAGGGTCTTGAGAAAGATATTCGATGGCGTCGTGTTCATGCGGTCGCACTCGTGCAGCAGCGCGACTTTGTGACTACCGGCCAAGGCCGATAACTGCACTTTGCCGATGAGCTCGCGCGTCGCATCCGCGCCAATCTGCCGCGATTTACCCGCCGGACGGAGATGGAAGCAGTCCGGATGCCCCTCGATTGCGCGCCGACGCTCCACAGCCGTATCGGGCGGATTCAGGAGGCGGTCCGCCAAGGCCAGCGCCGCACCACGCAATACTTCGAAATCATCACCCGTGATCAGCAGGCTATGCGCGAGTCGTCCGCGCGCCAACGCATGCTCGAGCACCACGGTCGCCGGGGTGCCGGCCAAAGCATCCGGCCAAGGTAACACAGGAACGGGGGCAAACACGGTGTGGCCAGAGAAGGGGAATCGCCTCAGGCGATGAGCTTTTGCACGGCCTTCCAGATTTCCTTCTGGATCGCCTCCTCGGGGAGGGTGCCATCCACCACGTGAAAACGCTGGGGTATACTCTTGGCCAGCAGCAGATAACCTTCTCGGACTTTGGAGAAAAATTCGATGTTCTCGCGCTCCATGCGATCCGGTAGATCGGAGGCCCGACGGCGGATGCGCGCCAGGCTGACCCCAGTGGGCACGTCGAGGATGAGGGTGAGGTCTGGCATGACGTTGCCGACCGCGAAATGGTTAATCTGCTGCACCGGATCCGAGGCGAGATTACGCGCGATACCCTGATAAACCGTCGAGCTGTCGAGGAAACGGTCGCTCAAGACGATCTTGTGCTCCAACAAAGCCGGCGCGATGACCTCGCGAACCAGTTGGGCGCGGGACGCGGCGAACAGGAAGAGTTCGGTCTCGGCGCACATTTCGTCGCCCTTGGAGTTGTGGACGATAATGTTGCGGATCTGCTCGCCGATCTCCGTGCCGCCCGGTTCACGAGTAGTGAGGACTTCGCGGCCGAGCAGTTGCAGGTGCTGCGCAAGCAGGGCGATCTGGGTGGATTTACCGCTGCCTTCGGAACCTTCGAACGAGATAAGTTTGCCGGACGGGGAATGCTGGGAGGGCATGACGAAATCGTGCCCGGCTCAGGCGCGGTTGGCGAGGAAGGTTTCGAGGTCGTCGAGCGTCGGGCTGACGGCGGTGCGCACATAGTGGCCGCTGGTGCAGACGCCGAGCGCGAGGCAACCTTCCGCGTCGAGACCGAGGAGCTGGCCTTGGCAGAAGCCACCGTTGAAATGGTCGCCCGCACCCGTGGTGATAACCGGGGCTTCGCAGTAGGGGCCAGGCACCCAGAAAGTGCCCTCCGCCGTGGCGCAGGCGGCCGATTCGCGCGGATGCACCACCACCACCGAGACACCGAGCGCCGTGCGGATGGCCGAGCTAGCCGCGCGCAGACTGGCCTCATCCTTCTCCGGCGCGGTTACCCCCAGCACCGCGGCGACCTGCTGGGCCTCCTTTAAATTGAGGCCGAGCGTGACCGCGCCGAAAGCCTCGAAACGGCCGATCCAGCCCAGCGCCGTTCGCAGATCCTCGCGGGTGCGTTTCTCGGGATCGGCCAGATCGAAGAAAAACCGCCGCACCGGAAACCCAGCCGGGCGCGCCGGGAGGCTGGGCAGCACCGTCTCCACCAAGCCGGCAAAGATCGCACTCATGTGAGGAATCATGGTCCAGTTGACCAGCCCTACCAGATCAGCCGCCGCCAGCTCAGCGCGGAAGCGGGCCGCGCCTACCACCGCATCTATGCGTTCAAGGGTGATATCCTCCAACGTGCGCAGTTGCCCGAGCATGACTTTGCCGTCACGGAACTCCACCGCGATGGTCGTGGCGGGCTCGCCAAGCGACACGACCTCGGCACGGGCTGCAAAGTCCTGAAACACCGCATGCGGCGTCGGCTGCCCCAGTGGCCCGATATAGGTGATGCACGTCCCGCCCGCGAGCAACGCAGCCGCCAGGATGGGCCCGTTACCGCCGAGTTTATCCATCACCGGATAGAGCTCGAGATTGGTGCTTTTACCTGCCGCTGCCGCGATACGCGCCGCGAATTCCGGGATGTGCGTGATCGGACTGTAGGCCTCGCCCGGGCCAGTGCGTTGCCCCACTGGGGTCACGATGGTGTCCACAAAACCATCCAAACCCACGAGGGCTCGGCGAGTAGGAGCGCACACACGGGCGGCTCGCAGGGCAACCAAGGCGCGGGAGTGAAAGTAGGGCATGGAACGAAGGGTGCTGTCGTTTGCAGTAGCTTAGTCGACGATCAGGCTATGCCCCGTCATTTCGACGGGCTTGGCCAGTCCCATGAGGTGCAAGAGGGTCGGGGCGATGTCAGCCAGGCGGCCGCCTGTGCGCATGACAGTGGCTTTGGAGAAGCCTTCCCCCACCACAAAAACTTCGACGAGGTTGAGGGTATGGGCGGTGTGCGGTCCGGGTAAGACTGGGTCCCACATCTGCTCGGCGTTGCCATGGTCGGCGCAGACCACGGCGCGACCATCGACAGTCTTGAGGGCGGCGAGCAGCACACCCACGCCGGCATCAGTCGCCTCGCAAGCCTGGGTCGTGGCGGGAATGGAACCGGTGTGACCGACCATGTCGGGGTTAGCGTAGTTGACGATCACCAGACCGTATTTACCGGAGAGGATGGCCTCCTTGCTGAGGCGTGTCACCTCGGCGGCATTCATCTCGGGCTGCAGATCATAGGTGGCGACCTTTGGGCTGGCCGGGCAGGCGCGGTCTTCCAGCGGGAAGGGCTCCTTGCGGTAGTTGTTAAAAAAGAAAGTAACGTGCGGGTTTTTCTCGGTCTCGGCACAGCGGAACTGGGCAATGCCTGCGGCGGCCACGACTTCGCCGAGGATGTTTTTTAGCTTGGGCGGTTTCGGGGAGATGATGTGGACGGGCAGGCCGGCCTCATACTCGGTCATGGTGGCGTAATAGAGATCGAGTTTCGGGCCGCGCTCGAAGCCGGTAAAGTCGTCCATCACGAAGGCACGGGTGATCTCGCGCGGGCGGTCGCCTCGGTAGTTGTAGAACACCACCGCGTCACCGTCGGCGAAGTGCGCGAGGGGCTGGCCCGTGGCCGGGTTGAGGATGGCGGTGGCGGCGACAAACTCATCCCCCTTCTGCGTCTCGGAGAGCGGGTGGTCGTAGTAGTGCTGGATCGCGGCCTCGGCGGAAGGCGCAGTGGCGGCGACAGCGCGGCCGGTGAGTAGGTCGTAGGCTTTTTGCACCCGTTCCCAACGGTTGTCGCGGTCCATGGCCCAGAAACGACCGGTAATGGTGGCGATGCGGCCATAGTGGCCAAGTTCGACGATCTTGGCCTCCACTTGGCGGATAAAACCCAGCGCGGAGGAAGGCGCGGTATCACGGCCATCGGTAAAGCCATGCACAAACACGCGGTCGCCGGCGATGCCATCGGCCTGAGCCTGGGCGAGCAGGCCGTAGAGGTGTTCCAGCATGCCATGCACGCCGCCGTCGGACACGATGCCCATGAGGTGGAGTCTGGCGGCGGGGTTGGTGCGGAGCCGGACGAGCACGCCGTGCCAGGTGGCATTTTGCGCGAGTTGTTTCTCGGAGAAGAGCTTATTCAGACGCACCAGCTCTTGGTCCACGATGCGACCGGCCCCGATATTTTCATGGCCGACCTCGGAATTGCCCATCTGGCCGTCGGGCAGACCGACATCAAGGCCGCTGGCCGAGACATACGCGACTGGCGCGGAGGCCTGCAGAGCGTCATCCGTCGGCTTCTTGGCGAGGGCAACGGCGTTGGTAGACGCCTGCTCCGGGTGGGGATTGCGGCCCCAACCGTCGCGGATGATAAGGAGAACGGGTTTACGCGCGGTGCTCATGTGATAGTGAAGCCGCTAGCCATGACGCACCCGACCCCATGCGGTCAAGGAAGGCGGCTAAGAGGGTGAAAGCCCGGCTCTGAAAATGCGGTTGCGCGCGCCGCCCTGCCGCCCCCTCATCCATCGGCAACTCATGAATCCAGTTGCCTCGTCCTCCGCTCCACTCGCCGACGCTGATTTTTACCTGCCGGCCGAACGCTTTTTCCAGGCCAACCTGCCCGTTGCCCTGACCTTTGACGACGTCTCCCTGGCCACCCTCTATTCCGATATCCTGCCCCGCGACGCCGACACCGGGACCCGCCTATCCGAGCGGTTGCAACTCTCCATCCCTGTCGTCTCGTCGGACATGGATACCGTCACCGAGTCGCGCATGGCCATCGCCATGGCCCTGAACGGAGGTCTCGGCCTGATCCACTACAATATGCCGGCTAAGGAGCAGGTGAAAGAAGTCGCCCGCGTAAAGCGCCACATCCACGGCCTCATCCAGGATCCCATCACCGTTACCCCGGATCAGTTGATCGGCGACATTCTCTCGCTTGTTGAAATTAAAAAATACGGTTTCCGCACCTTCCCCGTGCTCGACGCCGCCGGCAAGTTGGTCGGCCTGCTGCCCGGCTCTGCCGTGCGCGAACGCTACAAGGCCCGCTCGGTCGCCGAGACAATGACCCCGCGCGGCGAACTGCTCACGCTAAACGCCCGCCAGCTCAAACCCGATCCGATCAAGGCCGCCGATGCGTTTTTCACCGAGCACGTGGGTATCCACAAGATGCTGGTGGTCGATGACCACGACCACCTGCGCGGCCTGGTGACCTTCTCCGACGTGGACCGCATCATGACCGACGCCAAGTCTCGCCGGAAACCCGCCCGCGACGCGGATTTCCGTCTCGTAGTCGGCGCCGCCATCGCTCCCGTGCGCCTGCCGGACGGTAGCCTCGATCGCGACACCATCCTCGCCCACGTCGGCCACCTGATGGAGGAGAACATCGATGCCGTCGCCATCTCCACCGCCCACGGCCACACCGCCGGGGTCGGCGATATGGTGAAAATGATCCGCGGCGCCTTCCCCACCCTCGCCATCATCGCGGGAAATGTCACCTCGGGCGCCGGCGTGGAGTTCCTCGCAGACTGCGGGGCGGATACCATCAAGGTGGGTCAGGGCCCGGGTTCGATTTGCACCACCCGCATCGTGGCCGGCGTGGGTATCCCCCAGCTTACCGCCCTTTATGTGGCCGCCCGCGCGGCCCGCGCTCGCGGCGTGCGCATTCTGGCCGACGGCGGCATCACCAAATCCGGCGATATCGTTAAGGCCCTTACCCTCGCCGACGGCGTTATCCTAGGTGGCCTGCTCGCCGGTTGCCGCGAGGCGCCGGGCGAGATCATGGAGATCAATGGAAAACTTTATAAACAGTATCGCGGCATGGGCTCACTCGCGGCCATGAAGGCCGGCAGCGCCGCCCGCTACGGTCACGACAAGACGGACTCCACCCGCAAGCTGACCGCCGAGGGCATCGAGGCCTTGAAAGAAGTCTCCGGCAGCACCGACGACGTGTTGGCCAACCTCGTGGGCGGTCTGCAAAGCGGCATGGGCTACCTAGGCGCCAAAGACCTGCCCACCCTCCGCGAAAAGGCGCGCTATATCCGCGTGTCCCCCGCCGGCCAGAAAGAGGCCTCGCCCCACGACGTGATCGAGATCAAGGCCGGCACCAAGGGCTGAGACCCGCCCCGGCCCCCGCCGCGGCGTCAGCGGGAAATCCGCAGACGCATGAAACGAATCTTCGCGCCATCGGGCGGGCTGTCCGGCACCGTCACCCATTCGCCGACGGCGCCGGGATTCACCGCGAGGCTGGCCCATAAGAGTAAATCGCCGGAGGTTTCCACGGTGTAGTTCAGTTCTGCGCGGGCGCGCACAAACCGGAGCGAGAGGCGGCCGTTGGCCGCAGTCTGCGTGGTCAAAGCCCCCGCCGTGCTGCGCGCCGGGGCTCCAAGCCCAAGACCGTAGCGCAGCAGGTTCGGTATGCCATCTCCGGCCGGTGCGGCTGTGTCAGCCGCTTCGCCCGCGTTTTCGATGGTGGCGTAATTCTCATGACGCCACACCTCCAGATTTGTCCACGTGGTCAGGGCACATTCTGCGGGAGCCGATTTATCCGCACCGTAAAATGCCGCGACTCGGAAGGAGTAGGGCGTGCCAGGCAGGAGGTCGGCCAACTGCAGGCTCTCGGCCGCAGACCCGGTGCTTGTTTCCACCCATGTGTCACTACCTCCGGCCTTGCGGGAAATCAGAAACCCGTCGGCGGCGGAGAAGGCGGCCCCATCCCGCGACCACGTTAGCTCGACGCGTCCCGCCGACGTCTGACGCGCTTGCAGGCCGGTTGGCGTCACGGGAATCGGCGTGATGACGAAGGCAGCGCCCTGGAAGGTAACCCCATAATCCGTGCCGGCGGACAACGTGCCTTGGGCGATGGCGTAGTTGCCGACCACCTCGCCTGCTTGACGCGACAAGGTGCCGGTAAGGGCATCGGCGCCCAACAGGCCGGAAACGGTAAAGCCCAGAGCGGGGTCGGCATCGCCGTAGCGCTTGCGCGCGGCTAGCGCCGTGATTTGCAGCGGAGCAGGGTCGATGGTCAGCAACTGGCGGCTCGAACCGGCGAAATTCGTGTCGTCGATCGTCGCCAGCACTTCGTAGGTGCCCGCATGGATGGGCGGGGAAGAGACACCGTTGTAGGTTAGGCTGACGGCGAGTCCCGAGGGCTCGGTGACGGCCACGGCGCTTTTCGCGGTGCCGTCGTAGCTGGCCTGGAGATTGCCCAGCGAGATACTGGCGAGGGCCTTATTGACCGATAGCAGCACCGTGCCGGTGACGGTCTCGAAGTGTTCGGCGTCTTGCGGGACAAAAACAAAGGACTGGGCGGCGGCACCTATTCCAGGCGTCCCGTTGGGGTCGGACCAAATGAAGGTGCCTGCGATCGAGGCGGCGCCGCCTACGAGGGTGGCTTCACCCAACCGCTGGCCGAGACTGATCCCGGCCACCTGCGGTGCGCTAGTAATCAAGGGAGTGCGTTTGGTGACCGTGACCTTGGCGGTGCCGGTGGTGGCGCGGTAGTTAACCGTGTCGTCAGGCGTGAAAACGTAGCGCTGATCGCTCGTGCCAGCACCGGGAATGAGAGCAGGCGTTTCCCAGTCGAAACGCCCTGGCACCGAAGCGCTGCCGCCGCTAAACGCGGAAGCCGAGAGCGCCTGCCCAAACTGAAGCGCCGATGCGGAGGGGTTTTGGTTAATACCGGGCGTGGCCGGGGCCACGTCGACATTCGCCCAAAGCTGGAGCGTGGTGTAGTTAGCCGAATCTTCGGGAGTGAATGTAACTCCCTGCATGGAAGAGCCCACGGGCAACACAGCTTCGGGCGTGTTGAACGTAAAAGTGCCAGGCAAGAAGGGAGTGACGCGCAGCCACCACCAATTCGGCACACTCACCCGCCCGTCGGAGATAATCGAGGCGGCAAGCGACTGACCGTAGGAAAGCGGGGAGGCGATGGGCAAGGAGACTAGGACCGGCTTCGCCTTCTTAACCATGACTCCAATCAGCACGCTGACCGGTTGGTAGTTGGCGGTGTCGGTCGGTGTGAAAACGAGATTTTGCACGCTTTCGCCTGCATCCGGCGCCAGATTTGGGTTCTCGAAAGCGAAGGTGCCCGGAACGCTTGCCGCGCCCCCCACGCTCAAATCATAGGAGGCGAGGGACTGGCCGTAAGTGATGAAGGAGGGGTAAGGTTTGTTAAGAACGACCGGCTCTCCTTTCTTGATTGTGAAGTCCACCACCTTCGTAGCGGTAAAAGCCGAATCGGTGCAGGTGGCGGTGACTCGGTAATCTCCGGGACTGACGGGCGCCGAGGTAGTGGTGGCATAGGTGGTGCCGCCGCGTCCTGAGTAACTGAGGTTAAACACAAAGCCTGCCTGCAGTCCTGACACCGGCGTAGCGGAGGGCACTGAAAATGCAGAACCATTCTCATAATAGACCTGCCCGTTGACGCGATAGGGACCTTGCTCGAACGAGCGTCCCCAACGCACAACGGATCCGTTGGATAGAAGCGCACTGGTTTCATCGTAGCCGGCCGAGACCGCGACCACTCCACTCAAACTGGATGGAACCAGATTGATCTCCGGTCCTTTAGGATCGAACACGCACTGCTTACCCCAAGCCACGACCGAGCCGTCCGCTTTTAGGGCAACGCTATGGTAACGCCCAGCAGAGATGCCGACCACTTTGGACAATCCCTCCGGAACGGTGGACTTGCCATCTCCGTCATCGCCCCAGGCGACTACCGTGCCGTCGGCTTTCAGCGCGAGAGAATTATCCTGCCCCGCCGAGATCGCTATCACTCCGGTCAAATTAGAGGGCACGGCATTTTGATAACCCCAGGAAACCACGGTGCCATCTGACTTCAGAGCGAGGCTGTGCCGGGTGCCTGCCGCCACCGCCACCACGTTGATTAAGCCGGCGGGCACGCTAGTCGCACCGGAGCTGTTGTCACCCCAGGCCCTTACCGTGCCATCGGCCCTCAACGCCAAGCTGTGATAACCGCCGGTGGAAACCGCCACCACGCCGGTCAAACCGACGGGGACGCTTGCCGCTCCGTAGGAATTGTCGCCCCAAGCGATAACTGTTCCATCGGTTCGCAAAGCCAAAGTCATATCACCTCCGGCTTCGATCGCCGCCACGCTCCCAAGCCCGACCGGCACCGTAGTCTGGCCGCGATCGTTAGTCGTTCCCCGCGCGTCAACCGTGCCGTCCGACTTCACCGCGGTCCAGTGGTAGAGGCCCATCGAAAGAAACTGCGCCTTTGAAGCCCAAAACCATTTATCCTTCCCATCATACGACAGACTCGGCGGCGGAATGAGCGCGATGTTGAGCGGGTTCACTATGCCATCGTAAACCGTCACCGGCACCGAGAGGGTCACCGCCTTGTAGTTGGCGATGTCGGCGGGAATAAAGGTCACACTCTGACTGGCGGGACCCGGGTTTGGGCTACTGAATCGAGATGAGAATACGAAGGTGCCCGGCACGCTGGCACTGCCCCCGTTGAGGGTCGAGGAGCCGAGTTTTTGACCGAAGGTGATCGAGGAGGCGGAGGGGAGTGTAGTGATAGTGGGAGTTGCCGCACCTGCTCCCTGAACCTGCACCGTGACCGTTGTCGTGATCGTCTGGTAGTTCACCGCATTGGCCGGGGTAAACGTGATGCTCTGCGTGCCAGCGCCTGCCGCGGGCACGTAGGAGGGCGCGGTGAAAGCGAATGAACCCGGCACGCTAGTGTTACCGCCGACTAGGGTGGCCGCCGAGAGGGCCTGCCCTTCCGTGATAATCGCCGCGTCAGGCAGCGAGGCCAGAACCGGTGCGGCCTTGGCGATAGTGAAGTCCACCGTCTTGCTACCGCTGAAATTGGGATCGGTGGATGTGACCGTCACCGTGTAATACCCCGCATTGGTCGGCGCTGTGGACGTAGCCGCGTAGGTCGTGCCGGCTCGGCCTGCATAGCTGTAGCTGTAAGCGAAATTCCCCGCTCCGGTCAGCGGACTAGGGACGAGGCTCGCGGCGTTGAAAGAATCGCTACCACTGTTGTTTAAGATCGAACCCCAACCGACGACGCTGCCGTCGGTCTTGATAGCCACGGCGTGTTGACCACCCACGGAGAGCGCGGCCAAGCCGCCCACATTGGCAGAAACGCCCGGCCAACCCACTGCGGTGCCATCGGCTTTTAACGCATAAGAAGAGGCGGAGCCTGCCGTGATCGCCACGACGCCGTTTAGGCTGGCGGGCACGTTGCACTGGCCCTGGCCGTTATTTCCCCAAGCGACGACTGTGCCATCCGATTTGAGAGCCAAAGTATGGGCGAAACCGGCTGCGATGGCCACGACGCCACTGAGGCCGGCGGGCACGACGGCTTGGCCGTAGTTTTGATTGGGATTGTCGCCCCAAGCCACGACCGTGCCGTCAGCCTTCAGAGCGACTACATGGTGTTCACCCGCCGCCACCGCCGTGACCCCGGCCAGACCAACTGGCACGTTCACGGCATTCGAGTAGCGGACATCGCCCAGCACCGTCACCGTGCCATCGGCGCGAAGAACAGCCGTCATTCGGCCGCCAGCGGCCGCGGCGGTGGCGTTGCCAATAAGATCGACGGGCGTAAGTAGAGAACCATCCGGCTTGGTCACGACCGGTATGACCGTGGGGCCGGTGCACTGGGCATAACTGTTGGATCCCCAGCCGACGAGTGTGCCATTCGACCGCACCGCCACCGAATGGTCCGAGCCGGCCGACACCTGGACGACCCCACCTAGCCCGGCAGGCACATTGGTCTGGCCCGAGTTATTGCGGCCCCAAGCCACCACGGTGCCGTCGGCCTTGAGCACGAGAGCGTGATTAGCCCCGGCTGAGACGTAGGCATTTTGGGAAACCGCGTATGCCTTTGCGTTGCCGTCATAAGTTAAATCAGGAGGCGCCAGCAGCGCGATCGGTCGCGCGGTGGTGGTCACCTGCAGTGGCACGCTGGCAGTGACGGTGTTGTAATTACCAGTGTCTGAGGGGGTGAAGACAGCCTGCAGAGTGCGGAGCCCCGCCGCTAAATTTGCACCGGCACCAGGAGTGTAGACGAAGGCGCCGGCCACACTGGTGCTGGCATTGAGCTGGGCGGCCGAGATCGCCGTGCCGTAACTGATCGCGGCTGGAGCGGGCCAAGTGATAGCAGGCGTGGCCTTGGAAATAATAAACGTCTGCGAGGCGCTGCCGGTGTAGTTCGGATTCGTGACCGTCGCCGTGACCTCGTAATTGCCGGCATTGGTCGGCGGTGTGGCTACCGGACCGTAGCTGGTGGCGCCGATACCCCTGTAGCTAAAGGTAAAACCAGTGGAGACGCCCGTGGCGCTGGCGGTGAAGGTCTTTGGTGAGCCGCTATAAACCAGACTGGCCGGGGCGTTGAGGGTGATGCCGGTCGAATTGAGCGCCAGCGTATTGGTCGTAACGGCCACACTGCAGGCAACGGAGTTGTAATTGGTGGTATCGCTTGGCGAGAAGGTGACCGGATAACTGGACGTGCCGGCACTGGGAGTCGTGCCCGGAATATTGAACGCAAAAACGCCGGGCACGCTCGCTGCGCCGCCAGTCAAGCTGGAGGAAGCCAGCGATTGGCCATAGGAAATCGCCGAGGCGGTCGGATTCGTGGTGACGGTCGGCGTGGCCTTGCCAATGGCGAAGTCGAGGCTCTTCGTGCCCGCGTAATTCGGATCATTGATGGTGGCGGTGACGGTGTAGCTGCCGGCGTAAGTGGGCGCCACCGTGCTAGGGCCGTAGGCGGTGCCGCCTCGTCCCGTGTAGCTGTAAGTAAAACCGGCGCCACCGGGGGTGGAGGCGGTGTGCTCCTTGGCCAGACCGTTGAAAGTGAGATCGGTCAGCGGCGGTATGGTAATGTTAGCGGCGGGGATGGCGGCCTTGGTTACGGTTATCAGGCCGGACGCGACGGCAGGGTTGAAGTTGACCGAGTCAGCGGGCAGGAAAGTCACGTTCAACTGCTGCACGCCGGCCGGCAGGATCGCACCAATGGCGGGAGCGTAAACTTTGGTGCCCTGAATGGGGGTGTAGGCGCCTTGGTTCAGCCAATACGAATCACTGGAATCCACCTGCCAGCCGGACAGTGCGGTGCCATAGTTTATGGAGCTGACCCTGCTGTAGTAGAAAATGGACGGCGTGACTTTATTGATGGTGAAATTCTGCGTGTTCGAGGAACCGCCGCCCACCGCTGTGACGGAGTAATCACCGGCGTTTACCGGTGCGGTCGTTGAAGCGGCATACGTCGTCGTGCCGCGGCCTTGATAGGTAAAGGTGTAGGCGGCATTAAAAGAATAGTTGCGACCGGGAAGCCCGACCGGAGGGAACTGGGCGGAAGCCGGCGGGCTGTTTTGCCCACCGGTGTTTTGGCCCCAAGCGACGATCGTTCCATCCGCTCTAAGCACAATCGAGTTAGATAAACCGGCGGCGAGGGCGATGACGCCGCTGCCATTGATCGTCGAAGGCACGGTCGTTTCCCCGCCCCACGCCACCACGCTGCCATCAGACTTGAGAGCCAGAGCGTGGCTAAAGCCGGCCTTGATGGCGACCACGCCCGAAAGCCCAGCGGGCGGTATCCAGAAAGTTCGATTTGGTTTACCCCAGGCCACAACCGTGCCGTCGGATTTCAAAGCCAGCCCAAAATCGGTTCCGGCTGAGATAGCGGTTACGCCCGGAAGTCGCGATTCGCGGTAATAACCGAGATAGGTGCTATCTGGCAGGTAGCTCAACCCGCTCATATCGTTACCCCAGAAAACCACGGTGCCGTCCGCCTTAAGGGCAAGCGAACCATACAAACCCGCGGAGATGTCCCTCACGTTGGTCAAGCCGACGGGCACGTTGCATTGGCCATAATTATTGTCACCCCAGGCCGCGACCGTGCCGTCGGTCTTGAGGGCGAGCACGTGTCGTGCGTTGGCCGCGATTTTATCAACCCCCGAAAGGCCGACCGGCATCAGATTGCTCCAAGCCCCCCAAGACACCACCGTCTTGTCGGATTTAAGAGCGGCGGAGAGTTGGTCGCCGGCCTGCACGGCGGTAACCCCGGAAAGCCCGGCCGGCACGCTGGTTTGGCCGTAGGTGTTTTGGCCCCAGGCAAGCACCGTGCCATCGGGCCTAATGCCCAGAGTGTGATCGTAACCGGTGGCAATGCCGGTCAGAGCCCCCAGCGCCGTAGGCAGATACTTTTGCCCGTAACGGAACCAGCCAAAGCTCACCACCGTGCCATCGGCTTTAAGGGCGATAGTGTGCTCGGAGCCCGCGTCGATCGCGACGACATCCGCGAGACCGGGCGGAATGGTGGTCAGGCCGTAATTGTCACGATCGCCCCAGGCCACTACCGTGCCATCCGATTTCACCGCAACCGAGTGGCTCGCGCCCGCCGAGATCGCCACCACTCCGCGAAGACCGGCCGGAACCTGCGATTGGAACGACCCGTTGTTACCCCACGCCACGACGGTGCCATCCGATTTGAGCGCGAGGCTATGCCATTCGCCGGCGGAAATGGCCACCACATCGTTGAGGGACGAAGGCGGCGTGGCGTAGTTGTAGAAACCGACTCCCCAGGCGACGACCGTGCCATCGGACTTGAGCGCCATACTGTGGCTGGCGCCCGCCGAAATCGCTACGACGCCAGCTAGACCCGAAGGCACAGTGGACTGGCCTCCTTGGTTTGAGCCCCAGGCGACGACCGTGCCGTTAGACTTCAGGGCGAGGTTGTGAACTTTACCCGCCGAGATTGCCACCACACCGCTCAAGCCGGCCGGGATGGTCGACTGCCCTTGATAGTTACTTCCCCACGCAACGACGGTGCCGTCGGATTTGAGGGCCAAATTATGATACCCGCCGGCCGACACCGCGACGACATTATTGAGGCCGACTGGCACAGTGGTTTGGCCATCACTATTGGAACCAAAGGCCGATACCGTGCCATCCGACATAAGGACGACGGAATGCAGAACACCGGCCGAGACGAAAGGCTCGTTGCGAGCGGCGATGCCGCTTTGGAAATTCTTCGGCGAGCCGTCGTAGGTAAGGCTGGCCGGCGGATAGAGCGTGGCGGACGGCACCGACTCGCGATTGGCGAGGCCATGAAGGTGGAAGCCCGCGAAAACGGGAATGATCGTGATGGTGGCGGAACCACTGGAGTCCGCCATATACTTGTAATCGATCCTGATGCCGTTGTTATTCCCAAACGCGTTTTGATTCACGGCGACCTGCCCCATCGCGCCTTGCAGGGTGAAGTCGCGAGGCGCGGCATCCGCACCGACCGAAAAGAGCGACAGGACATAGCGCGCGCCGGGGTTCAAGCCACGGAGCGTCACCGTCTGGACGGCGCTGCCGCCGGAGATAAAATTGCCGGCCAGGCTGCGGCTGGCGTCGCCGAGGTTATTATCGTCGTTGGTGGTGAAGGTCCCGAAGTTGGTCGTGGCGAGCCTGCCCTCGACCGCTGGGTTGGCGCCGGCGATACCCGTGAAGTTTACTCCCCCGAGGGCAAACGAACCGGACGCTCCGAAAGAGTAGGCATGGGTGTAACGATACCGCGGATCGAGACCGCTGGTGGCGACCGAGGTCCAAGGCACGATCGTCCAGCGGGCAGCGTCAATTCTCACCTGAGCTGCCGTTGAGGAGGCGAGCTGGCCATCCCAGGCCTTGATCGTAAAGGCGTTCTGCAGGCCGGTGGTGGCGAGTGCCGGAGTCCAACGGAGCTTTTCCCCGGCCGCCACCAGCGTGGTTCCCGGGACTACGTCCGCCCAAGTGGATCCGTTCCATTTTTGCAATACGCCGGAGTTAATCTCCTCGATCCGGAACGAGACCTGATCCCCATCGACATCCCCCTCATCGGCCGCGACCGCGATCGACGTGTAAGAAATTTCCATGGGCTCGCTCTCCGTCTGCCCGGAGATGACATCGACCGTGGTCAACGTAGGCGCGTCGGGGCCCGATGAGACCGATACGACGGCCTGAACCGGGTTGAGGGATTCAAGGGGGCCATCATCCCGCGCCACCACTTTCAACGCGGATTGCGGTCCATTGGCATTCAGATCGGGTGTCCAGTAACCGGTAAGGCCACCCGAAATTACTTGGTTGGTGGACGCATTCCAAGGCGTGGCGGATTCCTCGTTGGTGCCGATCTTCAAACGACCGGTGGTGACTTCCTTTACCACAAAACCGGTGACTGGGCTGTCGATGTCAGCCTCGTCGCCCTTTGCCATCAGGTCGGCAAAGGTGATCGCAATCGAAGTATCCTCGGTGCCCGTGGCGACGGGTCCCGAAAAACTCGTGAGCGTAGGCGCATCGTTTACGGCACCGACCGATACTTTAACCGTCTTGGAGGCAGCGGAATAAAGCGCGCCGTCGTAAGCCTTGATCGTGAAGGCATCACGCACACCGTTGACGGTGGCGGGGGGCGTCCAAACGAGACTTTCGTCTGGGGCGAGCGCTGTCGTTCCAGCGGTGACCGCCGTGCCATTTTTCGTCAACGTGCCCCCGAGTAACGACTCGATGCGGAAAGAGATCGGATCGCGATTCGGATCAATCGCGCCGACGACGGCGGCTAGGGACGCGTAGGAGATCGTCAGTGAGGTGCTTTCGATACCCCCGGAGACGACTGCGGCTGTTGTGCTGCTAAAATCCGGGGCCTGATTGGTAACCGTGACAGTCACCGGCAGGTTACTGCTGCCAAATCCATTCGAAGCGCGGACATTCACTTGATAGATTCCCGCACTACCACTACGCGGAGTGCCGACAAGGTAACCTCTAGGACTTATCGAAAGCCCTGCCGGCAAGCCGGTAGCCGAGTAGGTCATGGGACTCGTGCCCGATGCATAGAAAATATAACTGTAGTAACTTCCTACCGCCACGGTATGGGCTGTGGCAGCCGCCGCGGCACCGAAGAAATAGGGCGTTTCGATCTGCAGACTATGCAGGGTCCTATCGGACCAAATCGTCGGCACGTCCTCGCGAGGACTAAGCGAAATCCGGTTGTTACCAACTGGAGCTGTAAAGGTGGCGCTGAAAGAAAGGCGGGTAAATTTTCCGGGATTGCGTGCACCATTAAACCACTGCCTCGCAACCTCCTTGTTATTGAGATACATATAAACGTAACCATCGGTATCCCAAACACCTCCAGCATAATAGTATTCACCCCTCAGTTCGAATTCTCCGACGACGGTGACGGTGCCATTGCCGTTGCCGGTCCAGTTAATGGAAGAATTCCAGATTTCGATGTCACCCCAATGAACCATCGGAACATCGTCCTCTAGTTGTAACGTCACCCCGGCCCGCGCGTAGTCGCCGTGATTGGCTAGTAAACCCGTGAAGCATGCGCCCACCTGATACTCCAGAACAGTGTCACCACCGGCTCCGGTCAGGTTGTTACTTGCCGCGACGTTCGCCTGGGCGAGAGCAGCCAACTGGTCAACAAAGGCCTTGCCTCGACCCGATTGAGCTACGTTGCAGCCGTAAAGCAGAATCTGGGCACCGGCAGCCAGAGCCTTATTCCAGCCCGAAATCTCGTCGGCTCGGGCCCTAAGGGTGGCGGTGTCAAATTTTTGGCCACCAAGCCAGAGCACCCCATCTTCACCGTGGGTAATAAGCCGAAGCACCGAAACTTCGCTTTTACCCTGCATGGCTTGGGTGATCTGATCCACCGCGTCGCGGTGACCATCCAGAACGCATACCTGCGCGCCACGCAGCTCCGCCTTGGGAATCTGCCGCACCAAGCTGGCTTCAATAAATACCAGCGTCTCCGCGCTCCGCGCCGTCGCACCAAACGCGCAGGCCAACAGGGCCATTCCCCACCAAGTCAAAGCGAGCCACGCAGAGCTCGGGCCCAACTTAGTGAAAAAGTGACGCGGTGACCGCACGACTCCGGCCGACCTGCTTTTACCTCCAAGCCTGCGAACAAAATGATAAACCCAAACTTCTATTGGGTGGTGTTTAATATCATCATTTTTCTCAATAAGGGATCGGAGTGAGGCCATTCGTAAAAATTACCACCGCGACAATCTGGGCGGCAACAAACATTCTTGCCCCCGCCCTCGGCGGCGGATGCCAGGGCCGGGGCCACCCGAAAGCTTCGGCCACTTAGTCACGAATTTTTGCCCGAACGGCCCCTCGGTTCCAGCCTTGCCCCGCCGGCCACGGGGGGTTTTTCCTTTTCGTTTTTTCCGCCATGCCCCTCCTGCCCTTTACCAGCCGCCTCATCGCCGATGTCGGCATCTCCCTCGGCGACGAGGGCAAGGGCCGCTTGATCCCCGAAGTGGAACATGAGCTGCGCCACGGCCCCCACCCCGTCACAGTCGTCCTGAAGGTCAATGGCGGCGCCAACTCCGGCCACACTGCCGCCGGTATCAAGCTGAACCTCCTCCCCTCCGGCGTGGTCGAGCGTGGCGTCGCCCATCTCGCGATTGGCGCGGGCGTGGTCGCCGATCCGCGCAAGGCCTGGTGGGAAGCCGTGCCGCTCGAGAAAAAGGGCTACAACGTCCTCGCCCGCCTCATGCTGGACGAGCGCACCATGGTCTCGGACCTCACCCATCGCCTGCTCGATCTCGCGTGGGAAGACTACCGCGTCAACGTGCTGAACGAGGAGCCGCGCGGCTCCACCGGTCGCGGCATCACCCCCGCCTACGCCGACGAGGTCGGCCAGTGGCAGATCACCTATGCCGATTTCCTCGGCGAACGCGCCGACTTCGCTCGCAAACTCGCCCAGCGCGCCGATCGCGCCCTGCGCACCATCCGGCACGTGTGCCAAGTCTCGCCCGAGACCTTTGCCGGCTTCTTCGACAAACTCTCCGCCGCCGAACTCCGCGCCAACGCCGAGGCGCTGGAACTGGGCGTGTTCACCGCCGCCGAGTTTGACTTCACCTGTTTCCGCGGCGCCGAACCCTTTACCCTCGAGCTCGAGACCCTTACCGAGACCTATTGGCAGGCCGGCCGCCGTCTCGCGAAGAATATCGGCGAGGTCCGCGAACTGGTGCTGCGCGAACTCCACGCCGGTCATACCATCATCGGCGAATTCGGGCAGGCCTACTGGCTCGATAAACGCCATGGCTACTCGCCCAACGTCACCGCCTCGCACACCTTTACCCCGGAGTTTTTCGAGAGCGCCGGCATCCCCGTGCAGACCATCCACACCTTCGGCGTGGCCAAGGCTTACGACACCAAGGTCGGCACCCACGTTTTCCTCACCCAGATGGACGACGCCCACCCGCTGGCCGGGTTGCTGAAACGACTCGAGTTCGGCACCAGCACCGGCCGCCAGCGCATGGTCGGTTGGTATGACGCCGTGGAAAAAGGCGATGCCCTGCGCTACGGCGGTTTCCAGGACGTGATGATCAACAAGCTCGACGCCCTCACCCACCGCGGCGAATGGAACTCGGAACTGCTCGTGTGCGTCGCCTACGAGGACGCCGCAGGCGTGCGTTACCACCACGTCCCGCGCAACGACGCCGTCCGTAAGAGCCTGCGCCCCGTTTATGAACGCTTCGCCGGCTGGAGCGAGGACGTCTCCAACGTGCGCCACTTTGCCGACCTGCCTTTAAACGCCCGCCGCTACGTCGCCGGCATGGTGCGCAGCCTTCTCGCCGTCGCCTACCACGGGGACCGCTGGCCGCACGAGAGCCGCCTGCCCAACCTTCGCTACCTCGGCGTGGGTCCTGAGCCGTCCCAAATCATCAAAGACGTGCCGCCTACGGCCGAACTGATCCGACTCTGAGCAGTGCCCGGAGACTCGCCGGGGCCCACCGGAAAAAGCGAACTGCCCGTAAAACAGATTGGGCCGGTCTTGGCTTAAACCGTGGCCGTGAAACCTGCTGTCATAGTCTGCTCCACAGGTGAAACTTATCTAAACTAGGACATTTAACTTAGGGCGTGTCGCCAGCGGCACGTTTGCCACGTCGGAGGCTCACTAGAGCCAGGTCCCACGCGCCCAGAACAGCCACACTGCAAGCTGGTTCCGGTATTAAACTAACATCCCCCCGGATGACTTGATCATCCCCATAAACAAAGAACTCAACCGGCAACGAGAGCCCCAAACCCGCGGTGAAGGGCGTCAACGCGATCAGGTAATCAGTTTGCGCTTTTAGCGCTATATTTTGAATCACCGGGTTTAACGTGGGATCGTCATTATTTACTATCGCGAGTCCCTTAAAATTAAACAGATAACCATCATCCATAAGGGCGATAGCCCCCGACGAGGGTGAGTCGGAACGAAAGGTGGATTGCCCCTCATAAACGATCATTACCGGATCCCAAGTGGCCTGCGAAACTCCTAGGGTATAGAGTCCGCTAACTTTGGGCGCAAAAAGTAGGAAAACAACATCGTGCTGGTTCGGGCCAGGGACCCTTAGACTCGAGAGTTTAGGAATGCGGTAATCAGCGATGGAAAACCTAGCTCTGTTTCCCGTCTCCTCAGGAATGTTAAAAAACGTAAAAACCCCCTCTGCTCTGATTTTTACACAAGAAAAAGAGAGGAAAAATGACAGCGACTCGTAGCAGGACAGGGTGAATTATGACCACGAAATTTTATGTGTATAACACCAACATATTCATTTTTTACTAAAGATTAACACTTTAAAAATAAATATTTTAAGGTAGACGATTAACCGAAGAACCTCACTACCTAACCATTTACGTATGAGTGGAGTTCATGGATTAGCTAGCTCCCCCCCGAGCTGGTCTCGGCCAAACGATAGGCTAAGGGCAGGAGAGGCGATCGGGGCAGCGGCGAAACCCAACCAGAAGCAAAGGGCCGTCCCCACCGGGGTTGCTCCAGCTTTACCGAACGAAAAACCCCGGCCTATTAAGGACCGGGATTGCCCTGCACCGCGCCGAGTAGGCCAAAACTCAGCGTCTACGGGGCGGCGGCTGGAAGGTGATTTTCAAGACCTGACTGCTTTCACTCGGCGCGGTTTTACCCGTGGCAGAGCTGAACTTGGACCGCGAGAACGGGATGGCCACACGCCCGCTGTTAAACGGATCGAAAGAAGGGTCGCCCGCCGGCACCGCGATAGGAAAGGACTCCGCACCAGTGGCGGTAAGACCGATGTCATGGTCAAGAAACTGGCCCCAGCCATAGACAAAACTCGACATCAGGCGGTCATTGCGCGCCGTCGCGGTAAGCACCGCCACCTTGTTGCTGATCGCCCGCGCGCTAGGCCGATTGCCGCCGGACGGGCTGGCCACGCCGTCGGCATAGGCCGCCGGGACGAAGCGCATGAGCTCCGCGCCCGCCGCACCCCAATTCGCATGTGCATCGTTGTTGCCCGAGCCATCGAGGTTGGCGGGCCGGAGCGGCGTTTCCGTCGCCACATACAAGTCGCGCGGCAGCGAACCGGCCCGGGCCGTCAAACTGGCGAGGGTCGTGTCGGGGTTGAAGAAGAAGACGTTATCCTGGAGCTTGGTGATGCTGGTATTGCGGCGGATGATATCCGAGAGCCGGGTCGCGCGGATCGCGGCCAGTTGGCGCCCACTAAAGATCGCCTCATACCAGTAACGGTCGCCGTCCCGCATGCGCTCAAATTGCCGTGCGATGATGCGGCTAAAGGTCACGCCTACACTGGAACCAGGCAAATGGTCCTCGGCCAGACCCGCCACCCAGAGATCGAGCGCGTTCACGTCACCATAGAGGCTGGCCAACTTAGCCTGCAAAGCGGGGTCCGCGGTGATCTGGGCAAAGCTCCTCACCGGCGGCAGACCGTAGGCTGCGCGCACCGTGTTGTAGTCGGCCAAGCCGTGATCGCGCCCGCGCTGGATGTTTAAGGCCGCCAGATCGAGGCCGCCGGCGCCGGGGGGACCGAAGAGGAAGTCCCGCAGCCCCTCAACCAACTGGGTATCGACCTCCTGGGCGTTATCCGAGGCGAGGTATTTGAGCAACGGATCGGGACCGACCTCGACCAGAGGAGTGGGATTAAAAAAGGCCATCGCCAAAGGCAGGCCCGCACGGACTTCCGTCGCTTCGTTATCGAGAAATTCGATATCGTCGTTGATGAGGGTGTGGCCGATTCGGAAAGCCGCGGTGGAGAATTCGGTCGCGAGGCCGGGATTCACATCGGGATTGTAGCCAGCATACGGACGGAGCACCCCGCGCCCAAGCAGGGCCGGCAGGAACTCTTGAAACGTGATTGCCTGCACCTCCGCCGCGACGAGGCGGCGAGCACGCTGGTAGATTTGTTCATCGGTGAGGCGCGGATTGGCAGCGGCGATGGCCGCGGCGAGCTGGTTGTGCTCGCGCATAAAGAGCGTCTGGATGGCGGCCAGTTCCACGTTTTCATTGGCCCGAATATCACCCGCGAGGAAGAGCTTGGTATCGGCGAAAAAGTGGGCGTCGTTGGCATTCTCCAGACCGGCGTTGTTAAAAGGAAGCAGGTTGCCGGCGCTGGTCTTGAGCGCTCCACCGACCAAGGTCCGCAGCGCGACCGCCCGGGTATCATCCGAGCCGTAAACCATCGAGGCATCGATGAAGGCCGAGATCGCAGTCGTTTGCTGGCGGGGATTGGGCGTGCTAGTGCGCACGACGACATTGTTGGCACCGGGCTGTAGCGTCACCTTGGCGCTGAACCGACCGTCCGGCTCCAACGTCAGGGCCGCTCCATTAAGCGTGGCCGCAAGGCGCCCGGCGGGATAGACATCGTGCGTGATCTTGCCGGTAATGACCACCTCTGGGGTGGCAACTACCGCGCCGGAGGCGGGCGCGAGGTTGAGGATCGAGGCCTCCGGCGCACCGGCCACCGGCAGGGTGGCGCAGGCGGCGAGGCCGAGCAGGGCAAGAAGGTCCGAGATACTGGATTTGGGGGAACGGGACGGATTCATGGATAGTTTGGGTTAAGCGGACACCCCCACTCTGCCCGGTCCATGTTAAGGAGGTATTTTTCCCGTCCGGAAAATTGTAAGGGAACGGAAAAAAACCGCTGCCCACCTTAAGCCGCCTACTTTTTTTTGCTTTTGCGCGCCGGCTTATCGCCCGGGGCGTTTTTAAACTTCGGCGCAGCAGTCTGCTTGGCGAGAAACCGCTGATTGGCCCGCTGGTCTTTAACGGTCGGAAGGTATTTGGCGCCCATGAAAATGAGCCTCGCGCCCGGACCGCGTCACGACAACCGCAAATCGTCCGCCCACCAGCACGGGTCAACGCATCGCCGGTCGTAGCTCGCGACGGAGCGCACCCGCTAGGATCACCTGCTCACGACAAGCGGCATGGACTTCTTCGGGCGTCACCGGCGTCGGTGCCTCGACGCGAAAGGCCACCTGCAGGGCCACGCCAGCCGGGAACTTGGCCGTCTCGAGACGACGCGAAAGCTGCGCCCGCAAACCACGGGAGCGGGATTCGATCACGAGAAAAACCGATTGGCCGTCCGCGTCCTCCGCATACACCACGGCCACGCCCAAGGCGTCCGGGGGTAGTTTTTGGTTGATGTCCGCTGCCGCGCAGTGCGTGAGCCCGAAGCGCTGCGCCCAATCATTTTCTTGTGTTTCCATCCACCACAGTCCCCGCGCTCCGGCGGCAAGACAACGAGTTTGTCGACCGCGACGCGCTTCAGCCGCGCCAGGTAAAAGCATGGCAAAGGGCCACGCCCGCCGCGTCCGCTTCATCACTCGCGAGCATACGCCCATGACCGAGCAGCGCCATGACGGTGCGGGCCATCTGCTCCTTGCTCGCCCGACCGGCCCCGACCACCGCCTGCTTCACCCGCAGCGGGGCGTATTCCCAGACTTCGGCATGACCCTGCACCGCCGCCGCCGCGATCGCCGCACCGCGCGCCGCGCCGAGGATCTGGGCGGTCTGAAAGTTCTGCACGTAAATAGTCTGCTCCAGCGCCACGTGACGGACCTGAAAATCGCGCAGAAACGCCGTTACCGCCATGGAGATTTCCCCGAGCGCGCAGGCCATGCTTTTTTTGGGCGGCACCGTGACCGTGCGGCAGCGCAGCAACACCGGGCCGCGTCCGGGACTAAACTCCACCAGCGCCAACCCCGTCCCGCGCAAAGACGGATCGATGCCCAGCACTTGACCGGAAAAGCCCACCCGCATGGCCCCCTCAAGAGGATGCGGCGCCGACCCGGCCGAAGCGCGCAGGGCACTTACCGGCACCACCGTGCCCACCGGCAACTTCCCCAGTCCGCCACCGCCCCGCTCGGCTTTCGCCGCCATGCCGCCGGCCGCCAGTTTCGCCGCCCAGAGTTGCCTGACATTTTTAGTAGCCATGTCGCAGGGCAGAGCCTCAACCGATCAGGAGCTTCAGTCCAGCCGCCGCGCTAAAAAACAACGCCAGCCGCTCAAACCAAGTTTGCGATACACGCGGGAGCACCCAGCGCCCGAACCAAGCGCCCGCCAAGACCACCGGGGCGAGCAGAAGATTAAACCGAAGACTATCCAGCGTGATCAGCCCCAGCCCGACCATGAAAGGCACTTTGAATAAATTGAGTAGAAGGAAAAAGACCGAGCTGGTGCCGACGAAGGCAAGTTTGGGTAGACGCATGGCGAGGAGATAAATGGCCATCAAAGAGCCCGCCGCATTGGCCACGAGTGTAGTAAACCCGGCCAGCACGCCCACCGTCGGCGCCAGCACAGGGCCGGGCGCGGACGACTCGCCCCGCGCCGCCCCAAACTTGCGCAGGAGATGCAGGGTAACGAGTGCGAGGATGATGCCGCCGACGAGGAGTTGCGCCTGCCGGTTATCGAGCCGCCCCAGCGCGAGCGCGCCGAGCCCGACACCCGCTGCCGTCCACGGGAACAAACGCCAGAGGTGCTTCCACTCGGTGTGCTGGCGATAGGTGTAGACCGCTACAAGGTCGCCACAGAGCAGCAGCGGGAGCACAAACCCACTGGCTTGGCGGGTCGGCATGAGGTTGGCGAAAATCGCGACGAAGAGCATGCCGATGCCGGGCACGCCCGTCTTGGAGAGTCCCACGATCAGCGCGGCAAAAACCGCGAGCCCCCAGCCGCCGGCATCAAGGTTCACACGCCGCCCTCCCACGCGCGGAACCCGCCCGCCGCCACCGCAAAGACCTCCCACGCCCCCAGCTCGGCGTCAGGCAGTTCGGTGCCTGTCGCCAGGACTTGCCGCTCCTGCCCGAGCGCCGCCCAGAAACGCCGGCGCCGCGCGGGGTCGAGCTCGCCAAGGACATCATCCGCCAGCAGCACAGGCTCTACGCCGGTGCTCGCGCGCACCCACGCGACCTGCGCCAGCCGTAGGGCCAGCACGAGGCTGCGTTGCTGCCCCTCGGAACCGTAGTCCCGCGCCGCGCGTCCGCCGATTTTAAGCACGATGTCGTCGCGATGCGGACCAGAAAGAGAAGCCCGAAAAGACAGATCCCGCACGCGGGCCTTTTCGAAATGCGCCCGCCAAGCGGCGCCCCCACCATCGCCGGGCTCGGCATCCGCCGCGTAAGCGAGAGTCGCCGGTTCGGCGTCCGCACTGAGGGTGGCGTAGGCCGCTGCCACTACCGGCGCGAGCGCGGCGAGGCCGGCGCGACGCGCCGCGGCCAGCGCCGCCGCCGCCTCGGCCAGCGGAGCCTCGAAAGCGGCGAGTTCTGTCGCCGGCGCCTGGAGTTTGAGCAACTGGTTGCGCCCCTCGAGCGCCCGATGGTAACCGGCAAGGGCACGGAGGTAGCCCGCATCGACCCCGGCGAGAGTCAGGTCGAGCCACCGACGCCGGAGCGCCGGCGCGCCCCGCACGAGTTGCTGGTCCTGAGAGGAGAAAACCACCGTCGGGAAGCGCCCTAAAAAATCCCCGACACGCGCCACGCGCTCCCCATCGCAAACCACTTCCTTGCCGCCCGGCCGGAGGGTGATGACGACGCGGCTGGGGCCGTATTTCTCGTGCTCGAACTCCGCCGCTAGGGCGCCTTCCCGCTTACCCTGCGCGATGAGCAACGCCGTGTCCGCCGTGCGGAAGGAACGCAGCGCAGTGACAAATCCGACCGCCTCGAGCAGGTTGGTTTTACCCTGGCCATTCGCCCCGACAAAAAATTGCTGGCGCCCCGTAAACGTGAACTCTGCGAACGGAATGTTGCGCAGGTTTTGCAGCGTGAGGCGGCGGAGGCGCATGGAGAAAGAAACCGGCGACAGCGACCCACCGCGCCGTCGCGGCAAGGGTCAGGCCACGCTCAGGCCGCGTCGTAAATCTGCACGCGTTCCCAGCTCGCCTTAAAATTCTCCACAAAGGTCCGGTGCAGCGGGTGCACTTGGTAGGCATCATGCGCCGCGATGTCCGCAAACAAGATCGTGACGGCAAAAGTGTAGGTCGCATCCACGACCGGCCGCGGCGGAATCGCCGCCGGGGTGCCGACGTGCAGCGATGCGACCGTCGGGATGGCGCGGAGCGACTCCAACCCATTCTGGCGAAAAGCCTCGCGTTGCGCGGGGGCGAGATCGGAACGGAGCCAAAAAATCACAGTGTGGACGAGCATGGTTGGTCAGGGTAACGGCCCGAGCGTCGTTCCCACCCGCGCCCGTCCGCGAGATAAAAAACCCGTTGCCCGCCGCCTCTCACCGGTAAAGGATCCTCCTTTTCCCGCCATGCCCGCGCCCGCTAATATTCAGCTCATCGGCCCCGAGGTCGCCATCGCCTGGGATGATGGCACCGAGACTTACTTCCTCGGCGAAGACCTGCGCGCCGCCTCCCCGAGCGCCGAAAACATCGGCGAACACGATATTCTGGGTAACCGCTATGGCGGCGACGGCCCCAAACGCTTCCCCGGCGTCACCGTGCGCAGCTGGGAAAAAGTGGGTAACTACGCCCTGCGTTTTGATTTCAGCGACGGCCATCGCACCGGGCTCTTTTCCTACGATTACCTTCGCGAGCTCGCCGCCCGCCTGCGCTAGCCCCCCCCCACCCTCCGCCCACCCGCCTCCCATCCTTTTGCCCATGTCGTTTCCCGCCCGCACCACGCTCCCCGAGATCGAGCTCGGCTCGACCCTCCAGCCCAAATTCGGCCCCGATGGCCTGCTGCCTTGCATCACCCAGGACCACGTGACCGGGCAGGTGTTGATGTTCGCCTTCATGAACGCCGAGTCCCTCGCCCACACCCTGCGGACTAAAAAAGCCACCTACTGGAGCCGCTCCCGCAACAAGCTCTGGGTAAAAGGCGAAGAGTCCGGCAACGTGCAATGGGTCAAAGCCCTCTTCACCGATTGCGACCAGGATGTCATCCTGCTAAAGGTCGATCAGAGCGGCTCCGCCAATGCCTCCTGCCACAACGGCTACCAGAGCTGCTTCTACCGCAAGCTGGAGGACCTCGACGGCGCTGATTTTAAATTGAGCTTCGTCGCTGACCGCCTCTTCGACCCGGCCATCGTTTACAAAAAGAAGTAAGCTCCCGAGCAGGCCTGGCCCAAAGCGGAGAAATCATGGCTGCAAGAAGACGCCCAGATCGTCCCCTGTCCGCTACTTTGCCAACCCTACCCTCTCGTTTTTTCGTGGTTCCAACCGGCTGCACCGGAGTTAACCATAGCGTTCTCGCCGCGCCGCCATGTCCGCCGTCCTAAATCTCTCCGCTTACCGCTTCACGCCCTTCGCCGCCGAGGCGCTCGTGCCGCTGCGTGATCGCCTGCGTGGGCTCACCCGCGAGCTAGAGCTGCGCGGCACCATCTTGCTAAGCACCGAGGGCATCAACCTCTTCGTCGCCGGCCCCCGCGCCGCCACCGACGTCCTCCTGGCCGAACTCCGCACCCTGCCCGGCCTCGCCGATCTCACCCCCAAGGAAAGCCCCTCCGACGAACGCCCCTTCAACCGCATGCTGGTGAAGATAAAAAAAGAGATCATCGCCTTCGGCGTGGAGGGTATCGACCCCGCCCGTGACCCCGCCCCGCGCCTCGCCCCCGAGACCCTGAAGCAGTGGCTCGACGAGGGCCGCCGCGTCACCCTGCTCGATGCCCGCAACGACTACGAAATCCGCCTCGGCACCTTCAAGGGGGCCCTTGTGCCGGGCATCGACCATTTCCGCGATTTTCCCGAGGCCGTGCGCCGCCTGCCCGAGACGTTGAAACAAAGCCCGGTCGTGACCTTCTGCACCGGCGGCATCCGCTGCGAAAAGGCCGCTCCCTTCCTGCGCCGGGAAGGCTTCCAAGAAGTTTACCAACTCGACGGTGGCATCCTGAAGTATTTCGAGCTCTGCGGGGGCGACCACTACACGGGCGAGTGTTTTGTTTTCGATCGCCGCGTGGGGGTGGACGCCTCCCTGCGCGAGAGCGAGGCGGTGCTCTGCTTCGCCTGCCAGATGCCCCTCACCCTCCCCGAGCAACAAGATCCGCGCTACGTTCCCGACGTCTCCTGCCCGCACTGCGCCGCCTCGCCCGCGCTCCCTTCCCCGTGAAACGCCTCCTCACGCTGCTCGCCGTCGTCCTCGCGTTTACCCTCACCGCCTGCTCCAGTCTGCAACGCACCGTCAACCCCGGCCGTGACCCCGCCGCCTTGCGCGAGGTCTTCATCGCCACCAATCTAAACGACAACCACGGCCTCGGGCGCCGCCTCGCCGCCGCCTTCCGCGCCCGCGGCTTGCGCGCCGAGAGCGGCCCCCTCACCCTTCTGCCCAAAACCGCCGAGGCCGTCGTGCAATACCAAGACCGCTGGGCCTGGGATTTCGGCGACCACATGGTCTACCTCCGCCTGACCCTCCACGATCCCGGCGAGCTTCAGCCCTTCGCCACCGCCACCCGCCAGCGCTACATCGCCAAATCCACCAACCTCGACGAAGTCATCCCCGCCCTCGTCGCCGAACTGCTGGCCCCCGCCCCGGCCCACTAGCGCCTACCCGCTACCCGCTACTCTCCTCCCTACTCGCTACCCACTACCCGCTACTCGCTACTCTCCTCCCTACCCGCTACTCGCTACTTCTCAAACACCGTGCCCCTCTCTTCCTCCAAGCTCGCCATTGTCTACCATAATCTCGCTCAGCTGCTCGGCGCTGGGGTGACGCTGGCGGAGGCGCTCCGCTCGCCCTCCCCTGCTCCTGTCGCGGATTGTTTCCGACTGGCCGGCTTGATCGAGTCCGGTGCGTCACTGGCAGAGGTTATCGCTGCCGCGGGCGCCTGGCTGCCACAGTCCGACCGTCCCTTCATTCTCGCGGCCGCCGGCTCGGGCCGACTGCCCCTGGTCCTCGAAAATCTCGCCGCCCGGCACGAACAGATCGGCGCCACCCGCCGCCGCGTGCTTTTCGCCTGCATCTACCCGGTTAGCGTTTTTCACTTCGCTGCGCTGATCTTCCCCTTTCTGCGAATGATCAACTTCGAGAAGGGCCTGCAGGGCGGGGTATCCAACTACGTGACCGGCGTGCTGACCATCCTCGTGCCCGTCTGGGTCGGCGCCGGTCTGCTCTTTTACTTCGTTCGCCGGGAAAATTCCCTCGCCCTCCGCCTGCTCGACCTGCTCCCCGCCATCGGCGGCTACCGCAAGCACCAAGCACTGGCCGATTTCGCATTCGCCCTCGGTAACCTGCTCGAAGCCGGTGCGCCCATCGGCCAGGCATGGCGCGATTCCGGTCGTATCGCCCGCTCCCGCCGCATCCTCGCCGCCTCCCGCGAGATCGAAGCCCTGATCGAAGGCGGCCTGTCCCCGGGGCCAAATCTGTTCAAATACCGCGTTTTCCCGGCTGATTTTGTCGCCCGATACCAAACCGGCGAGACCGCTGGCGGCCTCGAAAAAGCCCTCCTGGTCGTCGCCGCCGATTATCAAGTCCGCGCCAACCAGCGCCTCGCCGCCGCCTCGGTGCTCTACCCCGGCCTGCTCTTTAGCGCCGTAGTAGTCATGGTCGCCTACGTGGTCATCGGCTTTTTTATGAACTACGTCGCCACTCTGAACAAACTCATGGACGCCAACTGAGCGGAGAAACCGGATTGTGTTAACCACGAAACGCACGAAAGACACGAAATTGACCGGAAAGACCGATGTCCGGCTGAATTTTACTCACGGAACGCACGGAAAGATATCCACTGAATTCGGTCTTTTCCCTAAACAACAATCCTCAGTTTCACTGGATCGACCCTTTCGTGTGTTTCGTGTTTTTCGTGGTTAAAATTCGGTGTTCATCCCCTCCCCTTCCCCTTCATGGACCAATCCGCCCGCGACCCGCTGCACGGCAAGACGCTTGAGCACATCGTCACAACCCTGGTCGAGCACTATGGCTGGGAGGAGCTCGGCGGCCTGATCCCGATCCGCTGCTTTACCCACGATCCCAGCGTGAAATCGAGCCTCGTCTTCCTGCGCAAAACCCCTTGGGCCCGCACGAAGGTCGAGCAACTCTACGTCCGCCACGCCCGCCAAACCTAAGCCGGGCCTTCCAGGCCCACGAGCAAATGGAAGCGCAAAGACGCTAAGAAGCTAAGGTCGGGCTAAAGCATAATTCTATCTGCGGAATCTTCCTCGGAACTTCGCGTCTTTACGTCTTCGCGCCCCAAAGTTTTCACACCCAATAAATCATGTTTATATCTTTTTATCAGTATCTTGGGTTGTTACCCATACTTTATGCTTGCGGATATGGGCGATGACCCATATCACTGGAGCCATGAAAATGACCATTGAGATTCCAGAGGATGTGCTGACCGAGCTCATGCATCTCACCGGGCACCAGACCAAGCGCGATGCGGTCGAGTTCGCACTGCGTGAAGCGGCGCGTCGGGCGAAGTGGCGCCGGGTGTGGAGCGAAGGCTTGGGGGTAGGCCCGGATGCTTTGGCGGCCGATTCCGCCGCCAAGCCCGCGGATTTGATTGACGCCCCTGACATCGATAACGCCGCGGTGGATCGCGCGCTGGCCGCCTTGGCCGCCCGGCGCGCCCGCCGGGCGCGCCTCACTCGCGGCGACTATGCGCTTAACGAACCATCCGCCGGCGAACCCTCTTCCGAGGCCCAGCCCTGAACTCCCGCCGCAGAGACGCGGAGGCGAAACGAGACCCGTCCGGCCATTCAAAAGGTTTTAATAAAAAATCTCCGCGCTCCTGCGCCTCTGCGCTTAAGTCTCAAATCTAGGTCGCTTTGGTATAACGCTTGATAAGCCGTAAAAAATGATGCCCCCCTTGGTATTGGTCGACAGCAGCTACTTTATCACGTTGCAAAATCGCCGCATCGATCCGCTGGCCGTGCTCACCGAATGCGAGCTCGACTACGAGATTGCGATCAACGGCGTGATCTGGGGCGAGGTGCTGCGCGGCCGCAGCGATCCCAACCTCCGCGATCGATACGAGAGGGCCTTTTCCCTCGCCCGCCTGCTCCACCTCTCCGCCTCGGGCTGGCAACGTGCGGCCCGTTTAGCTTGGGATCTCGACCGCCGCGGCGAGGTGCTCCCGCTCACCGATCTGATCATCGGCGTGACCGCACTCGAGCACCAGGCGGCCGTGCTCACCTTCGATCGTCATTTCCAGAAAATCCCCGGGCTCGTGGTGCTGTCTGAACTGGAATGAGCCCCTCCTCCAGAACCGTTCCCGCCGTAAAGACGTTTCCCTGAAGGTGGGAACCACGAAGTCACGATGGCACGAAACCAAACCGCTTACCTATAACCACTCAGAGTCCTTCGTGTCTTCGCGCCTTCGTGGTTAACTCCTGCCGTTAAAGCAGTTACCGCCGCAGGTCCGATTCCCTGAAGAGTCGAACCACGAAGTCACGAAGGCACGAAGCCGGGCGGTTTGTCCCTGCGCGCGAAAGGCGGCGGTTCTACCACCGGCGCGGCCCGCAACAAGCGGGCGGCTCGGTTCGCGCTTTCCAACCACTTTAAGCGGTCGGCGAAGCTCATGGTCCGCGCGATCTCCCGCCGCAGCACGCCGTGCTCGCTCCAGCCTGCGCAGGACCACTCGATGGTCGATTCAACTTGTTTCATCTGGGTTCAAGCTAAGGAGCTCCGCGATATCCGCAAGATCTTGAGGTCGCGCCGCCGCCCGCTTCATGGCGAGCAACTGCTGGACGCTCACGATCGACACCGCGACATCGGTGTTCACCTGCTTCCAAACCGCCCGTTAGGGGCCTCCGATCCCTTCGTGTCTTCACGTCTTCGTGGTTAACTCCTGCCGTTAAAGCAGTTCCCTCCGCAGGTCCGATTCTCTGAAGAGACGAACCACGAAGTCACGAAGGCACGAAGCCAAGCCGCTTACCCCGAACCCTCCCTTCGTGTCTTCGCGCCTTCGTGGTTAAACCTATCCGGTTGCTGCCCGTGACAGCATCGATACATCCGCCGATAACGTCGTTGCACCGGCCAACATCATCGATGCACCCGCCAACTGCATCGTTGCACCGGTCAGCAACAACGATGCACCTAGCGACTGCTTTGATGCTCTTTCCGATGTCCTTCAAGCAAACCACTAAACTGGTTAAATACTGGCGCTACCATTTCATGATCTGGCGATTAAGACGCGCCGAGTTCCAAGGCATCATGAATCTCTATGCTTTCTCACCCCAAGGGAACCGTTCCCGAATGGTTAGCGCCAGTCATGTCAACAAGTGCCGGCAGACGAAGAAACCCGGTGAATGTAAACAGTCGTATTTTCCTGGTGGGTCGAGACCGCCAACGGTCCGCAAAATTATCGCGGTGAACCAGGGGGCTTGGGCGGGCGAGGGAGATTATCGACCAGAATCTTTACCTCGGGTTTGTCCGATCCCGGGAGTGGCGTTACCACGATGAGCGTGCGCGATTCAGGCGATGCGTCCGCCCAGCCCGAAAAAAGAATCTGCGGACCACCCTGCGCGTCCATTCGGCCCAATCCGACGCGAAATCGCCCGATACGACCGGGTTCCGCTTGCACTTCGGGATAAGGCACCCCGCGCGAAGGACCGGGCGCGAGTTCGCTTCGCACCGTCCCGAATTGGGCAAAAAGTTTTTGTCCGGTGAAATTCATGACCCGAACGGAACGAGGAGGAAAAACACGCGGCCCGTTTTCCACCGCGATCGCATTCATGCGTGAATCAGCACCTTCTCCGGTGGTGGCGAGGAATACGAGCACCTCTTCGGTATCACCTTCCGGCCATTTGGCTTGAGTAAGCACACGAAAGGACGGAACCCCCTCCACCGCCGCCGCTTTTACCCCAAAGGTCAGCGTTTGGGTGTGGCTGAAAGGGACGAAAGGGGCGGAGAAACGGCCTCTCGGGAGGGCTATCGCCATTCCCTCTTTGGGGGTTTTCAGGTAAAACAAACCCTCGGCCGGCACCGACGCCGAGAGCGCCATGACCTTGACCGTCGCCGCCGGCGTTTTACTGGGATCGAACCCCGGTCCACCGGCCGGAGGGCGGGTTTGCGCGGTCGCGATTAAGGCGCAAACGCAGACCAGAAAAAGAACGGCTAGAGATCGTCGCGAGTGAGCCATCGGAAGGAAACGATTTTGAATTTGCGGCCGAATTTGCCGGTGGGGGAAAGCTGCTCGGCCAAATTGGGCGAAATCAGGCCCACGGGCTCGGGCACCCGCTGGACCACCGCCTCGCCCCAGACGCGCCCTTCGACAACGCCGGTGACGGGGTTTTGCGAGTCGCCGTAGGTTCGGATGAGGAAGGTATCGGAGCGCGGGGTGATGAAAGGCGCTATGCTGGCGACGACATCGGCCTGCGTGATCGCGGCGGGCGCAAAACGGAAATTCGCGCCGAGGCCGTTGTTCAAATTGGAAAGCGTGATGGCTTTGGCGATAACGCCGCGTTCGCCGCCCGCGCCGGGATACGTGAGAAAATCCTCCAGAGATTTGAATGGTTTGGAATTGGTCTTGATCACGGCCACGATTTGGGTGGCGAGAGCTTTGACCTCTACGACGGAGAGCTGACGACCGCCCGTGGTGACGGCGATGTTGTTGGCGACGGTGCCATTGGCGGCGGGAGCGTTGCTCATCTGCTGCGCTCCGTGGGTTAGGCGGAAGAAAACGTTATCGAGCACCTGAGCCCCGGCCGAGCTCTCACTCAACCAGGCGTTCAGTCTTCCGCCTAGTATCATGCGCCACGCATCAATCGAGGTGGAGTTTATATTGAACGCGCCCTTCATCATCAAAAAGCGGGCGGAGTCCTCGTCGCGCAGGTCGTTCGCGAGGCTGGGGGCGGGTGTATCGGACGGCGCGTAGTAACGCACATAACGATTGGGCAACGGATCGTTGACCTCGAATTTCCATGCATAGGTGCTAGGCACGGTGGAAAAGAAGTAACTATCGAAATAGGCGTTGCGAACCCCGCCCCAGCCGTTGCCAAGGGGCGCGGCGATGTTGGTGTTTCCCAAGCGTGACAGATTGCGTAGATCGGCGACCGAAATCAAGCCTTGGCGCGGGAGGTCGAAGAGGACGACGTTTGCCTGGCCATCGAGGGTTGAGCTGACGGCCACGCCACCGTTTAGGGAGGCGTCCGGGTCCCACAACCCGTTATTAAGGTCGCCTCCGGTTAGGACGGGGGAACGTGGGTCGACCGCGCCGGCGGCGTCACCGTTGGTGAAAACATCCACCGAATCCGCCAGGGCAAAACCGTAACCGAGGTTCATGGACGTCCAGCCGCCGACCCTCGAAACCGTGCGAGCCGTGTAGGCCCTTTTCGAACGATACTCCTGCAGAGTGGTATTCAACGTGGCCGCCGTGGGCCCCCAGCGGAGATCGACCGCCAGCGCGGTGTAGGCCGGAAACGAAACCTCGTTGACGGTGGAGCCGCCGGTGATCTTGACGCCGGTGGCGATGGTTCCTTGGCCGCCGCCCGCCGTGAGGGTGCCCGAGATTCCGGACACGCTCTTCACTTCGCCCGGGGCCCAGACCTCGGTCCCATCGACCTCAAAGTTCAAAGGCCCAAGAAGGGTGGTGAGATTAACGTCGGCCGTGGCGCCGGAGACCGCAGTGTCGCGCACCGTTATGGTCGGCAAGTCGACCATCACGATGCGAAGTTTTTCCGTGGCAGGGGTCAACTTCAACGTAGCTGAGTAGGGGTTCCACAAGACGGCCTCGACGAGGTAATTTAGTGTCACGGCACCGGTGGAGTCGGAGGTGAAATAGAAACGAATACCAAACTCGCGCAGGACGGGTCCGGCCGAGAAAGCGGGCAAGGAAGCGGTGGCGATGGCGTTACTTGGAGTGACCGCCACCGGGCCGTAGGTGGCCACGTAGCCGCTGGCGGGCGTCGATACGCGGGCGTCGCGAAAAGCCGTGACCGCGAGGCCCGCCGTATTGGCCGCCGCCGTGTCGGTGAGATCCTTCTTCAACTGGTTGCGAGGCCAGTCGGCCAAAACTGCCTCGCTTATTGGCGTAATGCTGTGGAACGCAGCACGTCGCATAGCAAGCGCGGGGGCATTTGAAACGAACTGGAGTTGATTAGACAGTATTACCTTGGAGAGCTCTGTCGCGTTTGCTACAGAATCAGGATTAAAGCCGACTGCCGTTAAGATACGCTCAATTCGAGGCCGGGGTATAGCGAGTTGATTGAGTCTATCCCGCTTGTCGTTGGGTGCCCCTGACCAGTCGTCACCATCGGAGGAATAATTTAAACGCGTGGCAGGGGCGATGTTGGGGTCTACCATACTGACACTGGCTTTCACCCCTTCGTCCCCAATCCAGTAGGCATAGTGGCCTATGGTTTCTTGAGTGGTTACCCCAGGGATACTTCCAGCAGGTGCGTCCAGATTGGATTTCGCCACACGGATTCTCTCTGCATCCGTGTCTACGCTCGACCGGCCGAGCAGGAATACTTCTCCTGTTGGGCCCGTTGTATCGCTCACCGGAAATGTGCCAGCAGCAGGATCAAGCACATTTGGTGTAACGGCCGTCGGATTAGTTTCATTTCCGTTCACGAACCACACCGAAGGAGATATGCCGTTATTGGTAGAAAGCCACGCGCCGGTAAAGTAGGGATGATTTAAACCTGCGGCGGTGATGTCGGCACGTGCCGTCACATGATGGTCGGCTCCAGCGTATCGTTGTAGTTGTCCGATGGCGATATTTAAACCCGTCATGGCGTTTTGCCGGGCAAGCGAGAGCTGTTGGGAATTCGCCGCCACTTGGGTCTCGACGCGGGTGAAGGTAGCCAGTCCGACGAGAATCAAAACCAGGAACGCAACCAAGACGATGGTTACCAGCAGGGCAAAGCCTCGCTCTTCTCGCCGGGTCTCGCCTGTCAATCGCGATGAAATAGTATTGGAGAAGGCCATATAAGAAACGGGTTGGGTATGGGAACGCCTCGGACTAGGTCGAAAGCGACGGACGATACTAACGGATCTTGGCTTGGATCTCGATTCTTCGGGTATAAACCTTGGAATTCGCTTCGGCGATTTCCCACCATTTTTCGTCGGTAGCGGCTGCACCGATCAAAGTGGGGTTTTCTTCATAGGCGCGAATCTGGCGCACGCCCTCCGGTGTGAGGATACGCACCATTACGTCGATAACCTCCGGCATGCCGCCTACCGTCTTGGCTGCAGTGCCGCCAAACCCGGTGTAACTGGGAGACGCGGCCGAAGTCGCCACGTAACTGTAGGGTGCGGATAAAGCCTCGCCCAAAAGCTTTCCTGATGCATCGCGCGAGGCAGGAAATGCCTCGACTAAATCACCAGCCGCATTTCGATGATAAATTCGAACTCCGAAATCGATTACGTCATTTGCTATCACCTGCTTAGCAGTTGGTTTGCGCACGTTACCGGGATCTCCCTCGGTGCCATTTGCCGTATTGTAGTCGGCACTATTAAGAAGATCATAGCCGGCCGTAAAAGTATTCTGCGGGGTCACGGCGGACCGAAACAAGATGTAAGAAATTGGAGTAGTGCGACTTGCGGTATCTCCGCCGATGTGGGCCCTAGTTAACTGATAAGATATGGCCACCGGTGCAGTGGTAGTAGCCAAGGTGGTGTTGGAGTCGGAGGGCGTAGAGAAAAAGCGCAGCCATACGCCGGCCTGGCCGAACCGGATATATTCCAGTTTGCCGACATTCTCGGCTTCAACATTCAGGCTCGAATTGGTCGTGTTGCTACGATTTGCCGCTGGATCAAAGGAGTTTGCGCCTCGCGGTTTGTAGGTGGCAGGTGCGCTTGGATTCCAGCGGGCCAGATAAACATCACTGGTTCCGGAGCTGGTATCTCCTGAAGCGGTTGTTTGATCGCGTTGCATGGTAGCGATCAGCCAAGCGTTACCGTCCCGTCGCAAAACCGCCGCCTGCAAATCCGTGCTAAGTTGATCCAGCAATAGCCGTGCTTGATTGCCCGAAGTGAGCAGTGCCGTGGAGCGATTCCATGAATTCAGCACATTGTTCAAAATGGTAATCATCATGCCCACCATCACGGCAGTTACGGTGATCGCCACCAGTAATTCTATGATTGTGAAGGCCTTACGACTAAAATGGAGTAAACGCATGACGAATGGTTAGGGTCCTTAGCGGGTGATCGCCGCCGGAATTACCCGTAGAGACTGCTGCAGCGGCTGGTTGAACTTCATGCCCTCGCCGGTATAACCAGGCCAGCGCATCAGTATCGAAAACGCCAAGTATCCGCCATCGTAACTCGCCGTTTTACCGCCAGGGGAAAGAATCGCATTCTGGGAAAGACTCACCTCGAAGAATTTAGCCGCATCTTCGTCGGCCGTGACCACACCACTCTGGTCGGTGTCCCACTTTGCCGTGTCGGTATCTAATGCTACAATCGTGCCAGAACGGTTAGCATACAACTTAACGACATTATTGTCTATGAATCCTTGGACGGAGGCGAAAGGAACCTTCTGCAACTCGGATTGAATGATCTGGGCCACGCGGCCAGCGTCATCCTCATCGCGGACATCGGATATCGACTGATTAATCGGCGCCAATAGCCCAATGACAGCAACAACCGCGATCACGAAAATCCCCAAAGATACGACGACTTCAACCAACGAAAAGGCCGATCGAGTGTCTTTAGCAATTATTGATGATGAAGTCATATTCTGAGAGAATATAAATCAGTTACTAAACGACTCAAGTCCTTCGACCAAAGTTGCCACGCCATAAACGCTTACGCGCGCCCCTCGAAGAGCCTGCACTTCATCAAAAACCAAGCCTAGCCCGGTCGCTCCCGGGACTACCCGAGCCGGAGCCAATATCAAGCTGCCCGCATCTGAAGTGGTCCCCCTTTCAGTTAGCCTGATGAGACGGTTATATTTCATACTATCTATTCGGGTGGTGCCATCAGCAGCATATAATTCGACTTCACTAGAGTCATACGCAGTAGAATGAGCTTTAGTCCAATCTGAGACAGTGGGTGATTCGTAAGTAATAATAGTCGGCGGAAAGGCGCTCGCTGGTGGCACCAAGTAGATTCCGTCAGAAAAAGCAATCACATCACCCTTAGCCACCCAAACCGAGGGCGTCGTCGGATTGTTGTCGTGATCGACTAAAATGGCGATACGCAATTCGTGCATGAAGCCCGAACCATCCGGCGAAGCGTTTACAAAAATGGCCGCGGTAGTCTGATACAAAGCAGCCTTGGCTCGTGCTCCGGAAAGCGAGCTCAACAAGGTTCCCTGGGCGTTTTGCATCGCTACGCCCTTGTTGCCACCTCCAATCGATAATCCTATGGTGCCTATGAATATCGCTATCACCCCGATGACCACGAGCATCTCAATCAGGGTAAATGCGACTATACGCGGGTATCGCCGCGCAAGCCTGAATGATGTCGACTCAATATGCATTCCATTAAATCCAGAATTACTACCAAGAGTAAACCCCATCTTCGGCATTAATCTTCGTCGAGCTCGTCTTAGTCTTGCTACCCTCTCCCGCACTGTAAATAACAATTGGGGCGCGAACACCGTAAGTATTCGTGGAGTTCGAAATTAAGGAGAGCTTGGTAGTTTTGATGTCGGCAGAATTAAGGCTATTACCTGAACTAGCATACACCGAAGGGAACTCGTTAATGTGCTCTCCGGCGCTGATCGTGCCATCCCCGTTCATATCCGATGGTTCATCGTCAGTAACTATACCATCTCCATTGCGATCAACCAGCACCACAATCTCCAAGTTTCCATACACGTCAATGATAGCTTTTTTATCCTGATCGAAAATCTTAACGGTATTTATAGGTAAATCCATGAACGAAATACGTTTCTTATTTTGCGCACGCGGAGTTCCTGTAGTTAAATTTTTCTCATCACTTTCAAACGTAGTCGTGCTCGGGTCGGCGTCCCTCCCCGTCAACAACTCGAGCATAAGCATCTGACGAGCTTTGTCGCTGATCGTAGTGGCATTATAGGCTAGATCCCCATTTAACTTGTTTTGCGGAATGACAGGAAAATACCCATATTCCTGCTTAAACATCGTTAAGGCAAGCGTGAGTTGCGAGATTTGAGCTTTAGCCTGCGTCCGCTTCGCATTAGAACGCACTTTAGCCACCGTTGGAATAAGGATTGCCGACAGGACACCGATTACGGCGATCACGGTCAGGAGTTCGATCAGCGTGAACGCCCGCTTGAGTGGGGATTTAAAGAATTTCATGGGTTTTAACGATTAGCGTAAATGTTATCGAGATTATCGGCGTCAGCATAGTCGACAATACCGGTCGAGGCCGGATCCGAGTTTTTCACTATACCATCAGGGCCAGCACTGAAAAGCACATAGGAATCGGATTTCCAATCCGCCGGTGAGCCAGAGTTTTTATATACATACAAGTAGCGCCGCCCCCATGGATCAAGCAGTCCATTATCAACTGCAGCCGTGTTAGCGGGATCAGGCAACTCGGTTCGCTCTAATGTAAAACGACTCAAGTCGATAAAAGTTTTCCCATTTAAAGGCGTCAACTTTGGCCCGAGCTTACCCATCAAAGCGTTAAACAAGGCGGCTTGAGAATAAGCATCCGTGATATTGCCCAAGGCTGGAAGCGAATCCGGCTTTGCATCGGTCTTGGCCCCGGTCTGAGGGTAATCACCATATTGCCGCTTATATGCTTCCAAAGCCTGCGAGATCACGGCCAGCTCAGCCTTGGCGCGACTTTGCAAGGCCCGCGTGCGGACGCCCTTAGAAACGCTAAGTGTGATCGAGGCCAAGATGCCGATGATCGCGATCACGGTCAGCAATTCGATAAGCGTGAACGCCTTTAACGCGTTACGCCCTCTGGGGATGAGGGGGAAACTCATAGGGTGAAGAGATGGCAGTTTCGGAGGTAAAAATCTGTTTCGCAACGGCAAAGTCCCGTGTTCCCGCTTTTCTGCTCGTAACCTAGTGCATATCCTTGGCTACGCAAGCCATCGTCACCAAAACGTGACGCCCCCGCGCTCGCCCTGCGACGCAGCATGACCCTTGCTACGGGTTGGCTTGAACTTCCGGTGCTCTTCGCCGTCGCTTTAGCCACTCCCTCCGCCTTCCCAGACTCAATGCGCATCGTTCTCACTTCCCACGGTTCCACCGGCGATATCTATCCGGTCATCGCTTTGGCCGTCGCCCTCCAAAAAGCCGGCCACACGGTGCGTTTCGCCACCATCCCCCATTATCAGGCGGAGATCGAAGCGGCGGGCGTGGAGTTCTACGCGCTCTGCCCAAATTGGGAGCAGGCCGATCTCACTTATTGGATGGGACGGCTCAACAAGATCCGCAACCCCGTCTACCAACTACGCGAGATCTACGTCGGCGCCCGCTCTTATATCCCGCAGATGATCGCCCGGATGGATGCGATCATGCCCGAGACCGATCTGCTCGTCTCGAGCTACCTTTTCCCGATGAACAAGGGCATCGCGGACCGCCATGGCGTGCCTTTCGCCACCCTCGCTTTCGCCCCGCACGTCATCCCTTCCCCCGACTACCCGCCGGAAAACCTGCCCGCCCCCCGCTGGCTGGGCCGCGCCGCCCACCGCGCTTGGAACCGGTGGCTGTGGCGGACGGGCAACGCGATCGTCGATCGCACTATTAACAGCTCCGTCTCCGAGGCTCTGCGCGCCGCCGGCCTGCCCAAGGTGCGCAACTTTTTCTCGCGCCCGGCCGAGCGCGTGCTCGTGACCGTGCCGGAGAAACTTTTCCGCGTGCCGGGTGCCGAGATCGATGCCCGATTCCGCTACATCGGCTACCTGCGTTGGCAATCGGCCGAGGTGCCGGCCCTCGACGCGGAGCTGAGCGAGTTTACCGCCCCGGCGGGCGGGCGCGTGCCGGTGCTGACCTTTGGCAGCATGGTCTACGAGGACGCCGGCGCTTGGATGGAGCGCTTCATCCGCGCCTGGCCGCGCGGCCGCCGCATCATCGTGCAGCGTGGGTGGGCTCAGTTCCCGCAGTTCGGCGACGCCGAGCACATCAAAATCATCGGCAAGGTTTCGCACGACCAGCTCTTTAAGCACGCCTCGGCGATCATCCATCATGGCGGGGCGGGCACCACCGCCAGCGCGCTCTACTCGGGCGTGCCCCAGATCGTGGTGCCGCACATCGGCGACCAGAATTTCTTCGGCTCCGAGGTGGAGCGTTTCGGCTGCGGCTTCCGGCTCAAGAAGGCAGTCTGGCCCGAGCAGCTCCACAGCGCGCTCGACCGCTTGCTGGCCGACCCGGTGCGGGTAAAGCGAGCCGCCGAAGTGGGCCGCGATCTACTCCAGGAAAACGGCCCCGCAAACGCAGTGGCCGAGCTGGAACGTTTCGCCCTCGAACGCCGCCGCGAACTGGCGGCGGTGTGAGGGACGGACGGGGCGGACGTGGTTTTAACCACGAAACACACGAAAGACACGAAAGCTGAATCAGACCGGTTTTGACCGCGGAGCACACGGATTTTCACGGATAAGGCCGTCGGATCGCGTGCCTTTGGACGTTGGGTGGACGCGCCCGTCCACCCGTAGAGATCAAATCGAAGAGGCGGTTGGAATCAGCAGCTCCGCAAGATCGATTCTTTCGTGTCTTCCGTGTGTTTCGTGGTTTCCACTCGTTCGACGACTGGGCACAAAAAAGCGCCCGACCTCCGTGGAGGGCCGGGCGCTGAGTGTAGCGAACCGAGGCGGGCGCGGGACGTTTACTTCTTGTCGGAAGCGGCGTCGAGCAGGTCGCCGAGGTTCATCATATCGCCAGAGCTGTCGCGATTGAGCGCCTCGAAGGCGGTCGTCTCGGCGGCGAGCTGGTCGGCGCTGTAGTTGGCGGCCTTGATGGAGAGACCGAGGCGGCGCTCCTCGCGGTCGATCTTGACCACGCGGGCGGTGACTTCCTGGCCGGGCTTGACGTGGTCTTTGACCTTCTCGATGCGATCCTCGCTGATCTGCGAAATGTGCACGAGGCCATCGATGCCGTCCTTCAGCTCCACGAAGGCGCCAAAGGTGGTGATCTTGGACACGGTGCCCTTGACGACGTCGCCGATCTTGAAGTGCGAATCGATGTCGGACCAAGGATCCTCGGCAAGCTGCTTCATGCCGAGGCTGATGCGCTGCTGGGACGGATCGACGTCGAGCACGATAGCATCGACTTCGTCGCCCTTCTTGAGGACTTCGGACGGGTGGTTAACCTTGCGGTTCCAAGTCATGTCGGAGACGTGGACCATGCCGTCGATACCTTCCTCGAGCTCGATGAAGGCGCCGTAGGTGGTCATGTTGCGCACCTTGCCGCGGACGCGGGCGCCCATCGGGTAGTTGTGGCGGACCATATCCCATGGGTTCGGCTCCAACTGGCGGAGGCCGAGGGAGATCTTCTGCTCTTCCTTGCCGACACCGAGAACGACGGCGTCGAGCTCTTGGCCGACCTTGAGCATCTCGGAGGGCTTGGTGATACGCTTGGTCCAAGACATCTCGGTGATGTGCACGAGGCCTTCGACGCCGGGCTCGATCTCGATGAACGCGCCGTAGGGGACGAGGTTAACGACTTTGCCGTGGACCTTGGCGCCGACCGGGAACTTATGCTCGATCTCGTCCCAGGGGTTCTTGGTGGTCTGCTTGAGGCCGAGGGAGACGCGCTCTTTCTCGCGGTTGACCTCGATGATCATGACCTGGATCTCCTCGCCCTGCTTCAGGACCTCGGAGGGGTGCGTGATGCGACCCCAGGACATATCGGTGATGTGCAGCAGGCCGTCCATGCCGTCGAGGTCGATGAACGCACCGAAATCGGTAATGTTCTTGACCACGCCCTTGCGGACCTGACCGGGCTGGATGGAGTCGAGTAGGGATTTGCGCTTCGACGAACGCTGTTCCTCGATGAGCTCGCGGCGAGAGAGGACGACATTCTTGCGCAGCTGGTCGATCTTGATGACCTTGAAATCGTAGGTCTGGCCGACGTATTGATCCAGGTTCTTGGGTGGCTGGATGTCGACGTGGGAGGCGGGGATAAAGGCATCGACGCCGATGGAAATAATGAGGCCACCCTTGACCTTAGCCTTGACGCGACCGGTGGCCACGGAGCCCTCGGGGAACTTGGTGAGGATGTTATCCCAGTTTTTCTTTTGCTCGGCCTTGTCGTAGGAGAGGACGGGATAACCCTCCTTGTTTTCGATCTTCTCGATCAGGACCTCGATGGTGCCGCCGATTTGCAGGTCACCGATATCGATGAACTCGCTGGCGGGGATGACGCCCTCGGACTTGCCGCCGATATCGACGACGACTTCGTTTTGGCGGATCTCGGTGATAACACCGGTGACGATCTTGCCCTCTTGGAGCTGGCTCAGGCTGGATTGGGCCAGCAGCTCTTGCATGATGGAACTCATAACGTGCAGAAATACGGCTCGATGACGTCCCCGCTCCGAAGACGCCTCCGAACCGTGGGCGCGCCTTGCGACGCGCGGGTTGAAGGTTGCTGCGATTGGGCCGATGGGAGCGACGCGGCGTCACCGGCCTGACCAAAGAAAATGCCGCGAAGAGTCAGAATCGCCCGCGTAAGGACCGCCGGGCAAGGGTAAAGTTGCCGGCTTATTCCACACCCCGACAGCGCAGACCGTCAGTTGACCAAAGCCCGCCCATAAAGCAGAACGATAGCATGCCCCACCCGACTACTCCCCTTCTACGTTTACTGCCGGCCTTTCTACTGCTCCTCGCTTCGAGGGCTCCCGCCGAGCCAGTGACCGCTGAACGCGTCGCCACTCTACCCGCGGCCGCGCAAAAAGCCTGGAACGAATACCTTGCTCGCTCCACCACGCTCGCCGCGAAAAACGCAACCGCGCTGGCCGCCGAACTTTCCAGCCAAAAGCTCTCCAGCCCCCTCCCCGCGCCCGACGGCGGCGATTTTAAACAACCCGGAAAGCCCGACCCGGCGTTTTACGCCAGCGAAGACAGCGGCCGGCTCGCCGATGTGATTATCTCTTACCAAACCCCGTCAGGCGGTTGGTCAAAACATACAGGCTACGCGAAAGGGCCGCGCCTCCCGGGCATGCTCTGGTCTTCTCAATACGCTCCCGGCGCGAAACCGCATTACCTGGCCACTTTCGACAATCGCTCGACGACCGAGCAGATCGACTTTCTCGCCCGCGTGGCCCTAGCCACCGGTCGCAAAGACTGCGCCGAGGCGGTGCGCCGGGGCGTCGATTTTGTCCTCGCCGCCCAATTCCCCAGTGGAGGGTGGCCCCAGGTTTATCCGCTGGAAGGCGGCTACCACGATAATATCACCTTCAATGACGATGCCACGACCCGCGTGTTGGCGTTGTTAAAATCCATCGCCGACGGCGATCCGGCCTACGCGATGATCGAGCCCGACCAACGCGCACGCGTCGTCGCCGCGCTGGACAACGGCGTGCGCTGCCTTTTGGCCACGCAGATCGTCGTGAATGGCGCCAAGACCGTTTGGTGCGCGCAACACGACGCGATCACATTGCAAGCAGAGGCCGCTCGCAAGATGGAGCCCGCCAGCCTGAGCGGTCTCGAAAGCGCGCACATCCTCGAGTTTCTCATGACCTTCGAACGTCCGTCGGCCGAGATCGTCGCCGCGATCGAAGCCGGGCTGAGCTGGCTAGACGCGGCCAAAGTCACCAACGTGGCTAAACGCAAGGTAAACGGGAAGACCGTCTACCAGATCGATCCCGCCTCGACCGAGATCTACTGGGCGCGTTTTTACAGCATGGAAACGGGCCGACCCATTTTCCCCGGACGCGACCACATCGTTTACGACAGCTACGAAGCCATGATCGCCAAAAACACCGCGGGCTACGATTACTTCTCCACCCAGCCGGGCAGCTTGCTCAAAAACGGCCAGAAAAAATGGCGCAAGCTGCTCGCTCAGACCGACAAATCGTAGCCTTCGACCGTATGGCGAGACCGGCCTCTACACTCGGACAACGGATCGGGGGCTGACTCAGCCCTCAGCGCCCGGCCGGATACCGCCAGTCGTAAAATAATCGCGCACCGCCTCGACCACGGAAGCGCGCGGCACCTCGTGTTCGCTGCGGTCGGTGAGGTCCCGGAGCTTCACCACGCCCTTGGCCAACTCATCGCCGCCGTAGATCAGGGCGAGCTTGGCGCCAGACTCGGCGGCGGCCTTGAACTGCTTGCCGAAGGCCAGATCCTTCAGCGGATACTCCACGCGATAACCCGCTGCGCGCAGCAGGGCGAGGTCGCCAAAGGCCGCTGTTCGCTCGGCCTCGCCGCCGATCACCACGTAAACCTCGGTATTTGGTCCAAAAGCCGGCATGAGGCCGCGCTGCTCCAGCAACAGCCCCATGGTGACGTCACCGATGGCAAAACCCACCGCCGGCAAGGCCGGGCCGCCTAGTTTCTCCACCAGATCATCATAACGCCCGCCGCCAGCAATGGCGCGCAGCTCGCCCTTGCGGTCAAAGGCCTCGAAAACGAAGCCCGTGTAGTAGGCCAAGCCGCGCACCACGCCGAAATCCACCTCGACGAATTCGCCTAGCCCCATCGCCGACAGTCCGCCCATGAGCTTTCGCCAGTCGGCTAGGCGCGCCGCAAGCGCGTCGCCCCCCAACGGAGCGAGGACCGCCTCGAGTGCGGACAAGCTCTTGATTTTCAAAAACGCGAGAATCTTGACCTTGGTTTCCAAGGCCAGCGGACCGTGGGCCTCGGTGTAAGCCTTGAAGGCATCGTATCCGATTTTCTCATACTTATCCACCGCGCCAAGCACGGACTTGGCTTGCGCCTCGTCCAGCCCAAGCGATGCAAGGTAATGCAGCCACAGCGTGCGATCGCTTAGCCGCACATAAAAATCCTGCGGCCCGAGGCCAAAGCCTGCCAGCGCCTGCACCAGCAGGCCGATCAACTCGATCTCCGCCTCCGGACCGGGCTCGCCAAAGATATCGCAGTTGAACTGGAAAAACGCCCGCTCGCGCCCTTTTTGGGCCCGCTCGTAACGATAAAACTCGCCGATACTGCACCACTTGATCGGGCGCTTGAGGGTATTGGCCCGGGCACCCACCAGCCGGCAGACCGTGGGCGTCATCTCCGGCCGCAGCGCGACCTCGCGGCCGCCCTTATCGGTAAAACTAAAGAGCTGCGCCTCGATCTCGTCGCCTGACTTGGCCCGATACAAATCCAGCGGCTCCAGCACCGGCGCGTCGTATTCCGAAAAACCATACGCATGGGCCGCGCGCCGCCAGTGGCGGAACACGTGGTTGCGACGCGCAAACGCGTCGGGATAGAATTCACGAAAACCGGGCAGGGACTGGAACTGGGCCATGGTAGAAAACAGGAAACGGGCGGGAAGAGAGACGAGCCGCGACGACCAACACCGCAGGCGCGAGCTGGGGAACTTGGCGCGCGGGACAAGCGCGGCGCCACCCCAAAAACAAAGCGGCCGGCCCCCTCGCAGGGTGCCGGCCCAGAATAACAGGCGCCGGGCGCCCGCGACGGTTATCAGAGTTTGCTGATATCCAGCTTCTTGAGCATCTGCTTGAGAATCTTGCCCGATTTAAACTTCACCACGGCGCGCTCGGGGATCACCACGGGAGCGGCGGGCTTGTTCGGGTTGCGGCCAATACGTTTCTTGCGGCGCTGAACCTCGAGGACGCCGAAGTTGCGCAACTCGACGTTGCGGCCCTTGGCCAGAGCACTCATCACGATGTCTAAGGTCATCTGCACGGTAGCGACGATTTCCTTCTGCGGAAATCCGGTCTTCTCGTAGATCTCGAGGACGATTTCGCGTTTGGTCAGGTTAGCTTGTTCGGTGGTCTTAGCTAGATCGGCGGGCATGTTTGGTGGGGTTTAGTGTTAATACTAAGGATTCAGAACGCGTCTAAGTGATTCACCGTTCTCCAATTGCGTCAATTACCCAACACGCAACTCGCGACCTGACCACTGATTTCATAGGTATTAAGTCCTTGCTTTGTATGATTTTAGGATACTAAATTAGTAATTACACGCATTGAGGGTGTAGTCTGCTGACCGATCCGGCGTGCAGGCAGAGAGATATCAATATCGCGTTTGCACCGACGCACAGAATGACACATAGAGAGAGCCGTGGTTTATGCGATTTCCCGGTCGCCTATCTGCGCCATGCCTATGCCCGACCCTATCGCAGTTAATACCATGTTTGCCCGGATTGCCGCGCGTTACGATGTGGCCAATCTGTTGCTGAGCGGAGGCGTGGATCGCTGGTGGCGCTGGCGACTGGTGCGGGCGGTGGTTAAGACAAACCCGAATGCCCTGCTTGATCTGGCCACCGGCAGCGGTGATGTCGCCTTCGCCTTGGCGCGGACTTTGCCGGCGGGCGTCCGTATTTTGGGCGTGGATTTTTGCCAGCCCATGCTGGATCAGGCGATTGCCAAACAAAAGGTCCGGACCCAAGGCACGGACATTGAATTCCGCCAAGGGGACGCGCTCGCCCTGCCCTTTGCGGCTGAATCCTTCGACGCGGTTACGATCGCCTTTGGTCTGCGCAACGTGGAGGACCGGGACCGGGCGCTCTGCGAGATGCGCCGCGTGCTGCGTCCGGGCGGCAAGCTGCACGTGCTGGAATTTTCCCAACCCACCGGATGGTTTCGCCCGCTCTACTATTTTTATACCAAACGTCTGCTACCTTCCATCGCTGGTTGGTTGACCGGAGACCGCGCTGCCTACGCCTACCTCAACGCCTCCATTGAGGCCTACCCCGGCCATGCCGCGATGAGCCAAGAACTGCGCAACGCCGGTTTTCGGGAGGTTACCTGCGCCCGGCTGACGCTCGGCATCGTGGCGTTGCACTCCGGCACCCGCTGAAAGCGCCTAGCTAAAGGACTTACCGCAACCGCAGGTGCTCTGGGCGTTGGGGTTTTTGATTTCAAAACCCTTGCCCTGCAGGCCGTCGTCAAAATCGATCTGCGTGCCGCCGAGGTAGGCCGCGCTGGCCGGATCCAGCACCATCGGAACGCCCTCGCTCTCGCAATGCGCATCATCCGGCTTGGGCTCGTCGAAGGACATGCCATACTGGAAACCCGAGCAGCCACCCGACTCCACCAGCAGGCGAAGCGCCTTTTGCTCCGCCCCAAGCTCTTGCTGCATGGAACGAATTTGCGTAGCAGCGCGAGGAGTCAGGGTGATCACGCCGGCAAAGTCCACGTCCGCGCGCGGGTGTCAACTCGCCACGAACGAGAAGCACAGTCGCAAAACCACCCAAGCATAATTCATGCTAGCGCGGATTTCCCCGCTTGCCAGCGCCCTCGCCGCCGCTTTCTGTGAAACCACCTTGAGCGCCCTTAAACACATTTTTAATGAGTTGCACTACGAGATGGTCCGTAAAATCGCGGAAGGCGGCATGGGCATGGTCTTCGAAGCCTGCCAGCGCGGCGCCGGCCAGTTCCGTAAGACGGTGGCGGTCAAGTTGATTCGCGAAGAGTATTCCACCATTCCAGAGTTTCAGAACAATTTCATCGGCGAAGCCCGTCTAGTGGCCGATCTCGTCCATACCAATATCGTCCAAACCTATCACCTGGGCATGATCAGCGGCCAGTATTTCATGGTGATGGAATACGTGAACGGCGTTAACTTGGAGCAATTTCTGGAGCGTCACATCGCCCTTGGCCGCCAAATCCCGGTCGATCTGGCCGCCTTCATTATCTCCCGCATCGCCCGGGGCCTGGCCTACGCCCATAATAAGCGCGATCGCGAAGGCCGCCTGCTCGGTATCGTGCACCGCGATATCGGCCCCAAGAATATCATGATCGGCCACGAAGGAGACGTGAAGCTGACTGATTTCGGTATCGCGAAAGCGCTCGACCTGATGTATAATGAAGAAGGTCAAGTGATTGCGGGTAAAGACGAATACCTCTCCCCCGAACAGGCCAGCTACGCCGTGACCGATGCCCGCGCCGACATCTTCCCGCTCGGCATCGTGCTCACCGAGTTACTATTGGGACGTAACATCTTCCGCAACCAAGACCGCCTCGTCTCGCGCCGCAACATCTTGAACCTGCCCATCCCGCAGTTCTCAACCCTGCGTGCAGACATTGATCCGAAACTGGAAGTGATCATCCAAAAGGCGCTGACTCGCGACCGCGAAAACCGCTACCAGTCCGCCACCGAGATTCTCACCGCCCTCGAGGTTTACCTCTACGGTGAGGGCTACGGGCCCACCAATGAAAAACTGGGCGCCTACCTGCGCGACCTGCTGGCTTCCTGAGCTCGAAACCTCGCACGCCTCCCGCCTGCGCAGCGCCCGTAAAGGAACTGAAACGCTAAATGTGCGCCGGCTTTAACCAGGATCTCCGCCAACGCCAGAGCCAGTCCTTGGTGCTGGCCCCCCAGCTCCGACAGTCGCTTAAAATACTCCAAGTAGCCGCCCTCGACCTGCGCTCCGTCATCCAGGAGGAATTAGAGGCCAACCCCACGCTAGAGGATGTATCGAGCGAGAATGACAGCTTGGACGCCGCCGCCGATAGCTCCTTGGACAACGCCGCCTCCTCCGAAGACGAAGGCGCGGATGCCTCCCCGCCACCCGCTGAAGACGGGCCGAGCGACGTTCCGGAATCGCTCGATTTCTCGAAGGAATTTGAAGTGCTCACCAAGCTCGGGGAGGATTGGCGCGATTACCTCGCCGAAGGCTCGGGCAACCAACCCTTCACCTCCGAGGACGCCGAACGCCGCCAGCATTTTTTTGATTCCCTGGTCATCGAGACCTCCCTGCAGGAACACCTCCTGCGCCAGGCCGATATGCTGGATGTGCCCCCCGAGGTGCAGGAAGCCCTCCGCCACTTGGTAGGCGGCCTCGACGAGCGCGGCTTCCTGACGCAAACCCCCTCCGAGGCCGCGCTCCAAGCCGGCCTGCCCCTCGCCGCCGCCCAAGAAGCCGCCCGCCTGCTGAAGACCTTCGATCCCATCGGCATAGGCGCCCTCAATCTCGGCGAATCACTTCTCCTGCAGTTGCAAAACAAGGGCCGCGCTGAATCCCTCGCCGCCCGCATCGTTCGCGATCATTTCGGCCTGCTCACCCGCCGCCGCATCCCCGAAATCGCCCGCAAAACCGGCGCCGATATGGACGAGGTGCAAGATGCGATCGAGGATATCGGCCGCCTCGACCCCGCCCCCGGACGCAAGTTTGCCGACGACAACAACCGCGTGGTCGTGCCCGACGTCATAGTCGAAAAAGACGAGGATGAATGGAAGATCATCCTGAATAACGACTACATCCCCCGACTGCGCATCTCCAATACCTACAAGGAGATGATCGCCCGCGGCACCCTCAGCAAGCAGGAGCGCGACTACCTGAGCGAACGCATGCGCTCGGGGAAATTCATCATAAACTCGATCGAGCAACGCCAGCAGACGATCGAGCGCATCACTCGCGAAATCCTGAAGGTGCAACGCGACTTTTTTGAGGAAGGCGTGCAGAAACTGCGCCCGCTCACTATGACGCAAATCGCCGACGTCGTAGGCGTGCACGAGACCACCGTGAGTCGCGCCATCGCTAATAAATATATCCGCACACCGCACGGGGTTTTTGATATGAAGTTTTTCTTCACCCCAGGCTACGAGAACGCCACGGGCGAGTCCGTCTCGAACAAGAGCGTTAAGGAAATGATCAACGAGCTCATCCTACTTGAGGACAGGAGCCACCCGCTGAGCGATCAGGAACTGGTGGTGAAGTTGCAGAGCAAGGGCATAAAAATCGCCCGTCGGACCGTGGCCAAATACCGCGAGGAACTCGGCCTGCTGCCGAGTAACCTCCGCCGCGATTACACCGGTTGAGCCGGGCCGCTTCGTCAGGCTTGACCGAGTTCCCAACCAGGCTGGATCTCCAGCCCCTCCGCTTCCGGCGCGCGCGCCTGCACGCCCGGGTCGGCCCAAGCCGCAAAGGCGATCATGCCGGCGTTGTCCCCCGTGTGCCGAGGCTCCGCCGCCAGGAGAGGTATGCGCCGACGCGCCGCCACCGCGCCTAGCGCCGAGCGCAGGACGCGGTTGTTCGCCACACCCCCCGAGAGCCCGATGCTCCGAAACGGCCCGCGCGTTTCGAGTGCGATGCCCGCCTTGCGCACCAAGGCATCCACCACCGCCTGCTGGTAACTCGCGCAAATATCCCCCAGTCCCGCCTCCACCTCCGCCGGACTCATTTTTTCCAACTGGTAACGAAGCGCGGTCTTCAAACCGGAAAAGCTAAAATCCAACTCCGCCCGCGGACCCAGTCCTCGGGGAAACTCAAAGGCATCCGCCCGCGCCGGCCCACCGCCAGGCCCGCGCGTCGCGGCCAAGCGCTCCACGATCGGACCACCCGGGTAACCAAGGCCAAGGAGCTTGGCACCTTTGTCGAGCGCCTCCCCCGCGGCATCGTCGCGCGTGCTGGCCAGCACCGTGATACTGCGGTCCTCCGCGAGTCTCGCCAATAAGGTGTTCCCACCCGAAACCACCAACGCGAGGTGCGGTAGCAGCGCTTCGATTCGCATCGCAAAGGCGCCCGGCCCGGACGCATGCAGCCCGATAAACGGCGACCACACATGACCACGCAGGTGGTTCACCCCTTTGACCGGACACGCCAGCGCCTGCGCCAGCGCCTTGGCCGACGCCAAGCCGATCGCTAAACACCCCGCCAATCCGGGCCCTTGGGTGACAGCGATGTCCGTGACGCCCGCAAAGCCCGCCGTCATTTCCCGCGTCCGCCCCAGCAAGGGCTCAACCGTGCGCAAGTGCTCGCGCGTAGCCAGATCGGGCACCACGCCGCCATGACGCTCATGAATCTCGATCTGGCTATGCACCCACTCAGCGACCAAACCCTGTTCCGGATCAAAAAGAGCGACCGCGCTTTCATCGCAGGAAGTTTCAAGGGCTAAAATCATGGCAGCATCTCCCGTTGCTCGGCGGGCGCTTTCCAGCCGGTGGCGCGACCAGGCCAGAAACCCCAAGCCGGGACAGCCTGCGTGACGCAGAGGGGCATTAAATTCCCCGCGATCAAGCCCGGCCCGATGGTGATAATCCGTTTGAACATTCCCCCACCGTGTCCATGCGCTTCTAGGTTGTAAATGGCATCGTCCAACCCGCCCTTCGCCCCGCTCTCGCCCGCCTTCGCCGCCGCCTTCCGCCGCGCCGCCAATGGCGGGGCCACGCTGCGCTTCGACGCCTTCATGGCCCTCGCCCTCTATGATCCCGTGCTCGGCTACTACCGCCGCGAGCACACCCGCGTAGGCCGCGGCCGCGGCACTGATTTCTATACCGCCACCAGTCTGGGCCCGCTTTTCGGCGAACTCATCGCGGCCGCCGCCGCCACTCTACTGCGCGAAGCCGGTCTGGACCCCGCCGCCTATACCTTTGTCGAGATCGGCGCCGAGCCGACCGGCGGTGTGCTGACCGGCGTCTCCCACCCGTTTGCCGCCCTGCGCACCCTGCGCGTCGGCGAACCCCTCTCCTTGGCCGGCCCCTGCATCGTATTCTCAAACGAGCTCTTCGACGCCCAACCCATCCGCCGCTTTGTTCGTCGCGCCGCCGTTTGGCACGAGCTGGGTGTGGCCCTTATAACCAATGATAGCGCCCTCCAAGAACACGACCTCGGCCCCGCCTCCGCGGAGATCCTCGCCTCCCTGCCGCCCGCTTCGGAAACACCGGAGGCCTACGTTTTCGACGCGCCCTTGGCCGCCGCCACCCTGGCCGCCACCCTTTCAAATCAACCCTGGCACGGGCTTTTTCTCGCCTTCGATTACGGCAAATCTTTTGCCGAGCTCGGTCACTCCGTTCCCGCAGGAACGGCGCGGGCCTATTTCCAGCATACCCAACACAACGACCTGCTGGCCCAGCCCGGCGAACAAGACCTGACCGCGCACGTGTGCTGGGACTGGCTGATCACCGCCCTCGCGCGAGTCGGTTGCCCTACCCCCACCGTCTCGTCACAAGAAAGCTTTTTGGTGCACCACGCCGCGGACACCCTTGCCGGTGCCCTTGCCGTCGAAAGCGCCAAGCCCGCCAGCCCTCGCAAACGCGCCCTCATGCACCTGCTTCACCCCGCGCAGATGGGCCAAAAGTTTCAGGTGCTGCACGCCCTCAAGCCCGCCAGCACGGTCAGCGCCGCTCGCTGAACCAGCGGCGCACCCCGGCAAGATCGCGGGTGTTCAGCACATTTTCCGCCCCCAGCCAGCCCTTGCGCGCCACCCGCACACCGGCCTCGACATGCGTGAACCCAGCAATGTCGTGCGCATCGGGATTGATCGAGCAGAACAAGCCGCGCTCCGCCGCTCGGCGCCAGAGCCGCCAATCCAGATCGAGCCGCGAAGGATGCGCGTTAAGCTCGATGATCACGCGGTGCGCGATGGCCGCATCAATCACCCGGGCGAGATCCACCTTGTAACCCTCGCGACGCAGCAGAAGACGCCCGGTGGCGTGCCCCAGCATGGTCGTGCGCGGATGCTCGATGGCCCGCACTAGGCGGCGCGTCATCTCCTCTTCGTCTTGCGTGAACGCACTGTGCACCGAGACCACGACGTAATCGAGCCCGAGCGCGGCAAAAGTCGCGTCGTCATAATCCAACCTGCCGTCCGGCAGGATATCGCACTCCACCCCGGCAAAGAGCCAAGTGCGAAAAGCACGGGCCGCGTTGAGCTCGCGAATGGCTGCGACCTGGGCCGCGAGGCGGATCTCATCGAGCCCGCGCGCCTGCACGCTGGATTTAGAATGATCGGCGATACCGAGATAATCCCAGCCCAGCGCGGCTGCCGCGGCGGCCATTTCCGCGAGCGTGTTTTTCCCATCCGATTCTGTCGTATGATTATGAAAAGCCCCGCGCAGGTCACCTAACTCGAGCAAACGCGGCAACTCGCCCGCCTCGGCGGCCTCCAGTTCGCCTAGGCCTTCCCGCAATTCCGGCGGGATAAACGCCAGCCCCAAGTGAGCAAATAACACAGCCTCGGTGTCCGCCGGCAGGCTGCGGCCGGCCTCCGCTTTTTCCTTGGCCGTGCCCTCGCCCGCCTCCGGCACCAGCCCCCATTCGGATAACGAAAGACCCCGTGCCAGCGCCCGCTGGCGCAGCGCGACATTGTGGTCTTTCGAGCCGGTGAAGTGGTGGAGGGCAAAGGCGAACTGCGCCTCCGGCACAATGCGCAAGTCGGCCTGCAGCCCGCTGGCAAAGCGCACGCTGGCCTTGGTGTCCCCCCGCGCCGTGACCTCTTTCACTCCGTCCTGCGCGCAAAACCAGTCCGTGATGGCGCGGGCATCCTCCGCCTTGGCCGCGACGATAAAATCGAGGTCGCCCACGGTCTCCAGATTACGCCGCAGCGAACCCGCCGCTTCCGCCCGGTGGACGCCAGGCAGAGCCCGCAAGGCCGCCACGATGGGCGCGGCGACCTCCCGCGCATCCCACCAGCGGTGGCGCCTGGCGTAGGCCGCCCGGTTGGCCAGCCCCTCGAGAAGCTTGGTCTGCGTCTTTTCGCCAAAGCCCGCCAAGCCCGCGACCTTGCCCGCGCGACACACCTCGGCCAGGGCCTCCGGCGACTCCACGCCAAGTTGCTCACGCAAGGCCTTGATTTTCTTCGGGCCGAGCCCGGGAACCTCGAGCAGCGCGATCACGCCCTCAGGTATCTGCGCCCGCAGTTTGTCGTAAAACTCGAGTCGTCCGGTGGCGTGGAGCTTGCCGATCTTGTCCACCAGCGCCTCGCCGAAGCCCTTGAGTTCGCCAAGCGTGCCGGCGGCCATGCGGGTGGTAAACTCGTCCGCCTCCAGCGCCTCGAGCGCGCGCGCCCCGCCTTGGTAGGCGCGGGTTTTAAACGGATTCTCCCCCTGCAGCTCCAGGAGCGTGCCGATTTCCTCCAACACCGCCGCGATCTCGTGCTTGTTCATGGCGCGAGAGCATCCACCCGGCGCTGCGGGTCAACTTCCAGCCGCGTTTCAGGGGAAACAACGTCACTACTTTTCGGCCTTCAATCCGGCGCCTTCCTGCGTCATGCCTTGCCGATGCCTTTCTCGCACGCCCGCACTGTTCGCTTCGCCGATACCGACGCCGCCGGCGTGGTTTTTTTTGCGCGCTATCTCGCGATCTGCCACGAAGCCTACGAAGAGGCGCTCGCCATAGCCGGCCTGCCTCTGGCACGTTTTTTCGCCGACACCGGGCTGATCGTGCCCATCGCCAAAAGCGAAGCCTCCTACCTCCGTCCGCTAGTCTGCGGCGACTGTTTGCGTATCGAGGTAGTGCCCGCACGTCTGAGCGAACACAGCTTCGCCTTAGCTTTCACCCTTTGGAAAATCGTGCCTGGTCATGAGGGCTCCCCCGCCACCGAAAAACGCGCTGCCGTCGCCCGCACCGAGCACGTGTGCATCGAGGCCCGCACCCGCGAGCGTGCCCCCCTGCCAACGGCGCTGGCGGCTTGGGTCGATGGCGGTTGAGCATACCCGCCCTGCCATGTCAGCCACCCCCTCCGCCCTCCGCTCCGCCCCAACGGCGCACGTTATCCAGGGCTGGAAACGCCTCCTCGCCAGCTTGGCTGGTTGCCTGATGCGGCTCTGGACGCTCACGCTACACATCACCCTTTCCGACGATTCGCGCCGCCTGCTCGCCGGGTTGGACGGGCCGTGTCTGTTTGTCCTGTGGCATAACCGGCTCTTCACCGCCGCCGAGATCTCGCGTCGTTTCCGGCCACAACGCCCGCTGCATTCCCTCGTCAGCAACAGCAAGGACGGGGCCTGGTTGACCGCCTTTTTCAACAGTGTCGGTCTGCGCGCGGTTCGCGGTTCGAGTTCGCGCGGCGGTCGCGAGGCGGTGTCGGCTCTCGTGGCGGTGCTACGCGCCGGGCACGATGCCGGCATCACGCCCGATGGCCCGCGCGGCCCGCTCTACGCGTGCAAACCCGGCGCAGCCGTCGTGGCCCGCCGGGCTGGGGTGCCGATTCTGCTCATCGGGATGCACTTCGAGTCGGCGTGGCGACTGCCCAGTTGGGATAAATTTTATCTACCCCACCCATTCAGTCGCGTGCACCTGAGACTACGCGAGCTGCCCGCCAGTCAGCTCCGCAACGAAAACAGCCAAGCTGAATTGGAGCGGGCGCTGCAGGCGCTGAATCGGGACGCGCCGACCGCACCGGACTCAGAAAACCGGTGAAAACACCGCGTCCGCTCCAGCCGCGATGGTGAAGTTCTCGCCAACGCTCCAGACGGAGTCGTTGATCAGAAACTTAAATACCAAGGGGGTGGCGGCGGCCGGCAGCTTGATCGTCCAGCGATCGGCGGCGGTGCAGGCCAGGGCCAGGCCGGTATCCCAGCTCAGGCCCGCACCCTCGCCACGCAGCGTAAGGACGTTGCCGAAGCCGACGTCTACCGCGGCCACGATGGTGGTGACAGCGGGCCTGGTCTCCACCGAGGACTCGAACTTGGCCTCGGCGACAAGTGCCTTCACCACCTTCGGGGCTTTCGTAGGCTTGGGACGGGCTGGCACCAACTCGGCAGGAACGGCGGGGACGGGCGCAGACTTTACCACCTTGGACTTGGCGGTTTTCGCGGCAGGCGCGGTTTTGCGAACTGGAGTGGCGGCGGGCTTTTTGGTG
>Ga0214921_10000260_pt1 | contig 104315 bp, 72 predicted proteins | sample LL1505_MetaG_FD_177992 | JGI IMG/M metagenome (GOLD analysis project Ga0214921, IMG submission 177992) | Freshwater microbial communities from Lake Lanier, Atlanta, Georgia, United States - LL-1505 | ecosystem: Environmental > Aquatic > Freshwater > Lake | place: USA: Georgia | collected... | reverse complement strand
AATCCTCGATCTTTAAGAATCCTCGATCTTTAAGAATCCTCGATCTTTAAGAATCCTCGATCTTTAAGAATCCTCGATCTTTAAGAATCCTCGATCTTTAAGAATCCTCGATCTTTAAGAATCCTCGTTCTTTAAGAATCCTCGATCTTTAAGAATCCTCGTTCTTTAAGAATCCTCGATCTCTAAGAAATCTCGTTCTTTGTAAATCTCGATCTCTTATATTCTCGATCTCTAAGAAATAAAAGATCGATGATTTTAAAAAAAATTTAAGATTTTAAAAAAATTTTAAAATCCTCGATCTTTTTTTTATTTTTTTTACGATGAATCATCGATTTTTAAGAACAAAAACAAGTTAAAATAAAACAACTAATTTTAAATAGAAATACACCTTAAGATAAAATCATCAAATTTTTATGTGTGTGTTTTTTATTTTTTTAATAATTAAGAATTTTAAAAAGTTTTAAAAACTTTAAAACTTTAAAACTTTTTTATAAATTCTTAAAACTTTTTAAAAATAATTTATAAATTCTTAAAACTTTTTAAAAATTCTAAAAATAATTCTTAGAATCCTCGATCTCTAAGAATCCTTGATCTCTTATATTTCTCGATCTCTAAGAATCCTCGATCTCTTATATTTCTCGATCTCTAAGAATCCTCGAACTCTTATATTTCTCGATTCTAAGAATCCTTGATCTCTTATATTTCTCGATCTCTAAGAATCCTTGATCTCTTATATTTCTCGATCTCTAAGAATCCTCGATCTCTTATATTTCTCGATCTCTAAGAATCCTCGATCTCTAAGAATCCTCGATCTCTTAAAAAAAAAAGAACGAGGATTTTAAAAAAAATTTAAGATTTTAAAAAAATTTTAAAATCCTCGTTCTTTTTTTTGTTTTTTTTATGATGAAACATCGATTTTTGAGAACAAAAACAAGTTAAAATAAAACAAAGAATTTTAAATAGAAACACACCTTAAGACAAAATCAACACATTTTTATGTGTGTGTTTTTTATTTTTTGTAGATACAATAATTTAAAAAAGTTTTTAAAACTTTAAAACTTTTAAAAAATAATTTAAACTTTTTAAAAATTTAAAATTGATTTAATATATAAATATATATAATTATAAATATAAATATATAATGCAACCTGAAAATGAAACCGGAAACGTTGAATACAAACTATATTTGAAAAACGACGCAGAAGAAAAACTACAGAAACTTGCAACTCAAATGAGATTTCGTTGTGAAGAATCTGAGTCATCTGAATGTTTTTATAATATTGGAGTATCAGATAATGGCGATATTGTTGGAATAACAGAAGATGAATACAATCAAACTATAAATATTCTCAACAAAGTCGCGGATAAGAATAATTATTCTGTAACCCTGATCACATCTACACCTGTAGACAAAACCAAGAATATATATGAGGTCTTGATAAGAGAGAAGAATGAAGACAAATATATAGATATTAAAGTATGTGTGGCAGGTTCTGTAGACGCAGGTAAAAGTTCAATCATAGGAAGTTTAGTAACTGGGGAGAAAGATGATGGAAGAGGTTTGACAAGAAGTTCAGTTTTCAATTATGTACATGAATTAAAAACAGGAAGAACATCATCAATCGCACATCATATATTGGGTTTTGATTACAATGGTAATGTTGTGAATAATCAGTCCTTGACAAAATTATCGTGGATGGATATAGTAAATAAAAGTTCAAAAATCATATCATTATTTGATCTAGCAGGTCATGAGAAATATTTGAAAACCACGATATTAGGAATATCATCTTCATTCCCAGATATTTGTATAATCATGATAAGCGCGAATAATGGAATATCCGTAATGACAAAAGAACATATTGTGTTGTGTATAACATTGAAAGTACCATTTATAATTATTATTTCAAAGATAGATATATGTAAAGATAGAAAAAATGTTCTTGACGAAACAGTAAGTAGTGTGAATAAAATATTAAAACATCCAGTTGTTCGACGAATTCCATTAAACGTGCGGACAACTGAGGATATATTATTATCTGTAAAAAATATATATAATTTTAATATGACGCCGATATTTTATACTTCTTGTGTAACTGGAGAAGGTATGGATCATTTAAAACAATTTCTAAATCTCGTGGGGAAAAATAACAATAATGCTATAAAGAAAAACAATGAAAACAAGATTGAATTTCATATAGATCATATTTATAATGTTTTAGGAGTAGGTATAGTATTGGGAGGTAATTTGGTAAATGGTAATGTAAAGATTGGCGACAAATTATTAATGGGTCCAGGAACAAACGGAGAATATGAAAATGTGCTCATAAAATCAATATATTGTAAAAAAATATCTTTGCAAAACGTCTCACATGGTTCTTATGTTTGTTTTGGAATAAAGAAGATTGACAAAAAATTAATAAAACGCGGGAATGTAATCATATCAAATAACAATGATAAATTGTCAGTCAAGAAATTCATAGCGAAAATAACAATCTTAAGAACTCATAGTACTAGTATCAAAGTAGGTTATGAGCCATTATTTCATGCATATAGTATCCGCAAAGTCGTAAAAATAATGGAAATCAATAATAAACAGAATGCTAAGAATTGCGTGGTGGATGATAATATTCTAAGAAGTAATGATACAGCAAATGTTACATTTGAATTTAAACATGATCCACAATATCTAAAAATCGGAACACGATTTATAATATCTGAAGGAAAATGTAAAATTTGTGGTGAAGTTTTAGAATTAATATAAAAGAATATTTTTTTTAATTAAAAATGAAAAAAAATACATTGTGGGATAATGACATGGTTAGTTCAGCATTAAGTTCAATGTCAAAAGAAGATATTGAAAGATACAAAAAAATTGGCGAATCTATGTATAAAAATATAGATTATGAGAAATCTGAAATTTGTCAAGAATCATCTTTTATGGATGATGCCGTTGCTTATATCGTTGAAAGTATAAAGTCAGGTTTACATCCAAGTATGTTGACAAAAGATGAGGTTAATGTGTTGGAAACTGTATATGGTAAAGAATGGTATAAAAAATGGGATTATGTAGAAGAAGATTTGAAAGAAATTGTTACAGTATCTAAGCAATAGGAAATTTTATATCATATTTATAATATTGTAAATATAAATTGTACAATATATATAATATAATTATTACAAAAACAAATTGTAATAATTTATTCTTTCTACACTTTTTGTAGCAACAACCAGCACACATACATGATTTATGACAACCAACATGTTCGTAATTTTCAATATTATCTAAAGTTCCATCTGTATTAAGAAAGTACATTTTTTATATATTATAAATATAATTTATTTTATTTAAAGATTTATATTTATAATATAAATAAAATGATTAATAATACTGAAAGTTCATTAACTACACCCGAAGATAGAAATATTGAAAATCGATGGAAACCAGATCAATCATTAAGTCCGTTGACTAATGAAGAAGCAAAACATGCATTAGAAGAATTAAATAATACAGCATTTGTAGATAAATTCCCACGAGTTGATAAGACATATGCTGATCCTTCTATTCCATTACAAAACATTGGTTTAATTTCTTTTATTCCTGCAAAGGGTGCAAAACCAAATGAAAATGGTGTTTATGGGTTTGCCAAGGTACGTGGTAATTATGCAACTGAAATGGAAGCAAGTCAAAGAGCAGAGTTCTTGATAAGAAATGTGGATTCGTATCATCAGATTTTTCATTGTTATGTCGGAAGACCTTTTCCAATTACAGAAAGTTCTAAATATTCCGCCGAAACTTCAGAAGTTGACATTAGAAAAGAGACATCAAAGAATGTATCTGAGAGTATCAGAGGTAAGAAGGATGACGAACAACAACAAATCCGTGAAATAAAGGAAAAGGAAGAGAAATTGTTGGAGGAGTCCAAGCGTGAGGAAGCAGATCCATATGAAGAATATATTACACAGAGAGTAAAGCTCGCTCAATTAAGTTTTACATATCTAGAGCATCAAAAGAAACTAGTAGAAATTAAAGATATTGTAATTAAAACTAGAAAATTGATTGATGATATGAATAACGAATTTCCAACTTTTAAAGATAATTATTATGAAAAGTACATGAAGGCAAGAAGGGATGCAGGAATTAAGGAAGATGAAAAGGATACACAGGATAATTTCATCAAGTTCTTAGTTCAAGAGGCAGATTTGGGATTTTAAATATTGATTTATATAATAAAAAATTATTATATAAAATGAAAAGACGTTGTGAACAAGTTCATACAGTTTATAAGAAAATAAAAGCCGAACGTCCTGATTTAAAAAGGAAAAATATGTTTGAAGATAATAATAATAATACTAAGAAAATAAAAATAGATGATAATGAAATATATGTAAGATGGAAAAGAGAAATTATAATGTACTAGGAAGTTATATTTTGCATCTTTACTTTTTGTAAAGCAACTTTATCACCTCTTCTACTTTCTAAAAGTTGATTTAGCACATCTTTAGCATTTGATATACCATTCTGTTCTAAAATTCTAATAGAATCACCATCTACGTCTTTTTTCTTCTTAACAATTCTTTTAGTTTTATTCTCAATAATAATTGCAGTTTGTTGATATTTTACACCAGGTTGCTCTTTTTCATTTAAATACCCGATAATATTTTTTTCTATTTCAGTTGCCCTTTTTTTCAATTTAGTCATTTCTTTACGATGCCGTTGTATTTCAATGTTAATATTTTTCAATTCTTGTACGTCATGTTGAATACTCATTTTATTTATGAACAATATTTGTTTAAATAAATGTTTTTTTAAATGTTGTGAGAAATAAATGTTAAATACTAGAAAAAACTCAAGGACTTCAAGAAGTTTAAGAAAGTTAAAGAAATCTTCAAGAAGTTTAAGAAAGTTAAAGAAATCTTCAAGAAGTATAAGAAAGTTAAAGAAGAATTCAAGAAGTTTAAGAAAGTTAAAGAAGAATTCAAGAAGTTTAAGAAAGTTAAAGAAGAATTCAAGAAGTTTAAGAAAGTTAAAGAAGAATTCAAGAAGTTTAAGAAAGAAATCAAGAGATGGTGGGAAAAAAAGAGCGCTTTCAGATAATGAAGAAAACAAACACCCTGAAAACAAAAAAAGAAAAACAGAAGAAAAATCTTCTTCTGATGAAGATACAGTTATGAAATCTTTTGCTGAAGAAGATGATATTGTAGTAGAAGATACTTCTATTTTAACAAAAATAAAGAATTTATTTTATATGAACCCGACGTATATTGAACAAAATAAAAAATATGAAAAAGAAGAAGAAAGAAAAAAGAAATAATATTTTAATTCAAAGTAAATAAATATAATGTATTGTTTACATCTGCTAATATTTCATCGCGAATATTCAATAATTCAGTATTAAAATTTTCTAAATAAGTAGGTAGTTTTTCAATCAACCAATCTCTAAATGTTTTCAATTCTTTCACAATCGACACATCGGTTTCAATTGTCATCGTGTATTTAAAATTAGAAGGTAATGTTAATTTCTTACCTTCTGAACCAGACATAACTTCTACGAAACGATCCATATTTTCTGTCAAATTTGAAACTAGAGTATCACTTGCAATATGTCTTGAATAACTTTTAGTAGTCCAATGATAGAACTTTATTTTGTCTCTTGTAATTGTTAAATATAATGCAATTTGACCAATTTTACTCATTTATATTATAATAAAAAATAAATTTTAATTAAATATTAGAGATTTCTATCGCCATTTTTTCAAACGGATGTTCATATAATTGATTCTGTAATTTTGTGTCTTGTAAAAATCTAGGATTATGTATATATTCTGCTTTATATACCATATTATTACTATCTACATAAATCCATTGATCTACATCTGGATTTGCACGTGTATTATCCAATTCATCTCGAATTTTTAATTTTCTAAATTTATAAGAATCTAAAAATTTATCAACATCTTCAGGATATAATTTCTGATATATATGAACTTTTTCATGTAACAATGTCCTTGTAAGTTCTTTAATTGAACTTTTATTTATATATTCTTTAGATATAATTATTACGTCATTACGTGTATGTGGTAATCCATTTTCATATAGTCTTCCTGAAACAGTTCCTATTTTCCATTTTATATCATTGAATTTTACATTGTCAAACCAACTATATTTCTTATTTACTATATCATTGCAACATTGAATAACTTTATTTTTTTCATCTTGATTTAAATTAACGACAGAAGAAATAATGTGATTATTGTATTCAGATATATTATTAATATTTCTAACTTTGTAATCATTAGAAAAAAAATACTTATAAAAATTATCATTGTCATTAATTAACATTTGTGTTAATGTTTCTTTATCAACGAACTCTACATTTTTCATTAAGTAAAAACATTCACGAACTTTACTGTTTTTGCGTTTACCGTATAAAAGAAGTAAAAGTAAAATTAAAATTATAAATAAAATCATTTTATTATAAATTTTATTTTAATTAAATATAACACTTTTTTTAAGTGTTATATTTACAAAGTATACAAGGTATTATTGTATTTTCTTTTTAATTATATGATATTATATATTGTATTGTATTTAAGATGATTTCTTTTTAGTAGCTTTTTTCTTTGGTTTTTCTTCGACTTCTTCATCATCATCTTCTTCTACAATTTTTTTCTTTTTAGTAGCTTTTTTCTTTGGCTTTATTTCCTCTTCTTCCTCTTCCTCTACGACAACTTCTTCTTTCTCTACGACTTCTTCTTCTTTCTCTACGACAACTTCTTCATCATCACTATCTTGTTGTTTTTTTAGATTTTCGTAATAAGCCATCTTATCACTCTTGGATGATTTCAACTCAGTCCATCTCCTTCCTAATTCTGTAATAATCTCCTTTGAACTATACTCAGGAAATTCTTCTTTAATTACAGAACGCTCTTCCTTACAAAATATCATGTAAGCGGAAGTTTTTTTCTTCTTCTTTTTTGGTTCGGTTGTGTTGTTGTCCTCTCCATCTGATTTTTCGTTCTCTGAATCAGATTTCTCTTTGGTATAACGTTCCTTGTCTTTTAGTGCTTTTTCTTGTAATTCAGCTAATCTATCCTCATCATTTTCCTTTATATCACTCCAATTTTTTGCTAAAATCTTGGTGATTTCTTTGGAAGACAATTCCGGATTTTCTTTCGCAATTTCTGCTCTTTCTTCTAAGCAGAAAAAGATATAAGCTGACTTGTTCTTGGAAAGACCAGAAGTCTTCTTCTTTTCCTTCTTTTCTTTCTTTTTCATAATCTTGTTGAGACCTTTGGATTCCTCTTTCCACTTGGAAAGAATCTCCTCGTCTCCGTGATTCTCGAGAAAGGCAGTAAAAAACTCGTTAATAGCTTTAAAAGACATTTTGGGTTGTTGTTTTGTTAATCTGATTTTAACCAGAAAGTCGAATTTAAAATTCAATTTTTTTCTGAAAACAATTTTTCAATATTTTCTAATTGCAAACGAACTAAAAAATCCAATATGTCTTTATCAATTGCTAAAAACACAGACCAATTTGATGAATCAATATTATAATAATGATTTCTCATATCTGTTATATGTATGTAATAATTATCATAATTCCGTAAATGTCGTGCATTCGTAGAGAAATTAAACAAAGTCCATTTAGAAGGACGAAAAGGATTTTGTTCGTACTTTACTAAAAATTTTATTTCAACTTTTATAGGTTTTAAAAATTCATATATGTAATGATTAATTTCTGTAGGTAATTTAATTAAAGAAATTTCATATTCTTTTTGTGATTCATAATTAACTGTAACATAAAAATTATTATCTTCAATGTAATCTAATTTCAATATACAATTTTTTATATTAATATTAAAATAATTGTTAAGGTCAATATTATTTCTCTGGTTGTTAAATTGTCTATTAAATCTTTTAATTATTGTCGACATAATTAAGTTAATTAAAATCTAAAAAAATGATTTTAATTATCAATTTTAAAAACAAATATAAATAAAACAAATATGCTTACACTCAGACAACTTTTTGAAAAATATGAATGTTCAACAGAATTTAAGTTTAAAACGAACAAAAAATTTCTGGTACCTTTAAATCATCTTGAAATAACATCTTGGGGACCGATGGGTGATGGTATTTTTCCTAAACATAATGCTTGTTTTTGTGATGATTGTAAAAGGTCTGCAACTGGTTATTATCATGATTATTTACAAAGAGATGATGACGGAAATATTATAGATGGATTTACATATCCTGATGTATTAAATTTAAAAGTCGATACTGAAAATTTTTATATTGATACTTTTCCTGCAAATTTTAATACTTCTCCAAAATTAAATGAAGAAGAGATTACAAAAATGTTTTATAATCGTATTATAAATGCTAATAAAAACACAGTTAATATTGAAGAATGTGATATGTACGATGAAGATAGTGAAACTATATTCACTCACACTATATTTGATAAGGTTTTTGAAAATGATTTAATGTTATTAAATAAATTAAAGTCGTGGAGTGTATTTGATATTTCTAAAAATTTATATAAAGAAAGTCAAGATACTATAGATAGGTTTTTTGAAGGATTTGAACAATATTTGAAAAATGATAAAAATCTGTTTGCGTCAAATGTTGAAAATATGTTTGCGTCATATAAAGTTGACCTTGGTAAAGAATTAAAAAAACATGTAGGTGTAGAAAAGGATGAAAATTATGTAATTTTAAATGATATTAAATTTCTCGTTGACTTCAATAATTTTAGAATTGCAGCTTTTGATGTAATTAATAATAAATGGTGTCAAACATATATTGAAAGTAAGTTTAAATATATTAAATATATGTTTTTAGAAACAGATGTGAAAATTAAGGTTAAAGAATGTGATTCAAGTTATATATTAATATTTTTAAACAATGAAAACAATGAAAACTTTGAAATTGTTTTAAACGAATGGATTAACAATTTTGACATTAATTGTTTAACATATGATAATAAAAGTGATGGTGAAAGTTATACAGATGATGATGGAATAGAGTTGTTATACAGAAATTGTTCATTATGTGGTAAAAATAAAGAAGAATTTGATTGTTCTACATGTCGTACTGATATATGTAACAAGTGTCATGAAAAGCATTCAGTTTGTGTTCTAAAAAAAGAAGTAGACGATGAATTTTGGGTTGATAATGACTTAATACAAACTGTTCGCAATTTAAATAACAAAATAAAGGAACTTACTTATGATGATAATAAAAAACTATGTTTTAGCGGTACAAACTACGAGGAACTATTGAAATACATTGAGGGATATAAAAAATAAAGAAAAATATAGATGATTTGTATGCAAATGAGGACGAAGAATGTGAATACGCAGTTAGCATTGAAACTTAAAAATAATTATAAAATAATCTGTTTTCGTGCATCATTTTTTAGTACATAAGCCATAAAATTTACATTTATTTTTTGTTTTTTTAAATTTTTTATAACGAATTCAGATGTTGGATAATTAAATAAAAAAACATTATTTTCAGTATATACATTTTCTTCTTTATCAATAACGTTATAATTATATATAGTAGCAAGTTCGTTATTTATTTTAATATCTGAAACACAATCGTAAATTGAATTTTTAATTCTTAATGGTATAATTTCGTCATTTGTTTCAAATTGAATTAAATATTTAATTCCTGTTTTATTTTTGTCAATTGACAAAAGCTGTGTAATAATATTTTTATTGTTTTGTATATTCTTAACTTCAACGCAATTTGACAAAACTGTATTTACAAACATTTTTTATAATATAATCGTTTTTTTAAATCTAATTTTCTATCGGTAGATGATTTAAAAAATTGATTTTTTAAAACATCTTTCTAAAAAGATTCAACTATTCTTAAAATGCAAGTGGAAACAGAACTTACTTATGATGATAAAAAACTATGTTATTTATTCACACCTGAAAATTTTGATATTAATATAAATCCTACTAATGAAAATTTTGATATTAATATAAATCCTACTAATGAAAATTTATATGATTTGTTAAATTGCAATGAAGAAACTTTATTTTTTAAAGAATTCGAAATTAGAAATGGAAATGAAGGTAAAATTTACACAATTGCTTATAACAGCGATGCACAAGAATTTAATATATGTGCAACAAAAGTCTTTTCAAAACTTAAAATGCATTTATTTAGTCACAATAAACATAATTTAAAGTATGTATTGGAACACAAAATTTTTAGGGGAAAGTTCCTTATATATATTGAAAAAGTTGATAGAACTCCAGAACATAAAGAAGAAGATGACGAAGATGACGAAGATGACGAAGATGACGAAGTTGAACAAGTTGAAGAAGATTGTAAACCTAAATTTATTGATATGGATTTAACAATAGACGAATATATTAAAGAATTTAATGATCATTTTGACAAAGACAAAATATATGATAGAATATGGTAATAATAATTAATAACTTAAATATATATATAATTTTATAACTTGTAAATAAGTTATAAAATTGAAATTGATTTAAAAAAATAATTTTAAAATTTAATATCAAATGAAAACGACATTAACTAAATGTGAAAAGTGTGATTTCACCAGACTTGATTATGAAATAAAGAATGTTAATGAATGTTTGTATTGTTATGGAAAAAATAAAAAATTCAGTAAAACTCAAATGAATGCAATGATAAATTTTTATAAAAGAATCAATGAACTTGGAGGTAAAGTTATTGGTGAATATAAAAGAGCTATTGATCCAATTCATTGTAAATGTAAAGATGGACATGAATGTTATCCATTACCAACTAATATCCAACGAGGACAAGGAATGTGTCTAATTTGCGCTGGTCAAGATCCAGAAACTGCAAAACAAAATTTTTATAAAAGAATAAAAGAACTTGGAGGTGAAGTTATTGGTAAATATGTTAATACTAATACACGAGTACAATGTAAATGTAAGAATGGACATGATTGTTATCCATTACCAACTAATATCCAACGAGGACAAGGAATGTGTATAATATGTTCCGGTCATGATCCCAAAACTGCGAAACATAATTTTTATAATAATATAAAAAAACTTGGAGGTGAAGTTATTGGTGAATATATTGATAATAATACATCTGTCTATTGTAAATGTAAAAACGGACATGATTGTAATCCATTACCAGCTAATATTCAACGAGGACGAGGAATGTGTTTAATTTGTGCTGGTCAAGATCCAGAAACTGCAAAACAAAATTTTTATAAAAGAATAAAAGAACTTGGAGGTGAAGTTATTGGTGAATATATTAATAATAATACACCAGTAGAATGTAAATGTAAAAATGAACATATTTGCAACCCATCACCAGGAAGCATTCGAAGTGGAAACGGAATGTGTAAAATATGTGCTGGTACTGATCCAGAAACTGCAAAACAAAATTTTTATAATAATATAGAAGAACTCGGGGGTAAAGTTATTGGTGAATATAAAAGAGCTATTGATCCAATTCAATGTATATGTAAAAATGGACATGATTGTTATCCTTATCCATCACACATTCAACGAGGACAAGGAATGTGTATAATTTGTGCTGGTCAAGATCCAGAAACTGCAAAACAAAATTTTTATAAAAGAATAAAAGAACTTGGAGGTGAAGTTATTGGTGAATATGTTAATAATAATACACCAGTAGAATGCAAATGTAAAAATGAACATATTTGTAATCCTAGACCATCTGATGTCCAACGAGGACAAGGAATGTGCAATAAATGTATAACTAATGGTTATTCAAAAGTTGCAATAAAATGGATTGAAAGTATTTCAAAAAATATACAACATGCTGAAAACATTGGTGAATATTGTATACAAAATACTAAATACAAGGTAGATGGATATGATGAAAAAACGAATACAATTTATGAATTTCATGGATGTTTTTGGCACGGTTGTGTTAAGTGTTATACAGACCGAGAAGAAATGAATCCAATTTCTAAAAAAACATACGAAGAACTTTTCAAAAAAACAATAGAAAGAATAGAAATATTCAAAAGTCTAGGATATAATGTTGTTGAAAAATGGGAATGTGAATTGAAAATTTAAGAAAAATATATAATTTTATAACTTGTAAATAAGTTATAAAATTTCTTCATCATAATACCAAGTTAAACAAAATCCACAAGCTGAACAATTTTGTCGTAAAACATTTTTTCCTATTCTAAACTTATATACTGTTTCATTTTCGTATAAATATAGCTCAACTGATGTTAAAACATAATTAGTATTTAAAACTTTTTTATAATTTTGTAACTTTAAAATAAGGTTTTTAATATCTGTTTTATCAATCATTGTTTTAGAAGGTAAGAATTCAAGAGTTTTAAAATCTATTTTACCTATTTCGATTTTTGTAATTTTATTATAATTAATAGTATCAATATCGTGTTTCATATATTATTTAAATTTAAATGTTTAAGTAAGTTTATAAAATTGAATTTTTAATTTAAAGACATAGCGCTTTTAATTAAACGAAATGTCCGGAATAATACATTGCACTTCTTGTAAGAAAAATATTGATATTGGTGATTTTATAGGGAATGATAAAATTTTAAAAACTTGTATTACTTGTAGAAATAGAAAAAGTGACACAAGAAAAAAAAATATTTGTGGACATTGTGGTATACGTGCTATTTATAATTTTGAAAATGAAAAATACGGAATAAGATGTTCAAAACATAAAGAAATTGGTATGGTTGACGTCAACCATAAAACTTGTGAATATGAAGGTTGTAAAGTACGACCTACTTATAATTTTGAAGGAGAAATAAAAGCAAAATTTTGTAATGAACATAAAGAAATTGGTATGATTGATATTAAAAATAAAAAATGTGAACATGAAGGATGTAAAACACAACCTAATTATAATTTTGAAGGAGAAATAAAAGCACGATTTTGTTCTCAACATAAAGAAATTGGTATGATTAATGTCATAAATAAATCTTGTAAACATGAAGGATGTAAAACTATACCTATTTATAATTTTGAAGGAGAAATAAAGCCGCGATTCTGTAATGAACACAAAGAAATTGGTATGATTAATGTAAAAGATAAATCCTGTGAACATGAAGGATGTAAAACTATACCTATTTATAATTTTGAAGGAGAAATAAAAGCAAGATTTTGTAATGAACATAAAGAAATTGGTATGGTTGATATCAAGCATAAAACTTGTAATCATGAAGGTTGTAAAATACAACCTAATTATAATTTTGAAGGAGAAATAAAAGCAAGATTTTGTAATGAACATAAAGAAATTGGTATGGTTGATATCAAGCATAAAACCTGTCAACATGAAGGATGTAAAACACGAGCTAATTTTGGATATATAAATCAAATAGCTGTTAGATGCACGCGACATAAACTCCCGCTTATGTATAAAAATAGAAAATTCAAATGTCAAGAAGAAAATTGTAAAGAAATATCAGAATACGGTCAAGAAGAACCAATACATTGTTTTTTTCATCAAAAAGAAGGAGATATGTGTTTACTTGGACAGATATGTAAACAATGTAATAGAGAAAATGAACTTTGTAATAGTGAACAAATATGCTTTACATATTGTAGACCAAGTGAACTATCAATAATAGCAAAAAAAATTATAAAGAAAAAAGAAAGTTTAGTTTTATCATATCTTGATAAAAATATAAAAACAGATATTAAACCAATTGATGATCGAATTATAGATCCATCTTGTGTAAAAAGAAGACCTGATAGGGTGTATGATTGTGGTTCATATTTTGTTATTCTCGAAGTAGACGAACATCAACATAAGTCGTATTCAAATTCTTGTTCTTATGATTCAAAAAAACAAGAATTAAGAAGAATGTCGCAAATTCATGAAGCTTTAAGTAATGGAATGATGCCTGTAATATTTTTACGTTTTAACCCAGACAATTTTAAAGTAAAAGGTAAAATTCAAAAAGTAAATATGCAAAAAAGACTTGAAATTTTATCTAAATGGTTATTGTATTGTTTAAATTTAAATACTGTAAATATAAAACCTCTTCAAATTAAATATTTATTTTTTGATGAATATGATGAAACTAATTCAAAATTCGAATATATTGATGATGATTTAAGAAAATTGATTTAAGTTGAATTTCTACTTTTCAGTTTCATAGTTAATATCATTTTCATTTTGTTTTTCATTCAAAATCATATCAATGATTTTGAATTGGTTGATAAAAGTATCTTTAGGAATATTCATTTTAATCTTAAAAATGATTTTAAAAATTAATATTACAAAATTAAATAAAATGAGTAAGAATACATTATTTTCATATTATTGGTTTGTTGACGAAAAAGAAGAATGTGTTACTTCAATTCGAGTGTACGGTCTGGGGGATAATAATGAAAATATATGTCTTAGAATTACCGATTTTACACCGTATATATATATTGAACTTCCTGTAAATATTGACTGGACTGAAACTAAAGCTCAATTATTGGGTGATAAATTAGATAATCTCATGGGAAAACAGAAACCATTAAAAAAATGCTTAATATGGAAATATAAATTATATGGTGCATCTTTAAATAAAGATGGAAGTAGACGGAAATTTCCATATCTATTTTGTTCCTTTTCCACAAAAAATGATATAAAAAAACTCTCGTGGGATTTAAAAAAGAGAATAACGGTCATTGGAATAGGAACTATTACTTTAAAAATGCACGAACAAGATGCTGATCCTATATTACAGTTTGTAACTGCGAAAAATATACCAACTGCTGGTTGGATTACATTTGCAGGAGACAGAATAGTATCTGAAGATGAAAAAATTACATTATGTGATTTAGAATATAAAGTAAAATGGAAAAATGTAAAAAGATGCGATAATAAATTATCGGTAGGTAAACCAAAAATAATGGGTTTTGATATTGAAGTAAACTCATCAAATCCAAGCGCCATGCCTAAAGCAGAGAAACCTGGAGATAAAATATTTCAAATATCTTGCGTATTTTCTGTCGACAGTTCGAATATATTTATTTCTCATTTACTATCTTTGGGTGAACCTTTGCAAGAAGCAGTCGGTAATGATGTGATTATACATACATATAAAACAGAGGCAGATTTATTGGTTGGATTTACTGAATTGATAAGAAAAGAGAATCCGAATGTAATTGTAGGATATAATATTCTAGGGTTTGATATACCTTATATGATAGACCGCGCGAAATCAAGTTATACATATTCTTGTATAAATGAATTTGATAAAATGGGATTTCATAAATATCTACATGCAAAAGAAAAAATTATAAAATGGTCTTCATCTGCTTATAAAAATCAGGAGTTTCAATTTTTAGACTCCGAGGGACGATTGTTTGTAGATTTATTACCTTTAATAAAAAGAGATTATAAAATGGATAATTATAGGTTAAATACAGTATCGGAGTTTTTTCTAGGAGATAAAAAAGATGATTTGTCAGTTAAAGGTATTTTTAAATGCTATCGTGTGGGGACAAAGAAAGAAACTGATGGATCATATAGTAATAAAGCAAAAAAAGCAATGGGAATATGTGGTCATTATTGTTTGATAGATTCAGTTTTGGTAGTCAAATTAATGGAAAAACTACAAACATGGATAGGTTTAACTGAGATGGCGACAGTTTGTAATACATCTATATTTTCTTTATATACTCAAGGACAACAGATAAAAGTATATAGTCAAGTTTATAAATATTGTTATGAAAATAATTTTGTTGTTGAAAAAGATGGATATATTGCTTCTGAAAATGAAAGATATATAGGAGCACATGTGTTTCCACCGGTTCCAGGAATTTATGATCGTGTGTTGCCGTTTGATTTCTGTTTATCGGGGGATACATTAGTGAATTTGTCAAACGGACTTTCAAAACGAATAGATAATTTTGATAAAGATAAATTAGTTTTAGGGTTTAATAAAAAATCAGATGGATTTGAAAATTTCTCATTTATAAATGGATTACAAAAGAAAGGAGTTAGAGATACAGTAAAAATATATTTTCAAGATGGAAGTTCAATTATAGCAACACCAGAACATAAGTTTATGTTAGAAAATGGTGAATGGTGTCAAGCAAAAGATTTGAAAAATAAATATGTGAAAGCAGGAATTAAATTTCCCGAAGATAAAACATGTGATTTAGAAAGAGAGTGGAAACTTGAAGTAGAAGATTATGTACTAAATATGAAAAATGATGAAGAAAGAGATAAAAGTTTAGCGTTTTCTAGAATGATTGGTTATATTCTAGCTGATGGTTCAATCTATGAAAGTACATGTAAAAGAGGATATACTCGAAAATCTAGTGAGGTGTGTTTTGGTACTATGTATGATGCATTATCATTTAAAAGAGATATTAATTTATTTAGCGATGTTGATGTCGTGATTAGAAAAAGGAATGGAGATGGGAATGTTGATCGTGAAAAAAAAGGAACAACATTATCAATAACAATCCCATCAAATTTATCTAAAATGTTTCATTCATTAGAAGATATTGTTGTGGGTAAAAGATCAACACAAGCAATGAAATTACCGAAATTTATATTAAATGATAATTGTCCATTATCAATTATTAGAGAATTTTTGGGAGGTTTATTTGGAGGTGATGGAACAGCACCGTGTTTGTGTAAAGATAAAAGATTTGGGTATATAGAATTCAAGTGGACGATAATTGAAAAATATTTTTCTTCTTTGGAAAATACGATTAAAAATATACAGAAATTATTATTAAAATTTGAGATTATATCAACGATAAATAAACCATTATATATTAAATATGCTGAATCTTCAATTAAACCTAAAGATTTAGAACAAAGAATAGATTTAAAACTTTGTATAAATAATAGTTATTTTAATGTATTTTATCAAAATTTGTCATTTAAATATTGTATAGAAAAAACATATAAATTACGTATATCTACAGTATATGAAAATTATGAATATAAATTTAGAGAACAATTAAATTTAATTATAAAAAACTGTAAAAATTTAAAGAAAATTGATGATACAATAATATTAGAACAAATTCAAATATTAAAAAATACTGAACCATTAGTTTTTGAAAATGGTTTAATGAATTTGAAAAAAAATAGAATAAAAAATTATAAAAATACGAAAATTAGAATATCTAGTTATGGATTTCCTGAACCAATAGATTTTTTAAAAGATATTGATATTTTAAAATTGTTTAGTGATAAATATTTAGTAAAAACAGATGATATAAATATCCCAAGTTTTAGACAAAAAGTTATAGATGTTCGAGAACATGAACCTATAGAAGTATTTGACATTGAAGTTGATGATGTTCATAATTTTATAGCAAACGGCATTGTAACGTCGAATTGTTCGTTGTACCCTACAACCATGATAGCATATAATTTAGATTATTCAACTTTAGTCACAGATGAAAGTATACCAGATAGTAAATGTAATGTATTTACTTGGAGAGATTGTGTATCATGTATAGTAAAAGGTTCGAATATTACAGTTGATGGTTTTGGTATAGAAATAGAAAATTTAAATTTATGTGATAATAAAATTTTATCACATTCTCAAGATACTAATTTACTTGAATATAAAAATCAAGTAAATTTTTATAATCAAGGTAAAAAAGAATGTGTAAAAATTACATACGAAGATGGAACAGATTTAATATGTACTCCAGATCATAAAATAATGACTTCAGAAAATTTATGGGTAGAAGCTAAAGATTTAATAATTAATAAAACTAGAATAAAGAAAAGTATTACATTTCCAAAGACTAATTTTAATGATTATATAAGTGATTATAGTATTGATTCAGGAGTATTAAATTTAAATATGAGTAATCAAAAAGAAGTAAAAAGGTTTTCAATATTTTGTAGATTATTTGGTATGACAGAAGATGAATGTAATATATTTATATATGATATAGTTGATGCTGAATCTGTTGTTAATGATATAGAATTTGTATATAATATTAGAAAAACATATAAATTTAATAATACAACAAAACATTTTCATATTCAAGTTCCATTTTTAATTAATTGTAAAATACCTGATTTTATATTAGATGACAGATGTCCTAAAATTTTAAAGAGAGAATTTATAGCAGGAATATGTAGTTCAAGAGGAATAATTAAAAAAAACATTATTACTATTTCTGAAACAAAAGAGGTTTTAGAAATCTTACAAGATATATTATTGAAAGATTTTAAAATACCAAGTTATTTACGAAAGAATTTGAATATTTATCATGTTGAACTTTTTAATGAGACAATAGGTTTTAGATACAGTTTACATAAATCTTTGAATAAATTTATGAAAAACGATATATATTTCAAAAACAGATTTAAATTAGATGATATACCATATTATGAGTTAAAAGTTATTAAAGTCGAATTTATTGGTGTACATGAAGTATATGATATTGAAGTTGAAAAAAATCATTCTTTTTTAGCAAATGGAACAGTAGTTCATAATTGTCAACACGATCCAAAAGTGATAAGAAAGAATGAATTGACTGAATATATAGAACAAGAAAAGAAAATAATCAAATCGCTGAGAGAAAAACGAGATAATAAATCAAATAAAAAGATTAGAGAAAAGATTGTAGAGGAATTAAATAAAAAAGTAGAGGAACTTAAACCATATAGCGAAGAAAGGTCAAAAATCGTAAAAACTATTTCTAAATATCCAATGTGTGAAGAAAGACATTATAGATTTCTTAAAGAACCAAAGGGAGTTATTCCAACAATTCTTGAAAATTTACTAAATGCAAGAAAAAATACAAGAAAAGAAATAAAAAAACATAAATCAGAAATTAGTGAGACGGAAGATTTAGAAACAATTAAAAATTTGAAATTATTAAATAGTGTTTTGGACAAGCGACAATTAGCTTATAAAATTTCCGCAAATAGTGTAGCATCAACTACACCAATACCTTGTAGAATAGAGGGTTTGTTTATATATAAAACTATAGAAGAAATATCTAAAGGTGATTGGAAAAGAATTAACGAAGAACAGGAAGTTTCAACTCCTATCGATAATCTGGAAGTTTGGAGTGATATGGGATTTACTAAACCTAAATTTGTTATGAGACATTACACAAATGAAGTATTAAAAAGAATTGTTACAGATTTGGGTGTTGTAACATGTACAACTGACCATTCTTTATTAAAACCAAATGGAGAAGAGGTAAAGCCGTCAGACTGTAAAGTTGGAGATGAATTGATGCATAATGAATGTATTTTACAATTAGAGAATGACTATACCTATACATTTGATGAAAAAAGCGATTTCTACAATTGTTCCAGTGAAATAGAATCAGCTAAAATATTTAATTTATTAAGAAAACATGGATATAATGTGAAAATTGAATATGTTAATGATGAATATGTTATGAAATATTCAAAATCTACATTAAATATTAGTAATAAAATTAAAAAAATTGAAGATGTTAAAATACCTCAATATGTCTATGACATAGAAACAGAAAATCATCATTTCGCTGCAGGTGTTGGTAATATGATAGTTCATAATAGCATGTATGGCTCATGGGGAGTAAGAAAAGGATATTTACCATTTATGCCTGGTGCAATGTGTTTAGTAGCAGATAGTCTGATTTCACATTCATATGGATTTACAAGAAAAATTAAAGATTGTATAAACACAGATTCTTTATGGTCTTATAATAATGGACAAGTTGTATCAAAAGGAAATGGTTTAAAATATAATGGTAAAAGAGAAGTAGTAAAAATAACTTTAATTGATGGAAGGACTTTGAGATGTACTCCAGATCATAAAATTATGACAACAAATGGTTGGGTTGAAGCAGGGAAACTTTTATCAACAAATTCAAAAGTATTTGTAGGACTTGAACTACCAGAAGATATAATAGATGAAAATGAGAAAAATTGGAAAATTTTAAATTATACAATGGATACTCTAAAAAATAGAGAAAAAACGCTGGCGTTTAGTAGAATACTAGGGTATAAAAATAATAGATTATCAAGTAGAGTAGATACACATATTTTTTCTCAAGATATAAAACTTATTACAGGAGAAGAACCAAAAATTACTACTTTAAAAGATGATACTTTTATCGTTGATATACCTAAAATATTGGAAGATCAAATATCATTATTACATAGTTCTAACATTCCATCGTTCTTATTAGAAGAAAAATGTCCTTTATCAGTTATTAGAGAGTTTCTTGGTGGTTTATCATGTTCTCAAATTCAATATGATAATTTGGGTAATTTATTATTAAGATTTGGAATTGAATTTGGAAATGAATATGCTCTTAAATTTGCACAGAAAATAGGTTTTAGATATTCTTCAAATATAAATAATAAACTGACTCTTTTAGTTTCATACCAGAGATACATAAAAAAGCAAGATATAACTTTAAAAATGTATAAAAAAATGGTAGGTTATGAAGATGAAAATGAATTATCTTGTTTACATCTTGATGTTGTTGATGTAAGATATGATGGGATAGATGATGTGTATGATATTATAGATGTACCAGAACACTCATTTTTAGCGAATGGAATTGTTGTACATAATTGTACAACCTACATGGGACGTACAAATATTGAAATAGTTGCTGAAACTATTCAAAAAAAATATAATGGTGAATTAGTTTATGGAGATACCGATTCAAATTATATCCACTTTCCACATATTAAAACAGCATCAGAATCATGGGATTATGCTTTAAAAGTAGCAGAAGAAGTTTCAAGGTTGTTTCCACCCCCTATAAAATTAGATTTTGAGGAAGCAATATACTGGAGATTTTTTATATTAACAAAAAAACGATACATGTATAAATCTTGTGGGAGAGATGGTGTTGTTGATAATAAGATTGGTAAAAAAGGAGTATTATTAGCAAGACGTGATAATTCCGTATTTATTCGTAATCTGTATGAGAAGATTATAATAAAAATATTTGATAATGAAGATCGTGATGATATTTTATATTTTATTCTACAAGAATTTAATAAACTTTGTTCAAATCATTTTCCTTATAAAGATTTTGTGGTTACTAAATCTGTAGGAGATATTAATAATTTAGAACCTATACCATATTTTGATGAAAAAGGTAAAGAAAAGATTAAAATTGGTGATTATATAGTTCCAAAATTACCTTCTGATAAAACTGAAAGAGAAAATCAACTAAAGAAAAAAGAAGCATCAACTGTCGCAGAATATTATGAAAAATGTTTACCTGCTCAAGTACAATTAGCAGAAAAAATGAAACGTAGAGGATTTCCAGTACAAACTGGTTCACGATTGGAATTCTTAATAACTGATATTGATAATCATACTTCTAAACAATATGATAAGATAGAGTCAATTGATTATTTTATGAATTATAGTGAAATATTAACTGTAGACTTCTTTTATTATATAAAAAATGCAATTAATTCTATTGATGAAGTATTAAATATCGCATTTGAAAAAAACAATGATTTATATAAGTACAAATTCAAGAAAGATTTTATTAACGAACAATACAATTTTAGATACAAAGTTAGAAAACCTGTAATTGATGAGATCAAAAATCTTTTTAAACCTAAGCTTGTTTTTAAGTAAAATCAAGCAAGTGATTTATTAATTTTATACTTAAAATAAGTATAAAATTAATTCCATTCTTCATTACTAGATGATCGTGAACCAATATTTTTTCTAACTTTTTTCATTTGTGTTTTCATCAAATCCAATATACTACCACCACGTTTAGGAGAATATGTCTTTCTAGGACTAATTTTAGCTTTCTTTAATTTATTTTTTCCTTCTAAAATTTGTTTCATTAGTTGTTTTTTTGCTGGTGAATGTTGTTTTTTTCTAGGAGATGATACTTTTTTTAAGTTCTGTTTATTTTTAATTTGTTCTAAAAACGAAGGTAATTTTTTTCTAGGAGATGATACTTTTTTTAAGTTCTGTTTATTTTTAATTTGTTCTAAAAACGAAGGTGATTTTTTCTTCTTCTTGGTAGAAGATAGTGATTGTTTTGCTGTATAATATTTTGACGAAGAACTTCTTCTAAAAATAGGAAAACTTCTTCTAGATAATGATCTACTTCTTTGTATTTTTTTCATAATTTTTTCGTTCATGGTTTTCTGATTAATACATCTGTTTTGACAAACTCTAGCAAGTACTTGATGTGGTGGACAATTTTTTTTAAAAGATGACATTTTTTATTTAAAGAAATTTTTTTTTATTTAAAGAAATTTTATTTTTTCTACAAAATATAAATATATAAATGCTTGTAGCATACAACAACAATCTGATACATCATCTCTCTTTTTCATAGCACCAATTAAAGCCATCGTTTCATAATCATTTCTTAAAGACAAAATATCATATACTTTTTCAATAGTCCATTTCTTACGTTCACGATCACCTATCGTCTTGTATTTTATTTTCCCGTTTTTCAATTTCGTTTGTATTTGTTCTGCACCAAGTACAAGAGTTTTATAATAAGCAGGAAATTCAATAACTTTTAAATTTCTGCCGTATTTTAACATGAAATAAGATTGACAACTTTGACCTAATTTGAGAGCCATTGTATTAATTTTTTTACCGAAAGCCATTTGCTTTTCGACAATAACATAAGATACTTTATCCCAATATTCTTCATATTCATCAAGATATTCGAACAAATTATAACAAATGTCAGAATCAAAATATTTATCTTTTTGAGTCCCCTCAGTTAAGTCTTTATTTTGGAGTAGTATAATTTTTCCATTCTTGTATATCTTTTCTAATAAATTATTAAAATCTGTTTTACAAGTTCCATTAACATTATATCTATCTTCTTTTTTTATATTTACGATAGATTCTAGTACAGTTTGATCGATTTCTTCAATACAAAAAGAAAAATTACATTTCCCAATGTCAAAAGATGCTATAATCATTTTATAAACTAATTTTAAAGTTTTAAATAATTGTTTATTTAAAAATAAAAAATATAAATAATAATATAATGCAAATTTTTGTAAAAACATTAACTGGAAAAACAATTACTTTAGATGTAGAACCATCCGATACTATTGAAAATATTAAATCTAAAATTCAAGATAGAGATGGTATTCCACCAGATCAACAAAGATTAATTTTTGGTGGAAAACAACTTGAAGATAGCAGAACACTTGCTGACTATAATGTCCAAAAAGAAAGTACAATTCATTTGGTATTGAGATTGAGATAAGATTTATATTTAATATGCAAATGTATATTAAATTATATTTAAAAAATTAAATCAATAAGAAAAAAATGAAAGAAATAAAAAATGATTTATTATTCATCTATAATATAGCCTCTTCTTGCGATTACATATGGCCACCACACGGAGAGAGGTATGAAACACAATGGAAACATTTAAATAAAGGTCTAGTTGATTTTTCGAATATAAAACCTTATTCAACAATTTATGCTGATTTGACAGTTATATACCAATTTAGTGTATTTTATGATATTAATGTTCCATTTATATTAGTATCAGGAGAAAATGATTACTCTGTTCCTTTTATAAATTATAATAACATGTTTTTTGATAATGTAAAGTTGTTAGAAAATAAAAATTTAGTTAAATGGTTCTCAATCAATATTGATTTTAATCATCCAAAGTTAGTAAATATTCCAATCGGTTTACCAAAACAAATACCTCTTGTTATAACAGAAGATGATGAGACTTTTATAGGATGGTCTATATGTTCAAATACATCTTACGTAAATGATTATATAAAATGTATGTATAATTCATATTATGATAATTTCCAAAATAAATATAAGAAATTATTATATTGTCGGATGACTATCGGTAATAGTAAAGAATGTTTACATAAATATTCGAATGTTAGAGAAGAAGCAGTACATAAATTAAAAGGAATTTGTGATATAGATACATCTATAACAAATTGGTATAGATATATAAATGAATTAAAAGATTATAAATTCTGTCTTTCATTACCAGGCAAAGGTTTAGATTGTTATAGAACATGGGAAGCGCTCAGTTTAGGTGTAATACCGATTGTATTGAACACAAGTATTGTTTCACTTTACGCAGATTTACCTGTTTTGGTAATAAATGATGTGTCTGAAATAACAGAGGAATTTTTGAACGAGAGTTTCGATAGAATTACAAAAAATATGAAAAAATATAAATTTGAGAAATTGACTTCGTATTATTGGATTAATATCATAAAACAATACCAAAAAACAAGTGATTTTGAAAAAATCCGCGATCATGTTGAGAAATGTATTGAAAATGCAGAATTATTAATATCTAATTTGAATGACGATATTTTAAATTATAAAGGTTTTTCTGGGAATAAAACGAGACATTTTTATAATAATATATGTTCGATGAACGATTGTAAATATCTAGAAATTGGTACATGGTATGGTAGTAGCTCAATAAGTTCATTATATTGTAATAACATCGATGCAGTATTTATAGATAATTGGTCTCTTTTTGATGGTAATAAAGATATTTTTATCAATGCAGTCGAGAAATATAAAGGTGTCAGTAAGTATAAATACATTGATTCTGATTGTTTTAAAATTGACGTTAGTGAATTACCAAAATTCAACGTTTATCTATACGATGGTGGTCATACTTATTCAGATCATTATAATGCTATAAAGCATTATATTGATAATTTATCGGACAATTGTATTATTATGATAGATGATTGGAATTGGGAAGAAGTGCAAAAAGGAACATTAGATGCATTTAGTGATTTGAAAGTACAAGTAAAATATAGACGAGAAATAACTACACATCAACCACATTATGATGAACATGGTCAAAAAAATTGGTGGAATGGAATAGGTATTTTTATAATCTAATGTGAATGTACGACTAAATCAAACACTTGGCGTAGGTACGGATTATCTTGAACAAGTATTATATCATCTAATATTTTCAAGAAATTATTAGAACCGTTGTTATTATTTATATTTTCTTGAAGACTATCATTTTTTAATTTCATTTCAATTTTCTTTGGTTTAAAAATAACTTTAACACCTTTGTTTACAAGTTCTTTATATTTATTTGATTTTTTAAATATTTTAAACTCCTCGTATTCACCTGAAATTGAAATCTTTACTTTATCTTCAGATTCTTTGTCAACTTTATATGTTTTAATATCATCAATCGTTGTATATATTATTTTCTTCTTAGGTAAATTTAATTCTATTTCTTCTAATTTATAAACCTTACTTTCATTATTCTCAAAGTTTATCAAAGCAATAGTATTATTTTGAGTATCTCCATAATTCATTTCCAAAGATGAACCAGTATAATATATATTCTCCTGTAAATGTTGTTTGTCATGAATATGACCACTCACAACATTTGGATAGTCTTTATCCCATTTATCACCTTCAACAGAAATAATTGAACCCATTTTAACACCATAGAATTCTTGATGTGCAAATATAAGTGAAGCATCTTTCCATTCATCTCCTATGGTATTTAAAGCCTCTTCAAATCTTCCAACGTATACATAAGGTGAAAAAATAAACTTGTGTCCATTTATAATTTCTTTAAATACCTTATCAACAACTACGATATTTTCCCATTCTTTTAGAAAATTCAGCCAGTGATTTTCGGTAAGATATTGAGAATTACATTGATAGTCGTGATTACCAACTAATATAAAAACCTTTGTCAATAATCTTATTTTATTTATGAATTCACATGCTTTATTTAGAGGTATTGTATGTAGTTTTTCATGTGTGTGTAGCAAATCACCTAATAATACAACAAAATCGGGATTTTTTGTTTCTATAATATCAATAACTATATTTATAAAAATATCTATTTCTATAATATTATCAACTTTAAAATGTTGGTCTCCAATTACTAATATAGATGTCATTTTTTTAATTAAAATATATATAAATATAAATTTAAATCAAATTTATAATAAAAACAAAAAAATTTGTTTTTATTAATTAAAATATGAGTAATTATAGAACTAACGTCACGATGATAGATGATCTTCCATCATTAGATGATTTAGAAGGTAATTCAGGATTATCTATGATTCCTTCTGATAATGCAAATCAAATTAATAAATTTATTAGAAATGGGTATCAACCACCGCAAGAATCAGGTATGAATACTAGACAACAACAACAGCAACAACAACAACAGCATAAACAACAACAACAACATCAACAGCATCAACAACAGCAACAACAACAACAACAACTTCCTGTATATGAAGCACATCCAGAAGAAATTCAGTTTTATGAACAACCAAAATACGCTAAACATATTGAACATTTATCTTGTATAAGTGTAGCGGAACATGCTAATAATTGTATAGTGTGTTCAAGATTGTATAATAATGACCGTACAGGATATGTAATAGTTATTATTTTATTAGCAATTATTTGTATTCTTTTATTAAAACGTGTTCTAAACGTATAAAGAATAATGTTTAAAGAATTAATTTTTTTTATAAAAAATGGATGACAACTTATATTGTAATTACGATACGATTGTATTAAGTGGTGGTTCTGTAAAAGGTTTATTAACTATTGGTGCATTACAATATGCATATGATAATTATTTGCTTTCTGATATTAAAATATATATAGGAACATCAGTTGGTGCAATGTTAAATTTTTTACTTATTATTGGGTATACACCAATTGAGATAATGATATATTTATGCACAAATCAATTGATAGAGAAATTGCAACATTTCAATATAGTTGCAATGATTAATGGAAGTGGTGCATTATCTTTTAGTAGTATTTATGAACATGTTGAAAAGATGACGATTGATAAAATAGGTTTTCTTCCAACAATTCAAGATTTAAAAGATAAATTTGGTAAAGAATTTATATGTGTTACTTATAATCTAAGTGAAAGTAAAGTTGAATATATATCATATGAAAACAATCCACAATTACCATGTTTAATTGCTATTAAAATGTCTTCAAATTTACCGTTGATTTTTGAGAATTTTAAATACGGGAATAACTTTTATATAGATGGTGGTGTGTCTGATAATTTTGCAATAGATGTTGGGATTAGTAAAGGTAATAAAATAATTGGTATATATTTAGAAGAAGAAGAAAAGAATTTTAATGATAATAAAGATATAAATATAATTGAATTTATTTATAAGTTAATGTTTATACCTATCTCACAATCTATGAAATATAAAATAGATAATGCTATGATGGATAAAAAATGTAAAATTATTAAACTTAAAGTAAATAATACATCAACATTGAGCTTTAATATTAGTTCTGTAGATAAATTAGAATTATTTTCATCAGGATATCAACAAATTAAGAATTATTTTTAAAAAATGTATATATATAAATGGAAAATACCCAAGAAAAATTCGATAGAGCAATAAAAGAAAATAATTCAAAATTATTATTAGAAGCAATTGATGAAGGTGCTGATATTGATAAAAAAGATGAATATAACGAAACTGCACTTTATCGTATTTCAAAATTCTGAAATTATAAAAATTTTAATAGAAAAAGGTGCAGATGTTAATATAGATAATGGTAATTAAATAATTTTAAATTTTTTTTATATTATAATATAATAAAAATGAGTAAAAAAATTAAACGAAATGATGGACGTCTACCAAATGGTTATGCTCCGTTTTTTGATGATGATGATGATGAAGACGTAGATGACGAATACGCAAATAAAAGACTACAAAGAGAAAAAAAAGTTTTTGATGCTTTAAAGAATGTTGTAGATAATCAACAAAAAAAAGATGTTTTTGAAGCTTTAAAAAAGAATGTTGTAGATAATCAAAAAAGAGATGCTATAAAAGCTATACTTGATAAAAAATTTCAAAGAGATGCAGTTGAAACACTTAAAAATCTAACAGAAACACGTAAAAAAAATACAGAAAAAAATCAAAAATTAAATGAAAATTTAAAAGATTCTGTAAAAGAATTACAAGAAAAATTAATGAAGAATTCCGATAATTCCGACGGAAAGAAAAGAAAAAAGTCATTAAAGAAGAAATCTAGAAAAAGAAAGTCAATGAAGAAATCCGACGGAAAGAAAAGAAGAAAGTCAGTAATGAAAAGAAAGTCATTAAAAAAGAAATCCGATGGAAAAAGAAAAAGTAAAAGAAAGTCAATGAAAAAAAATAAATGGTAATATATTAAAAATGATAATTTAATTTTAAATTTATAAAAAAATATAATTAAATTATGTCAACACTAAGAGTAAATAAATCGGCTTCTTCTTCTGAAACACTTTTGTCAGAAATAAATAGACATCCTTCTGATTCAAGAATTAGATTTCGTGAGGAGGGACATAAATATTGGATTGATGACGACGATACAAATCTTATATCTTCTACTGGATTTATACAACAGTTTTTCCCAAAATTTGAGTCAGATAAAGTTATAAATGGGATCATTAATAATGAAAAGTATAACGACCCTGAATATAAATATTACAAAATGTCAGAAAATGATATAAAGAAACAATGGGAAGAAAATGGTTCAAATGCTTCAAAGGAAGGAACAAAACTACATGCGAATATCGAGTATTTTTACAATGGTTTGGAAGTTGAGAATTCAAGTCCAGAATATCAACAATTTTTAAATTTTAATGAAGATTATAAAAATAAATTGGAAATATATAGAACTGAATGGATGATTTTTTCAGATGTATTACGATTGACTGGTTCCATTGACGCTGTTTTTAAAAATAAAGATGGTACATTTACTTTAGGAGATTGGAAACGTTCAAAAGAAATATCAAAAGAATCATTTAATAATGAAACTGGAATGTATCCTTTCAGTCATTTATTAAATTGTAAATATTCTCAATATTCATTGCAATTGAATTTATACCGCGCGATATTGGAAAAATTTTACGATATGAAGATAAAGGATATGTTTTTAGTAGTATGTCATCCTAACAATAAAAATAACAATTATATAAAAATCGATATACCACGTATGGATAAGGAGGGTGATTATTTATTGAGAGTGCGCCAAAACCAATTAAATTTGAATATAGATTTAAATTTTACTTATGAATTACCTAAAGAAGAGGAATACGTATCACTTTTAAAGAAAAAGACATCACCGACGCCACCTGAACCGCCTCAAAATAAAGGTAAAAAATGGTCAAAAGAAGAAGATGATAATTTATTAAAAGAGATTGAAGATGGATTTAATTTTCTTACGATTTCTCAAAAACACCAACGTTCTGAAAGAGCTATAAAATTGAGAGTAATACAACATGGTGTAAAAATGTTGGAAAAAGAAGATATAAATACAGTGTGTTTAAAATATAATTTGACTGAAAAAGAAATTAATGATTTCATATCTTATAAAGAAGAGAAAAATATAAGCATTTTTAAAATCGGTAAAAATAAAGAAGAACAGAAGGAGATAAAGCTGGAACAAAAAGGAACATTACTTCCTGTTGTTAAACTTACTGCAAATGTGATATTATCAGAATTACAAGAAAAAGCATATGAATTGGTGTCAGAAGGTAAAAACATATTATTAACAGGAGGAGGAGGTTGTGGAAAGACAACATTGATAAAATATATAAAAAAAAATTATTCTAAAAATATAGCAGTTACATCAACAACAGGAACATCCGCTGTGCTTATAGATGGAGTTACATTATATTCATATCTAGGAATAGGTTTAGGGAATTCCGATGTGAGTTCATTGTATTTACAAATTAAAAAGAGACCAGCTATATTGAAAAGATGGAATGAGATAGAGATGCTAGTAATAGATGAAATATCAATGTTATCTCCAGTGTTATTTGATAAATTAGAAAAGTTGGGAAGAGTTATAAGAAAGAATAGTAAACCATTTGGAGGAATACAATTGTTATTAGCAGGTGATTTTTTTCAATTACCAGTAGTAGGAGAGATAGATTCATTTTGTTTTGATGCTGAAAGTTGGGATGATTGTATAGAAGACGAAAATATTATAAATTTGGTCGAAAATTTTAGACAAGATGATGAAATATTTCAAAAATGTTTGAATGAAGTGCGATATGCAGAACTATCAAAAGAAACAATAAAAATATTAAAATCAAGAGTGAACGCAAAATTGAAAAATGAGCATGGAATTCTACCAACAAAAATATTTTCTTTAAATAGAGATGTAGATTATGAGAATGAGAATGAGTTGAATAATTTAGCGAGTGAGAATAGTGAATTAGAATTTTATGAATATGAGATAGAGTATGAGATATTAAAAAAAGGAATACCTAATATAAAGGAGAAATTATTAAAAGCATGTAATGCACCCCAAACTTTGCAATTATGTGTAGGAGCACAGGTTATGTTATTGTATAATTTGGATCTAGAAATAAAATTATGTAATGGAAGTAGAGGAGTAGTTGTTAAATTTGTAAATGATTATCCAGTAGTAAAATTTATGAATGGAGTAGAAATAACATTAAGTTATAATGTCTGGAATATAGTAGAAAATGGAACACAAATAGCAAATATAAGACAAATACCTTTAAAAGTAGCGTATGCGTGTAGTTCACATAAAACACAAGGAATGACAATAGATTATGCAGAGGTTGATATGTCTAGTATATTTGAATATGGACAAGCATATGTAGCTTTAAGTAGAGTTAAAACATTAGAAGGATTGTCAATAAAGAATTTTAATGTGTCATGTATAAAAGCACATCCAAAAGTAGTGGAATTTTATAAGAAACTTGATTAATTTTTACTTTAAATTTTGAAATTCGTATGAATTTTCAAAATTAAAATTGAATTTAAAATATAATATATATATTAGAATAAAAAATGATGTCTAAAAAAGTATTAGGGCAATTTTATACAACTAATCAAGAATATATTTTACAAGGTATGATAATACCAGATAATATAAAAAATATAATAGAACCATTTGCAGGTAATGGAGATTTGATTAGTTTTTTAGATAAAGATAAGTATAATATAGAATGTTATGACATAGAGCCAAAACATGAGTATATTATAAAAAGAGATACTATAAATTCTCCACCAAATTATAATAATAAATATATATTAACAAATCCTCCGTATTTAGCAAGAAATAAATCAAAAGATAAATTATTATTTGATAAATATAATGTTAATGATTTATATAAGTGTGTTATTAAAGAAATTATAACAAATATATGTTTGGGTGGAATACTTATAGTGCCGTTAAATTTTTGGTCTTCAATTAGACTTGCAGATATTGAATTACGTAAATCATTTTTAGAAAAATATAATGTTATATTGATAAATATATTTGAAGAACAAGTGTTTGATGATACTTCTTACACGGTTTGTTCTTTTCAATTCGAATTAATTAATAAATATAATCATAATACATTAAATATAATCATATATCCATTAAAAACAATTATAAAGACTCAATTAAATGAAGAGAATAATTATATGATTGGAGGTGAGATTTACAATTTAAAATTGAAAAAAATGTATAAAATAACAAGATTGACAAGTAAAAATAAAAAAAAATGTAATACAAATATCGTAGTTAAATGTATTGATGATAATCAAAATAGTAAAATAGGTTTTTCTTTTGTTAATGATAAAGATGTATATATTGATAATACACCAAACCAAACCGCTAGAACATATGCTACATTAATAATTGAACCATCGATAGATATAGATAAACAGAAAAAACTAATAACAAAATTTAATGAATATTTAGAAGAACATAGAAATAAATATAATTCTTTATTTTTATGTAATTATAGAGAAAGTAAAGATATAGCAAGAAAAAGAATATCATTTGATTTAGTGTATTCTATAACTCAATATATTTTAGAAAATTTTGATTTATAATTTTAGTTTAAAATTGCTAAATCATATAAACTCCCGACAAATATGTATTTAATAATATTTTTAGGTTGTTTATTAATTAAGTATTTAAATTTACCAATATTATTATAACTTGTATCACCGTCTAAAATATTGATAAAATATATATTATTTGTATTAAATTTAGATATATATTTTATTTGATGTTTAATAAAATCATATACATTTCTTAAAGTTCTTGTTTGTGCACCCCCATTATCACAAACAAATTTTAAATTAAAATAATATGTATTTTTGTTTTTTATCAGTTTTCCGTCAAAATTTTCAGTCCATTCATAACCATCATCTTTCATCATAGGGATTCTATTTTCAATAATTTCATAAGTTTCTGTATTAATTCTGTCATAAGTTTTGTTTAATTCAATTTTAATAATTTTATTAATTAAAAGTATTTGATACTTTTCACATTCGTTTGATTTACCATTTTTATACCAATCTCTATTTTTACGCCAATTTTTTGTTTGATAATATGATGAAATTGAAACTTTTTTACGTGTTATATATCCTCTAATATGTTTTTGAATAATTATAATTTTATCTATCATTATTTTGAAATTCTTTTAGAATTCAAAATTTTAAATCATTTTTAATTTAATTATTAATGAAATTAGTCACGCAATTTCCAGAATTTTCTCCGTATGCATCGACGATATTGAAGTATCCACCGCAAGAGTTCTGAACTCCGTGAGTTAATGCAACAGTATTGATAGGTGGGTAGTTAGGTACATTGTAAGAAGGTACATAATTTGCAGTTTCTGCATAAGGTTCGTTTACACCAGTTAATGTTGAGGCACTATTAACCATAGGTGCTGTAGTTCCGTCTAAACTTACGATAGAGGGACTTACAGTAGATGCTTGCATAGCAGCTTTAGCTGCAGCAACTTGTGCTGCAGAAGGAATAGCATTAGCGCTATTATAATTTCCAACTGGTACTTGAGTAGATCTCACTTCTGCTCTTGAGCAATCATTATATTTTCCAAGTTTTACATATGAGCAACCTTTACCATTAACCATTCCGTATTCATAAGACATATTTTTATTGATAGTCAAGAGAAAAAAAAGATTTTTTATTTTTTTTTATATATTATTATAAAAAAAATTTATATTAAATTATATACACTTTTTGTTTGTATTAAGGTTCCAAAATCATTCTTTTGAAAACAAATTCCTGGGTTTATAATATATATATTCAATTCGATATTTAATTTCTTTTGTAGTAATAATATGTCAGATATATAAGAATCTACTTGTTGTTCAATTGGAAACATATATTTAGATAATATTTGTGCGCCTTCATATGTAATATAATAACCATGTAATCCATAAAATCGGTCATTAACTTTAATAATATTTCGCTTAGAATTTGATTTTACGTGATCGAAACTACCGAATAATAAAATATGGAAATCTTTTGTAAAGTTATTGACGTATTTTATAGGATTTTCTATACATACAGCATCGCTTTCAAATATATACATTCCACTATCTTTTTCAATTTTCGACCAAAGATTGTAATGACTTAATGCACACCCTACTGCACCTAAAGAACCTAAATCAGCATGTGTTTTTCTGTGTTTGTCATAAAATATACTTCTTAAAGCAGAAATTGATAATAATTTCGAATTATATTCATTTATATTGTTAATAACCAACGCATCGTATTTTTTTAAATTAGGAAAATATTTTGAAAGATTTTTATAAGCAACATTAAATGTTTTATCATTTACACATATAACATATGAATTTAAATCTTCATCATTAATATATAATTCTATTTTTTTCTTTTTTTTACATAAAATTAATACTAAAAGTATAAATAATATTATATATATTATCATTTTTATTTAAAAAAAACAAAATAAAAATATATATTAAAAAAAGATGTCTTCTTATAAAAAAAAATTTTCTTTAAATCAAAGAGTTAGTGAATCTAATAGAATATTGGTAAAATATCCATCACATGTTCCTGTAATTGTTGAATGTGATAAAAAAATTGGTGTTTTAAATAAACAAAAATTCTTAGTACCGAATGATGTTTCAGTATCTCATTTATTAATATCTGTCAGAAAACAAATTTCTTTAGATAAATCAAAGTCTATATTTATGTTTTGTGATAATATAATTTTATGTCCAACTGTTATGATGAGTCAAATATATTCTAATTATTTAAGAAATAAAAAAGATGAATACGAAGATAAATTTTTATATATTACTATATCTGCAGAAAACACTTTTGGAAATATTATTACTTATAAGGATGAGTACTTGGTATGAAACTATTCAAACCCCATTTATTTAAAATTTCTCCTTCTATAAGTTGTCTTTCTGCCGTTGTAACAGATTTATTAATAATTAATATTTCTGCAATGTATTCACTATATGAATAACTATTTGTATCATTTTCACCATTTATATATAATGTATTCGTTACTATACTCGATCCAGTACTTGTTAATGTATTTGCACCACTTCCAACCAATGTACAATTTGTATAAATAGTATGTAAAGAAGAATTTGCAGGGTCTTTTGTCACGATTTCAACCAATTGCCAGTTACCAATACCTGCAGAAGAAGATGCAGTTACGGATGAAACAGCATCTCCTTTTAAATAACTACTACTATTTGCATTATTCCAGAAATAAAATCCAGTTGATGCAATTGCATTTGGACTTAATTCTATTAAAAATGCATTACTTACTCTTGGACTATACAAAATGAAGAAAGAAAAATTAGATACATCCAAGGTCATGCTGGCAACCTTTGTTGTATATCCTGTTATATAAGAAACAACACCCTTACTATTTAATCCATTCGCTAAATAAGTTGGGACTCTTCCTACAGATGATGTTCCGCTTAGAGCACCCACAGTACTATTCCATGTAGTAACATTTTGACCATTAGTATATGTTAATGTTGAAGCATCTAGCCATAAATTAATAGAAGATGATAATGATGATAAAATTGTCGCTGGTAATGGTAAAAGTATTCTGTCAACATTAACTCGTTTTATCACTGAAGACAAATTTTTATATCCTTGTTGATAATATTCAGACGTTATATCAAATTGATTATTAATAAGAAGTTGACTATCAACTACTGGAAATCCTATTCTTGAATTTGAAGATATAGAATTACATCCTTGAGGTAATGTACTAGCAATAGTCGTATTTGAAATTAAAACTATCACCATTTTTCCATTTCCACCAGGTGTAGTAGTATATGGTGCACTTGCATTTGTAGTACCGTTTCCAATTCCTGCAGTATAATAAACTGAACCTTGATTTGGTGCAGTAAAACCATTTGTGGAAGTATATCCTACAGTAGTTTGTTCTGGTATCATTGTTAAATTTGTGATTAATGAAGAACCACCTCCTCCACCTGAATTAAAAGTACCACCTCCACCACCATAATATCCACCTCCACCACCACCTCCACCATTTCCACCTGCTCCACCTGCATTACCACCTGTTGATAAAGAACCTGCAGTTGCACTCCCACCACCTGAAGCACCACCTGAAGTTTGTGTTCCTCCACCTCCACCAGAACCACTACCTGGATTTGATGTACCAGAAAATGTAGCAGAACCACCATTTGCAGCGGAACTTCCATAACCAGCACCTCCACCACCACCAGCAACTGCAATATCAAGGTTAGATCTTTGTATAGAAGTTCTACCACCTCCAGATGATGATGTACCATTACCAACAGCAGTTCCATTTCCACCACCACCATAAGTACCAGCTAATCCAACAACTCCTCCTTGACCAACTATTATTTTCAGAGTTTCTCCTGGAGTTACAGATAATACTCCTTGAACCATAGCGCCAGCTGCACCTTGTCCTCCAAAAGCACCAGAACCACCTGCACCCCATAAATAAACAGCAATTTGATATATATCTGCAGGAATTGTATATGTTTGGTCGGATCCAGTATAATTAAATGTAGTTGTTGTTCCATAAGCAATATTTACTGGAAAACCTCGCCAAGATATTCCATTAAAACTATAAGCTATTGTATTTACACCTGAACCTCCAGAAATAAATTTTTCTCCTGTCCAACATACTGAATTACAAATCGTTGAAAATATAGTAACACCAATACCTGTCCATTGTGTACCATTTGAACTATATAAAATAGTATTTGTACCACTTGTACCACTTCCACCTGCTACAAACATATTACCACTCCAACATACACTACTTCCTGAAGAACTAAATAATGTATTTCCTAACCCAGTCCATTGTGTCCCATTTACACTATAAGCAAGTGTGTTTACTGTCCCTTGACCAGTAGAAATAAATAAAGAACCTCCATAACATATTGCATTGCATTTTGTAGAAAACATTATTACACCAAGTCCAGTCCAAGTTAATCCATTTGAACTATATGATAATGTATTTGTACCACTACCACCAGCAACAAATAAATTTCCATTCCATGCAACAGCATTACAAGTAGAACTGAATATAGTTGAACCTAAACCTGTCCAGAATACACCGTTGTAACTATAAGCAAGTGTATTAGTTCCTTGTCCACCTGCAATAAATAAAGAACCATTCCACAAAGCAGTATAACCTTGATTAAATATATCTAAACCTAATCCTATCCATTCTATACCATTGTATGAATATGCAATACTATTTCTATTCCATCCTAACGAAATCCATATATTTCCATTCCATGTTATTGCATTACAAGAATTTGTGAAAATGTTTTTACCTACTCCATTCCAAGTTAATCCTTTGTCAGTACTATAAATAATTGTATCTGTTGATGTAGGTATTAATGAACCACCCGCAACAATTATATGATTTATATTAACATATCCTTTTTGTATATTATTCCATTCTACAGCATTACATGATGTACTATATATAGAAGTACCCAGACCAGTCCAATTAATACCATCTATTGAACTTGCTAAGGTATTTGTACCAACTCCACCTGCAATAAAATAATTTCCGCACCATTTTACACTTGTTCCATTTGTAGAAAATATTGTATTTGTTGTGACCCCTGTCCACGTTATTCCGTTTGATGAATATACAATTGAATCTGTCCCGGATCCTACTGCTACAAAGAATGTATTATTCCAAGTAACTCCATAACCAATTGTTAAAATTGTTGTACCTAGTCCAGTCCAAGATATACCATTTGAGCTATAAGCAATTGAATTTGTACCTTGACCAACTGCAATATTTATAAAACTATTGCATGTTACAAAATTACCTTGTGTAGAAAATATTGTTGTTCCATTACCATTCCAATTTATACCATTATAAGAATACGCAAGTGTATTTGTTCCTGAACCTACTGCTACATGCACTTGATTACTTGAATTATATAAAATAGAATTACATTGTGTAGAAAAAATAGTAGTTCCTAATCCGCACCACGTTAATCCATCATAAGAATATGCAAGTGTATTTGTACCTGCACCACCTGCAATAAAGAATGAACTATTCCAAAAGATTGATTTACCTCTTGTTGAGAAAATATATGTATTTCCAGTTACTCCAGTCCATCTTGTACCACTACCACTACTATACGCAATTGTATTAGTTCCTTCACCAACTGCAATCCATATATTATTATTACTACCATATGCAACACCATTACCTGCTGTAGAAAAAATTGTAGTACCAACACCAGTCCAAGTCGTTCCGTTTGTACTATAAGAAATAGTATTTGATGTACCAGTACCGACAGATACAAATAAATTTGATGGGAAAGTTAATGTATTTTGTAAATTTTTATTAAATCCTACGAAATTGGATATTGTATTTATAGTTGTACCTAATCCAGTCCATGTAATACCATTTGATGAATACGCCATTGAATTCGATATACCTTTTCCAGATGCTATAAATATACGACCATCCCAATTTATATTTCTACAATAATCTGAAAAAATACTTGTACCGAGTCCAGTCCAATTCAATATATTTGTGGTGCTACTATAAGCAATTGTATTCGGACCACCTTCACCACCTGCTAATAATAAAATACCATTCCAACAAATTGTATTACAACATGAAGTAAAAATAGTTGCACCTAGACCAGTCCATGATATACCATTTGTACTATAAGCTAATGTATTTGTTCCTTGACCAGATGCAACAAATATAGATCCTGTCCAACATACACTATTACCTTGATATGTAAATACAGATGAACCATTACCTGTCCAGGAGGTTCCATTTGTAGTGGAATAAGCTAGAGAATTTGATGTATTTGTTGTGTACGATGATGAACCATTACCAAGAGTTGTAAAAATGGTAGAACCATATCCTATCCAATATATACCATCTGAAGAGTATGCTAAAGTGTTCGTACCTTGTCCAAGAGCAACGAAATATGTTCCTGACCAATTTACACCATTACCCGCAGTTGTAAAAATACTTGAACCAATACCAACCCATTGTATATAATTATAACTGTAAGCAATTGTGTTTGTACCTTCACCTACAGCAACATATGTATTATTACCATAGGCTATTGAATTACCACTTGTTGTAAATATTGTTTTACCTAAACCAGTCCATAAAGTTCCTGAAGTATTTGAGTACGCTATAGTGTTTGAAACACCTTTACCAACTGCGATAAATCTTGAATTATTCCATACTGCAGAATTACCTTCTTCTGAAAATATAGATATACCTAATCCAGTCCAAGATGTTCCGTGATTTGTTGAATAAGCGAGAGAATTATAAGGTATATAATTTGTTCCATAACTAATTGAATGAATTGTTGTTCCTAGACCAGTCCATGTAATTCCATCTAAACTATAAGCAAGACTATTAAGTCCTTCACCAGATGCTGTGAAATATAAACCAGACCATGAAACATTGTTTCCAGAAAGAGTAAAAACAGTTGTCCCTAAACCAGTCCACGTGGTTCCATTATAACTATATGCGATTGTATTATTAATCTTACCTGTTGCTACAAATAATGTATTATTCCACGCTACACCTTTTCCACTAAAATTAAATGCTGTTGTTCCTAAACCTGTCCATTGAGTTCCATTTGCACTATATGCTAGAGTATTTGTTCCTTGACCAGTTGCAATCCAAATAGAGTTTCCGTATGTCATATTATTACCTTTTAGAGAAAATACTGTTGAACCTAATCCAGTCCATGTTGTTCCATTATTTGATGAATAAGCAAGTGTATTTGCTATAGATGAAGTAAATGTTGATAATCCATTCATAAAATAAGTACTTGTACCTAATCCAGTCCATTGAGTTCCGTTTGTACTAAAAGCATTTGTATTTATACCTTCTCCAGACGCAATAAAATATGTTCCTGTCCAATTAATTGCATTTCCTGATATAAAAATAGTAAGACCTAAACCAGTCCAAGATGTTCCATTAGAACTATAAGCAATTGAATTAGTATTTCCAACACCAACAGCAAGAAATAAACTATTTCCATATGACACAGATTTCCCGGATAAAGAAAATATAGTCGTTCCAAGACCAGTCCATGTAGTTTTATCTGAACTGTAAGCAATTGTATTCGTACCTTGACCTGTAGCAACCCATAAAGAATTTCCAAAAGTTATATCATTACCTCTTACAGAAAATATAGTCGTGCCTAAACCAGTCCATGTTGTCCCATGATTTGTAGAATACGCAAGTGTATTTGTTGATGACGATATTAAATCATTTGAACTATAACCAATAGAAGAATGAATTGTTGTACCAAGACCAGTCCATGTAATTCCTGACAAACTATAAGCAACAGTATTTGTGCCTTGTCCGGAAGCTATAAAATATACTCCGTTCCATTTGACATTATTACCAACTACAGTAAAAATAGTGGTTCCTAAACCAGTCCATTGAGTTCCATTTGAACTATAAGCAATTGTGTTAGAAACACCTTGTCCAACAGCAACAAATAAAGAATTATTATAATCAACACCATTTCCACTATAACTAAAAATAGAATTTCCTAATCCAGTCCATTGGGTGATATTAGAACTATACGCTAATGTATGAATACTACCACTACTATATTGACCTGTTCCAACCCATAAAGAATTTCCATAAGCAAAACCATTACCTTCAACAGAAAACATACTTGTTCCTAAACCAGTCCATGTAGTACCGTTATCTGTAGAATATGCAATAGAATTAGAATAATAAGACGACGATCCAGATAATTGTGTTATTGTTATTGCTTGAACAGATGTAGTAAAAATACTATTACTAATACCTGTCCAATTAACACCACCATTTGTCGATTTTGCGATAGTATTAGTACCTTGACCAACAGCATATAAAGTATTTCCTAAATTAGTAGCATTATTACCTTGTGTAGAAAAAATACTTGAACCTCTCCCAGTCCAAGTAGTACCATTCGTAGAAGTATAAATTGTATTTGTAGAAGAACTACTAAGACCAATCCATAAATTATTGTTGAAAATTAAATTTGTGAATGAGAAATCAGTATAAATAATGTATGTTCCAGTAACAGAGTAATCAATTGTATAAGCAGAATTAGAACCTTCACTTTCAACTTCAATAGTAACATAAGTTGTATTATATATCTGATTTTGTGAAACTAGTGTATTAATTCCATTAATAAACATATAAAGTCTAAAAGTCTGTCTACTTTGATAATTTGAATTAATAATATAACTAGCAGATATTTTTTTATTTGAACCACTATATAAAGTATATGTTGTAAACTGTGCAGGGGAAGGTGCAGGAAAAGTAGCATACATAGTAAATGGTCCAACTACATTAGTAGAATTAATATAATTTGAAAAACCTACACCAGTCCATGTAGTTCCATTTGTACTTGTAGATAAAACATTATTTGTATCTGTACCTACAAGTACATATAAATTTGAATTATTATATGCTATACCAGTAGGTGTTGTCATATTAGATGTTCTTGCTGTCCATTGAGTTCCGTTTGTTGATGTAATTAATGTATTCGTACCAAGACCAATAGCAACCCATAAATTAGAACCATTATACAATACTCTTTTACCATATGTACTAAATAAAGTAACTCCTAAACCTGTCCATGTAGTTCCATTTGAACTGTAAGCAACAGTGTTTGTTCCTTGTCCAACAGAAACCCATAAACTATTACCATAAGAAATAGCATTACCACTTGTAGAAAAAATAGTAATACCTAAACCAGTCCATGTTGTTCCATTAGAAGAATATGCAATTGTATTTGTACCCTGTCCAACAGCAACATATAAACTATTAGCATATTTTATATCATTTCCTTGTGTTGAAAAAATAGTTGTACCTAATCCTGACCATGTATTTCCATCTAATGAAGTTCCTATTGAATTTGTCCCTGAACCTACAGCTAAAAACATATTATACATCGACGATGTATATTGTGATGAACTTAAAGATGATGCAGAATTTCCTAAGGTTGTAAATAATCCTGCATAAGTGCTCCATGTTGTACCATCAGAACTATAAATAGCAGTATTTGTTCCTTGACCTGTTCCTATAAAATACAATCCAGACCAATAAATTCCTTTTCCACTTGTTGAGAATAATGTAATACCTAGTCCAGTCCACGTAGATCCATTTGAACTGTACGCAACCGTATTTGTACCTGAACCAACTGCTACATAAAGTAAACCATTCCATTCTACATCATTTCCTGATGTGCTAAAAATAGTTGTCCCAAGTCCTGTCCATGTTGTTTGATTTGAACTATAAGCAATTGTATTTGTTCCTTGTCCTGTTGCTATCCATAAAGAATTTCCATAAACAATCTTATTACCTTGAGTTGTAAATATAGTAGATCCTAATCCAGTCCATGTAGTACCATGATTTGTAGAATATGCAATTGTATTTGTAGATGAACCACATGCAATTAAATTACCATTATTATCAGATGATACACCGTATCCAATTGCAAATATACTCGTTCCTAAACCAGTCCACGTAGAACCATTCGAACTATAAATAATTGAATTTGTTGTGTCATTTCCTACTGCAATAAAATATGTTCCCGTCCACGTTACATCATAACCAACAGAAATAAATAAAGTTCCCCCAAGTCCAGTCCATGTTGTAGGGATTTGATTTACAGAATATGCAATAGTATTTGTACCTTGTCCTACTGCAACCCATACAGAACCATTATTTGTAATAGCATTACCACTTGTAGAAAATACAGATGTACCAAGTCCAGTAAAATAATTTATATCATTTGTAGAATATAAAATAGTATCAGTTCCTTGTCCAACTGCGCCGTAGATAAATAAATTTGTTCCTGAAGCAATTAAAGTACCTGTATTATTAGAAGAAATTTTATTACCAGAATATAAAATTGTGGTTCCAAGACCAGTCCAAGTTGAAGCATTTGCGCTATAAGCAATAGTATTTGCTGTACCTGAACCTACAGCGACATAATTCGTTCCAGACCAAGCAACATCACTTCCACTAGAATTAAAAATAGTTGTTCCTAACCCAGACCAAGTTGTTGAATTTGTGCTATATGCAATTGTATTACTAGTACCTTGTCCAACAGCAACCCATTTTGATACATTATCTGAAACAACACCATTACCACTAGTATTAAAAATAGTTGTACCAAGACCAACCCATGTTGTAAAGTTTAAACTATATGCGATAGTATTTGTTCCAGAACCAACAGATACATAATAAATGTTAGAAGAACCACTAGCTACAAGAGAACCGCTACCATCAGTAGAAATATTATTACCAATAGTTAAAATTGTTGTCCCAAGTCCAGTCCAAGTTGAAGCATTTGCACTATACGCAATAGTATTTGTTGCACCAGACCCAACAGCAACAAAATTAGTACCAGTCCAAGTAACACCATTACCACTTATACCAAAAATAGTTGTAGCTAAACCAGTCCAAGAAGTTGATTTTGCATTAGAAGAATATGCAACAGTGTTCGTACCTTGTCCAACTGCAACCCAAGTTGATGTACCATTATTTACAATATCATTACCACTTTGTGTAAAAATACTAGGAATACTAAACGAATCATCAAGATTATTTGAATAAGCAAGTGTATATAAACCAGAACCTACAGAAGTATATATAATTCTAGAACTACTAGATAATACTTTACTATTACGATCTGATGTTGAACTACTACCTATAAATAATATTGTTGTACCTAATCCAGTCCATGCAGAACCGTTAGAACTATAAGCAATAGTATTTGTTGAACCGGAACCTACAGCAACAAAATAAGTTCCTGACCATGAAACACCATTACCACTAATATTAAATATGGTTGAACCTAAACCAGTCCATGTAGTAGGTGTTAAAGAAGTAGAATAAGCAATTGTATTATTACTTTGTCCAACTGCAACCCATACATTGTTATAATATACTACATTATTACCACTTATAGAAAAAATAGTAGTACCTAAACCAGTCCAAGAAATACCGTCGGAACTATAAGAAACAGTATTTGTACCTCTCCCTACTGAGACATATCTTATAAAATTAAAACCTAAAGCAATTAAAGTACCAGAACCATTTGTTGAAACATTATTTCCTATATATAATATCGAAGTACCTAAACCAGTCCAAGAAATACCGTTTGAAGAATAAGCGATTGTATTTGCTGAACCTTCACCAACAGCAACAAAATTAGTACCAGACCAAGTAACACCATTACCACTTGTAGAAATAATAGTTGTTCCCAAACCAGTCCAAGAAGTCGGCGTCATACTAGAAGAATATGCGATTGTGTTAGTACCTTGTCCAACAGCAACCCAACGTGTACCATTAGAAATAGAATTATTCCCAGAAGTAGAAAATATAGTTACACCTAAACCAATCCATCCATTGTTTATATTATTCGAATAAGCAAGTGTATTTGAACCTTGTCCAGATATTAAATATGTTATGTTTTTAGCAACACCAGCTGAGACAATAATACTATTGTTAGTAGAAATACCATTACCAATAGATAATGTTGTAGTACCGAGACCAGTCCAAATAATACCATCTGACGAATAGGATAATGTGTTATTTATACAATTACCATTGGCGATAAAATAAGAGCCGTTCCATAAAATAGAATTACCACTTGTTCCGAAAATAGTAGTTCCTAATCCAGTCCAGTTTATTCCATTATAACTGTAAGCAACTGTGTTAGTTCCTTGTCCAACTGAAACCCATAAATAACCATTCCAACATATACCTAAACCAGCGATAGAAAAAATAGTTGTACCTAAACCAGTCCAAGTTGTACCATCAATAGAATAAGAAATAGTGTTCGGAGAAATACCAAGAGAAATATACAAAGGATTATTAGAGTTTCCAAAAGTATAAATTTGAGAATTAGTTAAAGATAAATTATCTAATTTTGAAATGAATTCACTATTTTTAATACTGACTTGAGAATTAGAACAAAAACTAGATATTTTATTATTTTCTTTAATGGTATTTTGATTAATATAATCAGTATTAAAAACTGAATATACAATTTCTTTATTCGATGGATTATATTGAATAATATTTTTAAACATTTTTATTTATAAAAAATACATTTTAAAATAATTTATTTTAAAATTTAATTTGTTTCGTCTTCAATCTCAAACATTTTACCACTCACATAAACTTTTTGTTTTTTAGGATTTGTTTTATGTGGAAAAATTTGGTTTCCATTTTTATAATATGGTATTTCTTCATAACTAGATTGTCTCTTCCTAATAATAGGTGGTGGTGTTTCACTTAATGGAGATAAAATATTTAAAGGTTTTTTAGGACTTTTTCTTGGATATTTTTGCGGTAAATACACAACATTGTTTAAATTTGCTTTTAATTTCAATAATTTTTTCAAATAATTTTTCCTAAAATCTTCAGTTTGTTTTTCAGGATATAAAATGGATTTTTCTACTAAATTGATATATTTATTTAATTTAAGTTTAGTATTACTAAAATTATCAGATTTCAATATATCTTGAAATTCTTTTTCTTCCGTGAAGTCAATATTAAACACATATTTTAACTTAGCATCACGTGTTATTTTTTTTAATTCTGACGAAATTTCATTATTTATATTTTTAACTGATTTTACATTAAATCTCCCTATTTTTTTTCCACTCTTGGGACTCTTGGGTCTTTTGGGACTTCTAGGAGGACTCCTAGGACTTTTTCTATTTCTCGGTGGCGACGAACTCCTTTTCATTTTTATTTATTGTAAGAAAATAAAATTCTAATATAAAATAACAATAAAATAACGAAATTAGAATTATTAAATAAATGTGAAGAATTATCTATATTAAAGTGTAAGTCAAAAAATAAATCAGAATTAATTAAATTAATAAATAATAAAATAAATGTTCCAATTTCTTTGGAAGAAGACTTAAATATAGGTTTAAATTGTAATAAATATTATATTGATGACAATATAAATTTATTAAAAATGATAAATTCAGATAGTATTAATTTAATTTATTTTGACCCACCTTATAATACAGGAAGAAATTTTTATGATTTTAATGATAAATTTAAAAGTAAAAATGAATATATAGATTTTATGAAAAATAGAATAATTGAATGTCATAGAATTTTAAAAAAAACAGGTTCAATGATAGTACATATCGAACCAAGAATATCTCATTATTTACGAATAATTTGCGATGAAATATTTGGTGATAATAATTTTAAGAATGAAATAATATGGCAGACAGGTGGAAATTCAAAAAATAAATATAAATTAAATAGATTTCATGACACGATTATTGTATATTCTAAAAGTAATAATAATCAAACATTTAATCCCATATATTTTAAATATGATGAAGAATATAAAAAGAAATCAAATGTTAAATATTGCGAAATATATAAAAAAGAATATGTAACAACTGCGATTTATAATGCACAACCTGATGTAAATCCTAGATTAAATTTAAGATATTCATGGAATGGTCATGATAAACAGTGGTACGTAAATAAAAATAAAATGGAAACATTACATAAGGAAAATCGTTTAGAATATAATAAAAGTGGTCTACCTCGTATTAAGAGATTTCTTGATGAAATGGAAGGTGTTCCATTAAGGGATATTTGGTGTGATATAAATAATGTACAATCTGGTGAAAAATTAGATTATGCTACTCAAAAACCAATTAAACTAATTGAAAGAATAATTAAATTATATTCAAATGAAAATGATATATGTTTAGATATATTTGCAGGTTCAGGAACACTTGGTCGTGCATGTATTAATATGAATAGAAAATATATGCTTTTTGATATAAATGAAAAAGGTAAAAATATATTTATAGAAAGTATTAAAGAATAGTAAAAATTTTAAACTAATATAAGTTTAAAATTATGAAAATTTAAATTTTATATCTTGATTTACATTTATAATATTATCTTTTAATATATCTGGATTAATTTTACTTACACAACACTTATATTTTTTATCTACTAATTTATTAACAGGTATAAATGAATATGACCACAAATTACAATTTTTAATTTTCAAATCTAAGTGGAAAAATAAATAATCCTCTGGATTGAGCATCTACTCTATCTGTAGATATTGAAATAGAGTTTGAAACTTGATTTTGATAACCGCTTTGATAACCAATTGCAATAGCACCTGTTCCTTGTCCTGAAAATCCCGACTGATAACCTAAAGATATAGAATATGTACCTTGATCTTGAAAACCACTTTGAAAACCAATTGCTATAGAATTGGCTTTTTGTCCTGTAAAACCACTTTGATTTCCGATCGCAATATTATTCTGTCCTTGATTCATTTGCCCACTTTGGAAACCTATAGAAATAGAATTTGAGCTTTGATTATTATTACCTGCTTGATATCCTAAAGCAATGTTATAAATTTTTTGATCAACTTGCCCTGATTGATACCCGATACTAATTGCACCTGTAGATTGCCCAGTGAATCCACTTTGAAATCCAATTGCAATAGAATTTGAACTTTGATTTTGATAACCGCTTTGATAACCTATGGCTATTGAATTAGCATTTTGCCCAGTAAATGCACCAGAATCCGAAATAGAAATAGAGTAAGTTCCTTGATTGAAATTACCAGATTGATATCCAATAGAAATAGCACCCAATTGTTGATTATTACCGATATAACTACCAATCGCGATCGTTTGACTAGCTTGATTTAAACCAACTTGATATCCGATAGATATGGAATTAGAGGATGTATTAGACGTTTGATATCCAATAGATATTGAATTAGTACCCATATTGGTTTGTCCAGATTGAGAACCGATGGAAATAGAGTTTACTTTTTGACCAGAGTATCCACTTTGATAACCGATCGCGATTGCACCAGATGCTTGATTATAATATCCAGATTGATATCCAATAGCAATTGAATTATAACTCTGATTAGAATAACCTGATTGTGAACCAATGGATAAAGAATTAGTAGATTGTCCAGTAAATCCAGATTGAAAACCAATTGAAATAGAATTAGAAGAAGAATTTTGATATCCTGCTTGATTACCAATAGAAATAGTATTCGTTCCTTGATTAGAATATCCTGCTTGATTTCCAATAGCTACTGAATTTTGTGATTGACTTTGAAAACCTGATTGATTTCCTATAGATATACTATTTAAATTATTATTATTTTGTTGATAATTTGATTGATTTCCAATACTAATAGCATTTGTACTTGAATAATAACCTGCTTGATTACCGATAGAAACACCATAATATCCACCAGTGATTCCACCACTTTGATAACCAATAGATACATTACCTATACCTTGTTGTGAATAACCACTTTGATATCCGATAGATACAGCACTATCTTGTTGATTATTATATCCACTTTGATAACCTATAGATAAAGAATAAAAACCTTGTCCAGTATAACCTGATTGATAACCAATAGAAATTGGAGAAACTGAACTATAATTAGCATATATGATTCTATTACCAAAATTAGAAAATGCAGAAGTTCCTAAACCAGTCCATTGTATACCGTTGTAAGAATATGCGAGTGTGTTTACAGTACCATCACCGACGGATACAAACATATTACCGTTCCAATAAACACCTTTCGCAGAAGCATCGAATATAGTAGAACCTAAACCAGTCCAAGATGTACCAGATAAACTATAAGCAAGAGTATTATTACCTTGTCCAGTAGCAATAAATTTACTTCCATCCCAAGAAATTTCATTACCTTGAAAGGTAAAAGTAGTCGAATTATTTCCTGTCCATTGAGTTACATTATTTGAATAAATAAGAGTATTTGCATATTTTGTTGAACTAACATTATATTCAAAATCAAAATAATATATATTAAATATACTAGAAGTTACAACAGTCCATTGTGTACCATTTGTTCCATAAGCAAATTTTGATGAACCACCACCAACTATCCATTTATTGTTTAAATATCTAACTGATCTACCAACAGTCGCAAAAATAGTAACCCCTAAACCAGTCCATTGTGTTCCATTAGAACTATATGCAACTGTATTAGTACCTTGACCCACAGCAACAAACAATCCATTACCATAATCAATATTATAACCGTAAGTACTAAAAATAGTATTACCTAAACTAGTCCATTGCGTAATATTAGAACTATAAGCAATAGTATTAGTACTTCCAGAACTATAACCAACCGCTACATAAAGACTATTACCATACGCAAATCCTGTATAACTAATAAAATTAGTAACACCTAAAGCAGTCCATTGTGTACCATTAGAACTATAAGAAATTATATTACCACCAATAAACCATGTATTGTTTAGATTTTTTACACAATTAGTACTTGTTAATGTACCAATAAATACACTAGTCCATTGTGTTCCATTAGAACTATAAGCAACCAAATTTGTACCTCCACCAACTACAACCCATAAATTAGAATTATAAGCAACTCCATAACCTGCAGTGGTAAATATAGTTTTTCCAAGACCTATCCAACTATAACCATTTAATGAATATGCAATAGTATTTGTATCATAACCAACAGCAACCCACATATTATTACCATATTTAACAGAATATGATTGTGTGCTAAATATTGTTGTTCCTAAACCAACCCAAGTTATATTGTCAAATGAATAAGCTAGAGTATTTGATGTACCATATCCAGAACTTACCCAAACTGTTTGATTATAACTATAATAATTTATAGAACTAGCTGAATTTCCAAGTGTAGAATGAATTGTAACACCTAAACCTGTCCATACATTTCCAAGAGTCGAATAAGCAACTGAATTCGTACCTTTACCAGATGCAATAAACACAAATCCTGACCAATATACAGACAATCCTATTTCTGAAAAAATGGTAGTACCAATACCAGTCCAATTAGTAATATCAGAACTGTAAGCAATTGTATTCGAACCATTACCAACTGCTACAAATATAGAACTATTATAAGCAATTCCTTGACCACTGATAGAAAAAGTAGATGTACCTAAACCAACCCAAACAATACCTGTATTACTATAAGCAATAGAATTCAAACCTTGACCTGTTGCAACAAAATAATTATTACCATAAGTAATTCCATTTCCTTTAATCGTGAATATTGTTGCACCAATTCCTGCCCATGTAGTACCATCTGTATTTGAATAAGCAAGAGTATTTGAAATATAATTATTAACACTTCCATAAACGGAGCTATTACCCATAGTAGAAAATATAGTTTTTCCTATACCAGTCCAATTAACAGAATCAGAAGAAATAGCCATTGTATTAGTATTATCATAACCAGAAATAATCCATTGATTACTATAATATGCTACTCCGTTTCCGTAACCAGATGCTATAGAATAAGGTTTATTTGTAAAACCATTACCATAAATACTATAAGTATTTGTACCTAAAGCAATCCATGTGTATCCATTTAAACTATAACCAATTGTATTTGTTCCAGAACCTAAAGCTAACCACATAGTAGAGCTTGTAAGATATTTTATAGATCTACCTTCAACGCTAAAAATAGATGTACCTCTACCTGTCCAATTTGTTCCATCGGTAGATATTGCCATAGTATTAACACCTGCACCTACAGCAACCCATAAATTATTTCCATAAGCAACATCATATCCAGAAATATTAAATACGGTAGGTATATAAGTAATTGATGAAGCTGTATTTGTAAATACTGTATCTTTTGTTGCTCCAGTCCATGAAACACCATCGTAAGAATATAATATAGTATATTCTGTAACACCATTTGCAAATCCAACAACAATAAATTTAATACCATCCCAAATACAATTAATACCTTCCCTAATTGTGTATGTAATTAAATTAACAGGATTCCATGTTAAACCATTATCATCTGAAAATGCTAGTTTAAATAAAGAACCATAACCAGAAACAACCCATCTGTTTAAAGTTGGACTGTAAGCAGCTTGTTTTGCATAAAAACCTGCAAAAAAAGTAGTTGATATAGTAGTCCAGATTAATCCATCAGTTGATCTACATATTTGATCATTAGCTTGTGCTAATATCAACCATATATTATTATCATAAACAACACCATAAGCAGTTGATGCACATATAGTTCTACCTAAACCAGTCCAATTTATTCCATCAGGTGAAGAAGCTACTGTGTTTGTAATGGCTCCTACAGCAATCCATAAATTAGTACCATTATAATCAATATCATAACAATAATAATTAAATATAGTATTTCCTAACCCAATCCATTGAGTACCATTAGTTGAGTATACAAGAGAATTTTGACTAGCATAAGGTAAATAACTAACTACTCCAGTATCAATATAAGCTCCTACTACCCATTTACCAGCTGCCCATTTAACTCTAAAACCGTTTAGAAAATAATTTGTAGTGATATTAGTCCATTCAATTCCATTATATGAATAGGCAATTTTATTAGCTGTACTACTTGCATCCATACCACCAACACAAACCCACATAGTTCCATTAAAAGATATATCATTATATCTTGGACTTAATGTTTGTCCCATACCTATCCAATTTATTCCTTCAAAACTATAAGCCATAGAATTAACACCTGCATATCCAACAGCTATATATGGAAAAAACATTATATTCGGTTGTGAAATGACACTTGACCAATTTATTCCATCTGTTGATTTTGCAATTATATTTGTACCATTTCCTACAGCAATCCATAAATTAGAACCGTTATATGATGCACTATAACATTCACCACTAAATATAGTTGTACCTAATCCAGTCCAATTTGTCCCATCTAAACTATAAGAAATTGTATTTGAACCTTTTCCCGTGGAAACCCACATATTATTTGCATATGTAATATTATTTCCAGAAGTAAAAATAGTTGTACCTAAACCAGTCCAAGTTGTACCATTAGAAGAATATGCAAGAGAATTTGTTTCTTGTGTTCCTGGATTATAAAATACAGAATATCCTATAGTTGTAAAAACACTAGTACCTAAACCTATCCACAGAGTACCATTAGAACTGTAAGCAATTGTGTTTGTACCATTTCCTAATGCAATCCATAAATTATTTCCATATGTTATAGCATATACATTAGATGTAAAAATAGTAGTACCTCTACCAGTCCATGTAGTACCATCAATAGAAGAAGCTAAAGTATTTGTTCCTGCACCACCAGCAACCCATAAACTATTTCCATACGCTACAGCACGTCCTACAGTAGTTAAAACTCCTGCACCTCTACCAGTCCATGTAGTACCATTCGTAGAGGAAGCTATAGTATTTGTTCCTTGACCAACAGCAACCCATAAACTATTTCCATATGCTACACCAAATGCATCAGTTGTAAAAATAGTAGCACCTCTACCAGTCCATTGGGTACCATTTGTAGAAGAAGCTATAGTATTTGTTCCTTGTCCAACAGCTACCCATAAACTATTTCCATATACTACATAACGTCCTACAGTTGTAATAATAGTAGCACCTAATCCAGTCCATTGAGTACCGTTTGAACTGTAAGATAATGTATTTGTTCCTTGTCCTGCAGCTACCCATAAATTACTTCCATTATATTCTACACTATTACCACTTGTTGTAAAAATAGTAGAACCTAATCCTGTCCATGTATAACCATTAGCAGAATAAAAAATAGTATTAGATGTTCCTATACCTACAATAACATATAAATTATTACCGTATTTAATACCATTACATTGTGAAGAAAATATAGTTGTACCAAACCCAATCCAATTTATACCATCATTTGATATAGCTAAAGTATTAGTTCCACTTCCACCAGCAAAATATTTATATTTCTCACCACCAGAAGAAACCCATAAACTATTACCATAAGCAATATCATTTCCATAAAGTGAATAAATAGTTGTACCTAATCCTGACCATATAATACCATCTGAAGAATATGCGATAGTATTTGTTCCACTACCAACAGCAACATAAAGATTGGAATTATTATATTCTACATCATTACCCATTGTTGAGAATATACTTGTACCTATACCAGACCATAACAAACCACCGTTAAATGAATAAGCAATAGTATTTGTTCCTGAACCAGTTGAAACAACGAAATCTGAGCTAGATAATGAATTAGTATTACTATTATTAGAAGTTAAATAATAACTGTTGAAATTATTAGTAAGTGAAGTATTTTTTGTTGTTGATGATGTATTAAAAACATATATTTTTGTTTGACAATTAAAAGTTCCATAAGAAGTTATTAATGATGAGAAACTTGAAGGATCTAATGATCTATAGAAACCGGTTCCACTTGTAAAACTAAAATACATAGAATTATAATATAAGAAAGCGGATGGTCTAGTTGCATAATTAGTCCATGTGGATAAATTTGTAGAATATGCAAAATAACTTGGTGTAAATGCATACCATTTTGTACCATCCCAGAATATATTATTACCATCAGTAACAGCGTATGAATATAAATTTGTCACACCAACAGTCCAAGTTATTCCATTTGTTGAAGTTGCATAAGTATATGCTCCTATTATTAACCATAACGAACCATTCCATTCCATTCCTGTGACAGTAAAATTCAAAGTTGTTCCTAAACCAGTCCATGTAGTTCCATCATATGAATAAGCTAGATAATTATTTGTAGAAGAACCACCACCTATAAGACATATATCACCATTTGATTTAGAGACATAAGCAGTGTCTACAGTTGAAAATAAACTATTTCCTAAACTTGTCCAATTTGACCAACTTGTAGGGTTCGTTGAATAATATAATATATTTGACGTGTTTTGTAAAAGTATATAATAACCTTTGTGATATACAAGTGTAGAAGTAACATATGAAGTAGTAGGTGTATAACTGTACCAAGTATTTAGGTCATAAGAATAACTAAAAAATGCAGATACATTACTAAAACCAGAAATTAAATAGAATCCATTATTATTTGTTGCAATTTTAATATAATAAGTATAAGTTACTGATGCACCAGTTATAGTATTTAGAGGTACAGTATTCCAATTAACTAAATCGTAAGAATAAATGAGAGTAGATGTATTACTAGCAACAGAAGATAATAAAATGTATACATTATAATTATAATTTGAAGAAATGTTATTAAAAATAGTTCTTCCTATTCCAGTCCAAGTTGTACCATCAGAAGAAGTAGCTATAGTATTTTGATTACCTTGTCCTACTGCAACCCAACTACCATTAGAACCATTATATTCTAAAGCATAACAAGAGTTTGTTAAAGACGGATTATAAGTTAAAAGATTAAATGAAATCAAATCATTTAATGATAAAACAGATTCATATATATATAACCCTGCAATATCACCATTAAAATTTACATTTGAACCCCAACTATTAGCATATCCAATACTTAAATTGATCGTTCTACTTGTTGGTGCAACAGAAGTAACACCACTTGCGATTTCATTTCCATTTTTATATATTTTAACGGTGTTTGAAGAATTATTAAAAGTAAATGCAAAAATAGCCCATTCACCTTGTGTAATTTGCCCTGTTGAACTAACTAGATTGATAATATTTGTACTTGTATTCTGAATTTTAACACACATTGAAGTAGTTGTTCCACTTCTTGCGAATAAAATCGAATCTGAACCATTACCATTACTTAAATCAATAATAGAATTATTATTACCTGAAATACCATTAAATCTAAGAATTGATATTACAGTAAATCCAGTTGTTGCAATATTATAACTTTTATTACCTGCAGATAAATATTGATTGTAAATACTATTAAAAGATACAAAAGATGGATTATATGGTAGATTACTTCCTGTATTATAAAATGTTGGTTTTTGTATTGCTGTCGCTTGTGTAAAAGTACCCCATGAAGAAATTGAAGTTAAATTAGACAATAATAATTGGTCTGTTGATAATTGTGTGGAAGGAGTGCCCGGAACTGTAAAAGTGCTAGAATATTGAAAGATTGTAGTTGAAATACCAGTCCAGTTAATACCATCTGAACTATAGGCAATTGAGTATTTAGAACCATAACCTACACCTACTGCAACATAAATACTATTACCATATTTAACATTATAACCAGAAGAAAATATTGTTGAACCTCTACCTGTCCATGTTATACCGTTGCTTGATGTAGCAATTGAGTTTGAACTTGTACCAACAGCAACCCATAAACTATTAGCATAAATAACACTTTTTGCATATGAAGAAAAAATTGTTGTACCTATTCCAGTCCACACAACTCCATCTGAACTATAAGCAATTGTATTAGTACCTTCACCTACAGCAACCCACAAACTATTACCATAAGCAACACTATTACCAGTAACCGAGAAAATTGTGTTTCCAATACCAGTCCATTGAATCGCGTTAAACGAATATGCAATGGTATTTAAACCTTGTCCTACTGAAACCCATAAATTATTTGCATTAATACCATAATTACAACTTGTAAAAATTGTAGTACCTAAACCAGTCCATTGTGTACCATAAATAGAGTAAGCAATACTGTTTGTCCCATTACCAAACGACAACCATAAACCAGGATTCGAGTAAGAATTCTTTAAACTTGATGAAGAACTATAACCTATAGTTGAATGTATTGATACACCTAAACCTGTCCAATTTAATCCAGATAGACTGTAAGCTATAGTATTAAGTCCTTGCCCAGTAGCCACAAAATATATTCCAGTCCATTGAACATTATATCCTATTGTTGTAAAAATAGTTCCACCTAATCCAGTCCATTGTGTTCCATTGTAACTATAACCTATGGTATTAACATCATTACCAACTGCTACAAATACTGAACCATTATAATCTATACCTTGACCAGATATTCCGAAAATTGTTGTACCTAAACCAGTCCATTCTGTACCATTCGAACTATAACCAATCGTATTTAAAAATTGCCCTGTAGCAATCCATAACGAATTACCATAAATTATTCCGTTTACTTGATTGAATACAGTTGTATTCACACCTGTCCAAGATGTACCATTTGTGGTTGAATAAGCTAAACAATTATTAAAGTTCATAGAAGAAGAACTATATCCGATAGAATTTAAATAACTACCTAAAACATTCCATACAATTCCGTCGCTACTATAAGCTAATGAATTAGTTCCTTGACCATTTGCAATAAAATATGTTCCGTTCCATTTAACACTATTACCACTAGTAGAAAAAATTGTTGTACCCAAACCATACCATGATGTTCCGTTTTTACTATATGCAATAGTATTCATGAAAGAATAGTATGAAGAACCTAAACCAACTGTAGAAAAATAAGTACTACCTAACCCAGTCCATGAAATACCATCTGACGAATAACCAATAGTATTTGTTGCTCCTTGACCAGTAGCAATAAAATATGAATTTGTATAAACAATTGATGTACCACTTACAGAAAATATTGTTGTTGTTGCTATCCATGATTCTCCGCTATTAATTGATCTAGAAATTGAAATTGTACCAGAACCTACTGCAACCCAAATATTATTATTGTAATTATAAGCAATACCTTTAGTATTTGTTAATATTGTAGAACCTTTACCTGTCCATGTAGTACCATTGTATGATACTGCTATAGCATCAGTTGCACCAACTCCACCAGCCATCCATATATTATTTGCATATGTTACGGTATTTGCATATGATGTAAATATAGTTGTACTTAATCCAGTCCATTGTGTACCATTTGAACTATAAGCCAATGAATTTGTACCTTGTCCTGCAGCTACCCATAAATTACTTCCATTATAGTCAATTCCATTACCACTTGTTGTAAATATTGTAGAACCTAAACCAGTCCATTGGGTTCCATCAGTACTATATGCGATTGTATTTGTTCCACTTCCTACAGCAATGTATAGATTTATATTAGCAGAATATTTAATAGCATTACCTGTTGTTGAAAAAATTGTTGTACCTAATCCTACCCATGTCAAAGAGTTTGTGCTGTATGCAATTGTATTTGTTCCATTACCAACAGCAACCCATTTATCGAGTCCAAAGACTGAACCAATACCTTGTGTAGTAAAAACAGTTGCACCTAAACCAATCCATTGTGTAACATTTTTTGATACAGCAATTGTATTTGTGCCCTGACCAAAGAATAAATATATTTGTCTGTTGTTTAAATAATTACCAACAGCTACATATACTGAATTATTATTATTACATGCAATATCTTGACAACTATTTGAAAATATAGTTGTACCTAATCCAGTCCAAGAAGTTCCATTTGTACTATATGCAAGAGTATTAGTATTACCTTGTCCACCAGCAAACCATTTAGAATTATCATATAAAATACCATTACCTTGAGTTGAAAAAACAGATGAATTTGTATTTGTATAAACAGCAGAACTTAAACTATAAATATATGAATCAACAGTATAAACATTCCAATTAATTCCATTGTAAGAATATATTAATCTATTAATATCTCCACCTGCATACCATACACCTGCTATATATTTCACACATACACCATTAGTTAATATACTTACTCCTAAACCTGTCCATTGCGTTCCATTTAATGAATAAGCAATACCATTCGTAGTATTTCCTGAAAATATATTTGTTCCTACAGCAACCCAAGTACCATTTCCATAATCTACACCATAACCATGAGTTCCAAAATACGTTATACCTACCCCAGTCCATTGTGTACCATTCGAAGAATATGAAATTTGATTAACACCACCATTACCTACTGCAACCCATAAATCAATACCATTGTATTTAATTGATTGACAACCACCATATGTAGAACCTGAAAAGATTCCATTTATTCTAGTCCAAGAAGTTCCATTTGAACTATAAGCAAGTGAATCACCTCCAATAAGCCATAATCCTACAGCATATTCAACACATCTCCCGTTACTTGTAAAAATTGTAGTACCTAAACCAGTCCATTGTATACCGTTAGAACTGTAAGCAACAGTATTTGTTCCTGTACCAACTGCAACCCATAAATTTGTACCGTTATATTTTCCACTAACTCCACTAATAGAAAATATACTAGAACCTAAACCAGTCCATTGTGTTCCATTATAAGAATAAAGTATTGTATTAGGTGTTGCAACAGCATATTTTGAAAATCCTAACCAAATTTTAGGATTAGTATAATTATCAGTCACAATACTTGAAATAGTATCATACAATTCCCCAGTTAAAAACATTGTTGTTCCTAGACCAGTCCAATTAAATCCATCAAACGAATAATACAATGAATTTGTAACACTTTTTGAAATCATAAGATAAACTGTATATGAATTTGATGAGGAACCAATTCCACTCCAAGTATTACCTGTGTCTGATGAATAAATAAGAGAATTATTATTATTCAAAAAAGAAATATCATTAAAATCTATACTTGTTCCTCTACCAGTCCATGTAGTTCCATCTGTACTAATTGCAATATTATTCAAAGTACCACGACCCATAGAAATAAAATATGTTCCAGACCAATTTATATTATAACCAATCGTTGAAAATATAGTAGAACCAAGTCCTGTCCATTGTGTTCCATTAGAGCTATAAGCAAGTGTATTTGTTCCTGAACCAGATGCAACCCACATACTAGAATTATTGTAAGCAATACCTTGTCCAGTAGTTGTAAATATAGTAGAAGCAAGACCTGTCCACGTGGAACCGTCACTACTGTATGCTATCGTATTTGTACCGCTACCTGTAGCTATAAATAATGAATTACCCCATTCGATTTGATTACCTTGTGTAGAAAATATAGTAGATCCAATTCCAGTCCATGTTGTACCGTGATTTGTTGAATAAGCAAGTGTATTTGTAGAAGAACCACTAGCGACAAGAATTCCACTACCATTTGATATAATTCTATTTCCAATATTAAATATTGTTGTACCTAATCCAACCCATGTAGAAGAATCGGAACTATATGCTATTGTATTTACAGAACCATCACCAACAGCTACAAAATTTACACCAGTCCAAGTAATACCATTACCACTTGTTCCAAAAATAGATGTTCCTAATCCTGTCCATGTTGTTGGGACAGAGTATAAAGAATAAGCAATAGTATTAGTTCCTTGACCAACGGCAACCCATTTAGATATATTATCTGAAATAATTCCATTACCAACAGTCGAAAATATAGTAATACCTAAACCAGTAAATGAAGTTACTGATAGATCATTATTTGAATACAGAATTGTATTAGATACATTATAAGATAAAGAACTTATTGCACCGATATTTGAATTTGTAATTGCAGATGTCCATTGAGTTCCATTAGTACTACTTGCTAAATAATTTGTATTACCAGCTACATACCACTTAGTTCCATTATAAATTACAGACCTACCAAAACTAGGTAATATAACTACACCTATACCAGTCCATTGTGTTCCATTTGAACTATAAGCAATCGTATTTGTACCTTGACCACAAGCGACCCATAAACTATTGGCGTATTTAACACCATAACCATTACTACTAAATATAGTAGCTCCTAATCCAGTCCATTGGGTTCCATTAGAACTATAAGCAATCGTGTTTGTACCTTGACCAACAGCAATATATAACAAATTACCGTATTCTAAACCATAACAAGTAGTAGTTATTATTGTTGCACCTGTACCAGTCCATTGCGTTCCATTTGAACTATATCCTATAGTATTTGTACCTGTTCCACCAGCAATCCATAAATTATTTCCGTAAACTAAAGAATAAACATTTGATGTAAATATAGTAGTTCCTAAACCATACCATTGTGTACCATTATTACTATAAGCAATTGTATTTTTCCCTTGTCCACCTGCAAGCCATAAATTATTATTGTAATAAACAGAATAACCTATTGTTGTAAATATAGTAGTACCTATACCTGTCCATTGAATTCCATCAACACTATATGCTATAGTATTTGTAGATCTGCCTGTAGCAACCCACAAATTTGGAGAAACATAAATACTTGTTGCATCTACATTAAATATACTAGAACCTATACCAGTCCATTGTGTTTCATTCAAAGAATACCACAAAGTATTTGCGTTGGTTAACGTTGTAGCGACAACAAATATACTTTTCGCACCCACAGAAACATTAACATTTATATTTGTACCACTAGCAACTAAAACATTTCCATTAGTGATTTTATTACCACTGTATAAAATACTATTACCTATTCCAGTCCATATAGAACCAGAGGTACTATATGCAATACTATTTGTTATTCCATTTCCTACTGCAACATATTTAGTTCCTGTCCATACAACACCATTTCCACTTACATTAAATACTGTAGTTCCTAAACTTGTCCAAGAAGTTGGAATAGATGAATTAGAATAAGCAATTGTATTTGAACCTTGACCAGTAACTACCCACGATGACTTATTATCATTAGCAACACTATTTCCTCTCTCAAATATTGTATAATCTTGAAAATTATTTATTGTTACTGAAGCCATTTCATTATCAGAAATTAGATAATTATACACATACAATCCTGATAAATGCATTACCGTTAAATTTGTACTTGTGTTTGATTTCCCAATATATGTATAACTTGTAGTGAAATTAGTTGCCGCTGGAATTGTAGTTGAATTTGCTAAAACACCGTTTTTATATAAAGATATTTGATTTGTCAAATAATTATATGTCACACCTATAATAAACCATTCATTTAATGTAATTAAAGTTGAAGTTACAGTGTTTCCGAACACGTTAAATGAAATGCTAAGAGTTGATGTTCTATATAATTGCACGTTTCCAAACTCAAAAATCACATCACTACTTACATTACTTGATAAAAATTTAACTAAACAAACAGCACTAAAACTTGTACTTTGTAAATTAAAAGTCTTTGATCCTCCATCTAAAAACTGACCATAAAATCTTAAATAAGATGGTGTACTTGTAGATATATATGTTGGTTGTTGAGAAGTAATAGAATTTGTAAATCCATTCCAATTTGAAACTGAAGATCCGCTTGATAAAGAAGATAAATATCGTGTTTTTAAATCTACAACAGGGGCAGGTATATTTTTCCAATCAGAATATACTTGATTAATAGCAGAAAAAGAACTATAACCATAACTTGAAAATAAACCACCTAATCCAGTCCATTGTGTTCCGTTAGTACTATATGCAATTGTATTCGTACCTACACCTGTTGCGATATAAACTCCATTTAATCTAGTATAGGATACTTTTCTACCACTTGTAGTAAATATAGTTGCTGATAAACCAACCCATGTAGTACCATTCAAACTGTATGCTATTGTATTTGATGAAGAACCAACACCAACCCATAAATTATTACCATAAACTACACCATATCCATAACTATTAAATATTGTTATTCCTACACCAGTCCAAGTTATTCCATCACTACTATAAGCAATTGTATTTGTACCTCCACCAACTGCAACATATAAATTAATACCATTATAAGAAATATTTTCTCCAGAAGTTGTAAATATAGTTGAAGCAGTACCAGTCCATGTAATTGCGTCCGTGCTATAAGCTATTTTATTAGTTCCTAAACCTAAAACAAACCATAAACTATTTGCATAAAACACTGAATAACCTTGAGTAAATACAGTAATACCTAATCCTGTCCAATTAATACCATTCGCACTATATGCTATAGTATTCGTTCCGTATCCAGTAGCAACCCATAAATTATTTCCATAAGACACGCCATATACAGATGTTGTAAATATAGTAGTACCTAAACCATACCATTTTAAACCATTATAACTATATGCTAGGGTATGTGTACCATCACCACCTGCAACCCATAAATTATTTCCATAATAAACACTTCTTCCTGTAGAAAAAATTGTTGATCCTAATCCAACCCATTTGATATAATCTCCTGAATATGCGATTGTGTTTGTTAATCCTCCAACTGATACATAAGTTATAGAAGGTCTTGTAGAATATGAAATTGCGCTTCCAGTTTGTCCAACACATACATCAATATTTAATTTTGTACCACTTGCTAATAATGTTCCTGAACCATTTGATGCAAGTTTATTTCCAATATAAAATATAGTTTTACCTAAACCTGTCCAATTTATTCCATTTGAACTATAAGCAATTGTGTTTGTACTATCATTACCCAATGCAACGAAATATGTACCTGTCCATATAATTCCGTTTCCACTTACACCGAATATTGTAGTACCAATACCTGTCCATATATTTGGAACATCATAAGAAGAATAAGCTATAGTATTTGTTCCACTACCTAATGCAACCCAAAGTGAATTATTATTATTTGTAATTGCATTTCCACTTGTAGTAAATACTGTTGTTCCTAAACCAATCCATGATGTTATATTACTAATAGAATATGAAATTGTATTACCACCTTGTCCAACGGTTGCATATATTAATATACTATCTCCAGAAGCTACTAATGTTCCAGAATTATTTACTGTTATTTTATTACCATTATAGAATATACTATTACCTAAACTTGTCCATGTTATTCCATCAGATGAATATGATATTGTTGTTACTCCATTTCCAACTGCAACAAATTTTGTACCTGTCCATGTAATACCGTCTCCACTTTGTGAAAATACTGTAGTACCTAATCCTGTCCATGTAGTTACATTTGTAGCATAAGCTATAGTATTTGTACCTTCACCAACAGCAACAAAAATAACACCATTTGAAATAACACTGTTTCCACTTGTACTAAATATTGATGTACCAATTCCTGTCCATGTATCTAAATTATTTGAATATGCTATAGTATTTGTTCCTTGACCAACAGATATATAATCATTTTTTGTAGTTCCTGTTACAACTAAAGTTGTACCATTTGATAATATACTATTACCAATACTTAATACAGTATTACCTAAACCTGTCCATGTTATTCCATTGGATGAATATCCTATGGAATTAAAGAAACCATAACCAACAGCTACAAGATATGTCCCATTCCATGTAATACCATTTCCAATATCAAAAATTGTTGTACCTAAACCAATCCATTGTGTACCATTACTACTATAAGCAATACTATTTATTCCTTCTCCAACAGCAAACCATTTATTAAAATTTGAATTATAAATTACTGAATTACCAGAAATAGAAAATGTATTTGTACCGAGACCTAACCAACTAGTATTACTTACATTACCAGATGTTGAATTGTCAGAAGATAATAAATATTTTAAACCCCATTTCGTTAGTATTTCAGTTTCTACATTCTGACGTTCTGTTTGTGTTAAACTTTTATTAAATATCATAAATTCTGCAATATATCCTGTGTTTGAAAATGTAGCAGTATCTTGTCTTCCATTTATATATATCGTATCTGTAAAAATCTTTGTAGTCATAGTATTAGTACCATATCCTGATAAAACTCCATTAATATACAACGAACTATAAGTTGGATTAAATGGATTACTTGTATCTTTTAAAACGACTTCATATAATTGCCAAGTGTTTCTAGCTGTAGTTAAATTACCTACTGAAATAGTTGTATTACCAGTATTTGTTTGAACATAAACATTATTAGAGTTTCCTATAGCGTTAGTACTACAAAATGAAAATGTATTAGCACCATTTCCAGCACCGAATTCAATAACTGGAGAATTTGTAGTTTGATTTCTTGGATTGTATAACAAAAATAATGAAAAATTAGATAAATCCAATGTTACATTTTGTATTTGTGTAACACTTCCTGCTATAAAAGAATAAGATGCTACTCCATATCCATTTAATGTATTTGTTGTATCATATGTAGGAGTTTTAGCAGTAGACGAAGATATACCTGTATATGAAGAAAAATTAGAATTCCATGTTGTTATAGTATTTCCATTTGAATAGGATGTTAATTTTGTTGAATCTAACCATACTACTACATTTGATTTTAAATTCGTAATTATATATGAAAATATACTTGCTCTAGTTTTTATAGCAATTGTATTAGTACCATTTCCAACTGCAATAAAATTTCCATTACCATCGTATTTTATATCTTTACCTTGTGAAGAAAATACTGTATTCCCAAATCCTGTCCAATTATTAGTATATAAATCAGATGTTGTATATATTATTGAATTTACACCTTTCCCTACCGCATATATTTGCATTGAGTTATTATTGTATTGTGATTCTTTTCCTATCGCTATAGAATTTGATGCTATATCATTATATCCTGCATTATCTCCTATTACTATACTATTCTCATTTACCCCTGTAAATCCTGCTTGGTTTCCGATTGCTATAGAATTTGTACCTTGATAATATTTACCTGAACTTTTTCCTATCGCAATATTATATTTTTGATTATAATATTGTCCTGATTGAGATCCTATTGTAACTGAATAATTTGATTCAAGATTATCTGCGCTACTTGAATTACTTCCTACGTTCACATTATTAGCACCAACATTCCATGAATTACTTACATCTCTCCAATATACATAATCTGAATAATAATTTCCCATCAACCCAAATCCAGTAGGACCTGTAACTGGATTACCTGGTCCAGTTGGTCCAGTATACCCTGTGTATCCCACATATCCTGTTGGTCCACGATCACCCGAGTATCCTGTATATCCTGTATACCCTGTATACCCTGTATACCCTACATACCCAGTTACTCCCAATATACCAGTATACCCTGTATATCCGGTATAACCGGTATATCCTGTATATCCTGTGTATCCTGTGAAACCTGTGTATCCTGTGTATCCACTATAACCAATGTATCCAGTGTATCCTGTAAAACCTGTGTATCCAGTAGAACCTGAGATTCCAGTGTAGCCTGTGTATCCTGTAAAACCTGTATATCCTGTAAATCCTGTATATCCAGTGTATCCTGTAGATCCTGTGAATCCTGTGTATCCTGTATATCCCGTATATCCTGTATATCCTGTGTATCCTGTTCTTCCTGTAAATCCGGTGTATCCTGTATATCCAGTATATCCTGTGTATCCTGTAGGACCTGTTCTTCCTGTAAATCCTGTGTATCCTGTATATCCAGTAGAACCTGTAGAACCTGTAAATCCTGTTCTTCCTGTAAATCCTGTATATCCTGTGTATCCTGTATATCCAGTGTAACCAGTTCTTCCTGTAAATCCAGTGTATCCTGTAAACCCAGTGTATCCTGTGTATCCCGTATAACCTGTGTATCCTGTTCTACCTGTGTATCCGGTATATCCTGTGTATCCTGTATATCCTGTGTATCCTGTTCTACCTGTAAATCCGGTATATCCTGTGTATCCCGTATATCCTGAAGACCCTGTGTATCCTGTTCTACCTGTAAATCCTGTATACCCTGTGTACCCTGAATAACCCGTATATCCTGTATATCCAGTATACCCTGTGAATCCTGTGTATCCTGTATATCCTGTATATCCTGTGTATCCTGTTCTTCCTGTGTATCCTGAAAACCCAGTATATCCTGTGTATCCTGTATACCCAGTATAACCTGTGTATCCTGTTCTACCTGTGAATCCGGTGTATCCTGTATATCCTGAAGAACCTGTATATCCAGTTCGTCCTGTAAATCCTGTATATCCTGTATATCCTGTATAACCTGTGTATCCTGTATATCCTGTACGTCCTGTAAATCCTGTATACCCTGTTAATCCAGTTATACCTGTAATACCTGTATATCCAGTAGTTCCTGTAAAACCTGTGTATCCTGTATATCCTCTTGTGCCTGTATATCCTGTATATCCCGTATTTCCGATATATCCTGTAGAACCTAATAAACCTGTGTAGCCTGTATAACCTGTATATCCAGTTCTACCTGTAAATCCTGTATATCCTGTGAATCCAGTATACCCTGATAATCCGGTGTATCCTGTTGTTCCTGTAAATCCTGTATATCCTGTGTATCCAGTGTATCCTGTATATCCACTATAACCTGAAAAACCTGTATATCCTGTGAAACCTGTGTATCCTGTGTATCCTGTAAATCCTGTGTATCCTGTAAATCCTGTATATCCTGTATATCCACTATAACCTGTATATCCAGAATATCCTGTATATCCTGTTGTTCCTGTGAATCCAGTATACCCTGTATATCCGCTATAACCATTGTATCCTGTAAATCCTGTATACCCTGTATAACCTGTGTATCCTGAATAACCTGTGTATCCTGTTCTACCTGTAAATCCTGTAAACCCTGTATATCCGCTATACCCTGTATACCCAGAATATCCTGTATATCCTGTTGTTCCTGAGAATCCTGTATATCCTGTATATCCACTATAACCTGTGTATCCTGTAAATCCTGTATACCCTGTATAACCTGTGTATCCAGAATATCCTGTGTATCCTGTTAATCCAGTGTATCCAGTATAACCTGTGTATCCTGTGTATCCTATATAACCTGTGTATCCTGTGTATCCTGTAAATCCTGTATATCCACTGTATCCTGTATATCCTGTATATCCTGTAAATCCTGTATATCCACTGTATCCTGTATATCCTGTGTATCCTGTAAATCCTGTGTATCCTGTGTATCCTGTAAATCCTGTGAATCCTGTATAACCACTATATCCAGTGTATCCTGTACATCCTGTAAATCCTACACCTGTATGACCAGTATATCCTACATAACCTGTATATCCTGTATATCCTGTGAAACCTGTATAACCTGTAAAACCAGTATATCCTGTATAACCTGTGTATCCTGTCATTCCGCTATATCCGGTATAACCTGTAAATCCAGAATAACCTGTATAGCCTGTGTATCCCGTGTACCCTGTATATCCAGTGTACCCTGTATATCCTGTTGTTCCTGTATATCCTGTGTATCCAGTATATCCTGTAAAACCAGAATAACCTGTGAAACCTGTGTATCCTTTATATCCTGTATAACCTGTATATCCTGTGAATCCGCTTGCACCTGTATATCCTGTGAATCCTGTGTATCCAGTGTATCCTGTGTATCCGCTTATACCTGTATATCCGGTTGTTCCTGTGTATCCTGTGTATCCGGTAAATCCCGTATAACCTGTATACCCTGTAAAACCTGTATATCCTGTAAATCCATTGTATCCTGTATAACCTGTGTATCCTGTTGTTCCAGATGTACCACTATAACCTGTATATCCTGTATAACCTGTAAATCCGGTGTATCCTGTATACCCTGTATATCCAAAATATCCTGTAAAACCTGTATATCCAGAATAACCAGTATACCCTGTAAATCCTGTGTATCCTGTGAAACCAGTATACCCTGTAAATCCTGTGTATCCTGTGTATCCTGTGTATCCTGTTATTCCTGTGTATCCTGTGTATCCTGTGTATCCTGTGTATCCACTATGTCCAGTGTAACCTGTAAAACCAGTATATCCTGTATATCCTGTAAATCCAGTGTACCCTGTAAAACCACTATAACCTGTAAATCCGGTATACCCTGTGTATCCAGTGTATCCAGTAAAACCACTATAACCTGTAAATCCGGTATATCCTGTATACCCAGTATATCCACTATACCCAGTATAACCTGTTGTTCCAGTATATCCTGTAAACCCTGTATATCCAGTAAATCCACTATAACCTGTAAAACCAGAATATCCTGTGAATCCTGTATACCCCGTGTATCCTGTAAACCCAGTATATCCACTATAACCTGTATATCCTGTAAATCCTGTATATCCGCTATATCCTGTATATCCTGTAAATCCTACACCAGTATGACCTGTATATCCTGTGTATCCAGTGTACCCTGTAAATCCTACACCAGTATGACCTGTATATCCTGTAAAACCACTATAACCTGTAAAACCACTATATCCCGTGTATCCTGTAAATCCAGAATATCCGCTATAACCAGTGTATCCAGAGTATCCTGTGTATCCTGTAAAACCACTATAACCTGTGTATCCTGTAAATCCAGTATATCCAGTATATCCTGTAAATCCACTATATCCTGTATATCCTGTATAACCTGTGTATCCTGTATATCCTGTATATCCTGTAAAACCACTATAACCTGTATATCCTGTTGTTCCTGTATATCCTGTATAACCAGTGTATCCAGAATATCCTGTATAACCTGTTGTTCCTGTGAATCCAGTATAACCTGTATATCCTGTATACCCACTATAACCTGTATACCCTGTATATCCGGTAAAACCAGAGTATCCAGTATATCCTGTATATCCTGTATACCCACTATAACCTGTATATCCAGTAAAACCTGTATATCCACTATAACCTGTATATCCACTATATCCAGTGTATCCTGTAGTACCTGTGTATCCTGTATATCCTGTATATCCGCTATAACCTGTATATCCTGTAGTACCTGTATATCCTGTATATCCTGTATATCCTGTATATCCTGTGTATCCTGTATATCCTGTGAAACCAGTGTATCCTGTAAAACCAGTGTATCCTGTATATCCTGTATATCCTGTATAACCTGTTGTACCTGTTGTTCCTGTAAAACCTGTATATCCAGTATAACCAGTATATCCACTATAACCTGTATAACCCGTAAAACCAGTGTACCCTGTGAAACCTGTATATCCTGTATAACCAGTATATCCGCTATAACCTGTATACCCTGTGAAACCTGTATAACCTGTGTATCCTGTATATCCACTATAACCTGTGTAGCCTGTAAATCCAGAATATCCAGTATAACCTGTGAACCCTGTATAACCACTATAACCTGTAAATCCAGAGTATCCTGTAAATCCTGTGTATCCTGTATATCCTGTGAACCCAGTATAACCACTATAACCAGTAAAACCTGTATATCCTGTAAATCCAGTATACCCACTATAACCTGTATATCCACTATATCCTGTAAATCCGGTATATCCTGTAAAACCAGTATATCCACTATAACCCGTATATCCAGTATAACCTGTGAATCCTGTATAACCACTATAACCTGTAAATCCAGAGTATCCTGTAAATCCAGTGTATCCTGTATATCCTGTGAACCCAGTATAACCTGTAAATCCAGTATAACCTGTGTATCCTGTATATCCATCGTATCCCGTTATTCCTGTGTATCCAGTGTATCCAGTATAACCTGTGTATCCTGTATATCCTAGAAAACCTGTATATCCTGTAAATCCAGTATATCCACTATAACCTGTGTATCCACTGTATCCTGTAAAACCTGTATATCCTGTATATCCTGTAAATCCACTATATCCAGTGAATCCAGTATAACCTGTAAATCCAGTATATCCTGTGAAACCTGTATATCCTGTAAATCCAGTGTATCCTAAATCACCTAAGAACCCAGTATAACCTGTAAAACCAGTATATCCAGTATATCCAGTATAACCTCTATAACCAGTTTTACCTGTATATCCTTTAATACCTGTAGAACCATAATTATCTGAACCAGTACTTCCAAATCTTCCAGTTGCCCCAGTAGGTCCAGTTAAACCACCATATCCACCATAAGATGGTCCAGTTTTACCCTCACTTCCAACAGTACCTCTAATTGGACCGACATCTACCCAAGTATTTGGTGCGACACTGCATGTCCATATATGATTTCCTATTATATAAGAATCACCAACTAATGCATTTGTGGGTAATAAAGAAGTACTTGCTAATGCACCTTTAATTCTCATTGTGTTTACATTCACATTATTAAATAAAGAATTTAAAGGTAAAGCAAAAGATTTATTTGTAGAAGGAGGATAAGTTACAACACTTAAATTATTATTATTAAAATATAATTTATTTACATATACTGAACTGAATGGTTCAGTACTACTTCCTATATCAATTGTATTCGTTGTATTTGGTATTATATTTCTAACAACATTACTTTTACCAAATGCACCTGTATATCCTGTATAACCTACTGATGAACCTGCTGGACCAGTTGGTCCCGTGTATCCTGTATAACCTATAAATCCAGTATAACCAGTGTATCCTTTAGGTCCACCTGGTCCTGTGTATCCCGTAAACCCAGTATATCCTATATACCCAGTGAATCCTGTATATCCTGTGTATCCTCGTGTTCCAGTTCTACCTGTATAACCTGTATATCCTGTGTATCCAGAATAACCTGTATATCCTGTGACACCTCTTATACCAGTTCTTCCTGTAAATCCTGTGTATCCTGTATATCCAGTATATCCCGACTCACCTATTATACCTGTGAATCCTGTATATCCTGTATATCCTGTAAATCCTGTATATCCTGTAAATCCTGTATATCCAGTAAAACCTGTATATCCGGTATATCCTGTATACCCTGTGTTTCCTAAATAACCTTGTAATCCAGTATACCCTGTGTATCCTGTATACCCGGTGTACCCTGTGTATCCGGAGTATCCTGTAAAACCTGTGTATCCTGTATATCCGGTGTATCCAGTGTATCCTGTATATCCACTATATCCTGTATCTCCTACAGAACCTCTATATCCGGTGTATCCTGTATATCCAGTGTACCCTGTATATCCTGTATAACCTAAAAATCCAGTATATCCTGTATATCCTGTAAAACCATAAGACCCTGTATATCCTGTATATCCAAAATAACCTTCAACACCAGTATATCCTGTGTATCCGGTGTATCCTGTGTATCCAGTATACCCTGTAAAACAACCTGTATAACCAGTTACACCTTTATTACTAAAAGAAACAAGTTCACCAGTTACATAATTAAAAGCAACATTATCTGCATCTGCAGCAAAACCAGTTGAACCTGTATAACCTCCTATAATATATCCTGTTTGTCCTAACGGACCAGTATATTCTACAAATTCACGATAACCAGTATAACCAGAATATTTTAAATTCTCAATAATAATACCACCAGTTGCAGTGATATAAAAATTTTCTTGAATATTTTCTAAAAGAACTCCGGAATTATTTAAATTATATGTTCCAGTATTAGAAAAAGCAGAACCTGTAAAACCAGTATAACCTGTTATTCCTTGAACACCTGTAGGACCTGTTTTACCTGTAAGACCAGTGTATCCAGTTGAACCAGTATATCCGGTATATCCAGTGTATCCTATATATCCAGTTATTCCTTGAGGACCTAAAATACTACCTATATTAACCCACGAATCATTTTGTGTATAAATCCATAATTCAGAGCTAATTATAAATGCATCTCCATTATTAGGAGAAACTGGAAATTCAGATATATTATTTAATACACCTTTTATTAATATCGAACCAGTAATCAAGTTATCTATTGTAGATCCAATTGGTATATTAATTAATACACGATTTCCATTTAACGTAATTAAACTATCATTTATAATTAAATTATTTGTATTTATTGAATGTAAATTATATCCTGTAGCTCCTAAGTCAAGATTATTATCTGAAATAGGTATTATACTTTTTATTAAATTTCCATCAGAATCAATGATACTTGATATAGGACTCGCACCTGTTGGTCCGTATGAAATATTTAATCTGTTAAATACATGATAAAGTACATATTCAATAATATATTCTTCTTGTGCATTATGAACTTTTTTAAAACTCATTTTTTTAATATATAAAAATATATTTTAAAATCTTTAAAGAAAATGATTAAATAACTGTAATTATTATTTCATTTAATTTTTTTTTTAATTCTTTTAAATATTTATATTAAATAAAAAATGAAACCAAACGAATTTTACTGCGTATCATGTAAAGATAAAGTTATTTGCAATGCAAAAGACATTCGAGTAGCAAAACTAAAAAACGGAAAACCTGCCTTGAAATCAAAGTGTAAGTGTGGGTGTAATTTAACTAAATTTATTAAAGCAAGTTCAGTTACAAAATATAAAAGTAAATTTAAGTCAAGAAAAAGAAAAAGCGTCAAGAAATCTAAAAAACGTTCACGAAAACGTTCTTCTTAAACATTTTATAACTTGTTTTAAGTTATAAAAAATTATTGACAATCATTATATAAAATATATTTATAATTATCGACATCGTAGATTATATTAATACTTCCTTCTTCTTGTTCTCTTTTGAGTATTTGTTCCTTAATATCATTTTCTTTATCTAATATTTCCTGTATTTTTGATTTCCACAAGATTATTAGTTTTTCTTCTTTATTTTCAGAAATTTCATCTTCTATAGCATTTGCTTCTTTTAAAGAAGGTTTATTGTATATATACAATTTGTGTTTAAGTGATGATACAATTATCTCTAGAACTTTCATTTCAATTATACTTAGAATCTTATTATTCGAAAACAATATTTTACTTTGTATTTTGCTAATTAAATCTACATCATTTATTTTATGATCATAATAATCTGCAATAATAGCTTGGTAAAAATAATATAGGTTTTTGTCAATAGATTTTATATTTTTTTTCATAATTTCGTCTTCTATTGTTTCAATTGAATAATATGCAATTAACAATCTTAAAATTTCTTCAAAAAATGGATTATAACTTTCATTAAACATTCTTACATCGATATTATAATATTTTTCTGAAATATAATTGTTAATATAAACCATTTTTTCATTACTATTTTTTTCATTATAAATTGTATTAATATGGTCTGTAATATATTCCATAAAATTTGTAAGTTCATTCTTATTAACTAGATGTTTGTATATTGATTTAAATAATGTACCAGTTTCATTTATGTCTGAATCTACCATAGAATCAGGTGTGTATTCGTTGTCTTTATCTTTGTCTTTGTCTTCGTTGTCTTCGTTGTCTTCGTTGTCGTTGTCTTCGTCGTCGTCGTCGTAGTCATCGTATTTCTGTTTTCTTGGTTGTTTTTTTGTTATGTTAATATCAGTCTTGTAATGTTGAAAAGCAAAATAATTTATACGACAATTTTTTATTTTATTAGGTAATTTAAAATTTTTAATATATTCAATGTTTTCTTGAAATAATTCAGATGATATGTTTATATTTGTACCCACAAAATACTTTCTTAATAAAGATATTTTTCTTTTATCTACATTTATTTCTACGTTTTCTTCTTCATCATCATTTTCATATACATTAGTATCAATATCTAGTATTTCATCAATGTCATACGGTATTTCATCGTAAATTTCTTCATCTTTGTCTACATTGTCTTCTTCGTCTTCATCATTGTCTAAATTGTCTACATCATTGTCTACATCGTCATCGTCTTCATCGTCGTTGTCTTCAATATCTTCTTCATTAGAATCATTACCACCATCTTCATAATCAAATTCATCATTTTCTTCTTCATCGACCTCATTTTCATTGTCATTTTCGTCTTCGTCTTCGATATTATAATTTTCTTCATCATCATTTTCTTCTTCGTCGTCTTCGTTCACATTTTCGGTAATGAATTCCTGAGATATTTTTTTATCATCATCATATTCAAACTCATTTTTCTTCTTTTCTATAATATCATTTTTAGTATAACTACCTAGTATAATATTAGAAATATATTTTATTTTTGTATCAATTAATTTTTTTAACTTAGTTTCTTTTTCTTCCTTTTCTATAATTTGTTTTTTATAATCAATTATCTGACCCTCCATAGTTTTAATATCCTTTTTAATATTTACAAGTGATGAAATTTTCTTATCTCTCTTAACTTTATTCTTAATTTTTTTTATTTCATCATCTAATTTTTTAACTTCATCACTTTTATCTCTAATCTCAGTATAATTATTATTAATATTTGATTTAAGAGTCCTCAACTCATTATTTAGTTTTTGTAATAAGTTTTCATCATCAATCTTATTTAAAGTATTAAACTTTTTAACTTTATACATTACATTTAATATTGAACGTATTATACAATCTTCTTTATTATCTATTATAGTTTTTTGAATACATTTATTGTCAGAAGATAATATTAATTGCATCTTATATATATAATTTTTTATAAGATTTTGATCAAGTGTATTTGTTAAAGAAATTTCATGTAAAACAAAAGACCACATATAAGAAATAACTTCGTATTCTTTATTGTCAAAATTTTTAAAATTCTTGCTGATGGTTCTTAATAAGTCTACAAAAAAATCGGGGACATTATTATACATATGAATATCAGTATTATTTTGACTTGAATAAATGTTATTTAATATATTTTTTACGAGTCTCCTAGTAATAAAAACTCCTTTCTTTTGTTCATCATAATAACTATAAGTATTATATTTTAATTGTTCATCATCCATATTAAATAGCATAGTTTTTTTTTGTTTATGTAAAATATCTTTATCTTCATTCAATAAACTATATCTCACATTCATATATTGAACTACATTTAATACTATATTAAACATATAGGTAGTCTTATTTATAACCCACTGTTTCATAAACAAATCATTCTCAACGAATTGTGTCATAAACAATTCTCTGTCTTGAACATTAGAAGCATAATATCTATCAAAACCATATAAATTATAATCCATCAAGTTTATTATTTTTTTTAAATACTTTCCTACATAATTTTCACCTTCAAACTTATTTTTAAATTGAAACTTACCACCTAAGTATGGATTCTCATCTACATGATATATAGTATAATTATCATAATTTTGAGTATCTTTATATTTATTATTATTCAATAAATTTAAAATATGATATAAATCTATAGTATGACGTTTAGAATTTTCATTAATTCTATTATTTGTTATATCGTACTCAAATTTAATACCTAAAGCAATATCCGCTAGTTCCTCAAATTTTTTATTACTTTTATCTTTATTGACATAAGGAGAAAAAGGTAATTCATTTTTTATAATAGTATTTATAAAATCAAATACAGTACCGTATTCTACATCATCAATAACAAATTTAGATTTCGCGTATATTGAATATATACTTGAATAATCATTAATAATAATGTCATCGTCTTCGTCGTCTTCGTCTTCTTTGTTGTCTTCGTTGTTGAAATCATCTATATTAAAATTTTCATATTCGTCTATATTTTCATCATTCGGTATTTCATAATTATTATCATCAATAAGTTTATCAATTTCTTCTAACAAAATTGGATCTAGTTTTCGTGAATCATATAAATCATATACAACATTCTTAATATTATATGTCTTTACATAATTTAGTTCATTTAATAAAACACTAGTTTTATACTCTTCAAATGTCATATCTTCAGGTACATCAAAAGTTTCTTTCTTTTTTTCAATTAAATGATTAATATAGATATTGAATATGTCGTTCTTTAATTTTTCAATTAATCTATCTCTATATGTTCTTAAATTTTTTTTTAACACATAGTGAACTAGAACTATAGGATTATCAATTGATACTTTCAATACATTATTCAACGTAGGTTCAGAGATTATGGACAATATATTTAAAGGTATTTCATATTTTATTTTGTCACCGTATATTTGTTTTATTTTTTCAAATGTAATTTTAGAATTTTCATTTTCATTGATGATGTCAATATACTCGGTAAAATTGCTTTTCTCGTTTATAACAATTTCTAATATCTTATATATAACATATGCTTCATATAACTTGTCTTCATTATATTTTTGTTGTAATTGAAATCTAATATTTTCAAGTGTTTTTCCTAAAACATTTAACCCATTTTCTATATCCGTTTCACTTTTAACTATTTTCATACCCAATAACAGATTATTAGGATTAATATAATAAATTTTTTTATTTTTAGTATCCAATAGACTTCTACGAAATACTGCATCTTCTAATTTCTTGTCAAATGCTCTTTTTAGAAGTTCTAAATATTTTTTATTATGAATTTTTCTTGCATAATCCATAAAAGTTTGATACATTTTTTCAGGTTTCGTGTTTTTAATTATTGTTCTATAATATACATCATATGGAATCATATTTTCGTAAATATATTGAGAAACATTATTATAAATTATTTTTTTTTTATACTCACTGTCGTCTATACTAAACTCATAAGGATAATGATTACTCAATAAACCGAATGGTAATAAATTAGCAGATGATATTTTTATAATTGTCATTATTTTATTATTAGAAAAGTTTTTTTTAATTTAAATAATATAATAGTATTATTAAAAAAATAAAAATGTCAGGACTATTATTTTTATCAAACGACGATTTTGTATTATCTAAAGGTACAAAAGGGAATATTTTATGTACTTCAATACCTGGGTTTTCTCTTGTATTATTTTATTCTACACAATGTCCTCATTGTCAACAACTTATCCCTATTTTCAAAAAACTACCAGGAACTATTGGAGGTTGTCAATTTGGTATGATTAATGTTAGTACAAACAAAAACTGTATAAGATTATCAAAAGATACTATTGCTCCTATTACATATGTTCCTTATATTGTTCTCTATATAAATGGGCGTCCATTTATGAGATATTCTGGTCCTGCTGATGTATCTGAAATAAAAAGATTTGTTATAGAAGTAGCTCAAAAAGTTGAAACAAAACAAAAATTTTCTAATGAAAATGTTAAAGAAGATGTAAGAGGTAGAATACCTGCATATACAATCGGGATTCCTAAATGCGACGATGATGAAATGTGCTACTTCCCCTTTAATCAAGCATATACTAAAGTTAATCAGTAATTGTCTCATTTTGTTCGTTTTTTAGAAAGTTTTTTATTAGGTGAAGAATAATCACCTATATATGAATATGTTGGCGAAATTTCTCCAGGTGACCATAAACGTTTTGGTGGAGAATAACCACCTATAGGTGAATAGGTTGGTGATTTACTTATAATTTTTTTCTTATGTTTTTTTTCTGGTGTATGTGGTAACCATACATACTCAGTAGAATTAGACTTAGAATTAGATAAGTATTTATCGTATCTATGTATTAAAGATTTATCTAAGAAACATTTCATTTATATATTAAAAATATAATAAAAATTGATTTTTATTTTCGACTTTTATAAAAAATATCAGAAAATGTCTAGTATACTTAATAACACTGCTATTAACAACGTTCCTGTCTACACTGAGTTCTATGGAGAATCAAGATGTGATTGGTGGGGTGATGATGATATTCGTTGTGAAATTATGAAGGACTATCTAATCATGAAAAACGAATGGTATGATTTCCTTTCTGAAATTCGTGAGGAAGCACTATTTAAAATCAGAAGTAGAAATTACCCACCAGGTTTTCAATTCTATTAAAAAAAATTTCAATTCTAATAAAAAAAAGAAAAGAAAAAAAATTTATTATTTTAAACTAAAAAAATAGTTTAAAATGATTGAAAAAAATTGATTTTTTAAATTAAAAAATATAAAAGTAATATAAAATGAATCCTAGATTGTGTTGGTATTGTGATAAGAAATGTACTACTTTTATATCTATTTGTTCTACTTGTTCGAAAGAAAGAAGAAGATCAAAATAAAATTGATTTAATTAATAAACTTTCTTTAAATATACATATTATAATGATTTATACTAAAACTGACTTTACTAACGATTTGTATAATTTGATTAATGATAATTTATCAAATCGTAATAATAAATTTATATATGATTATTATAAAATTGGGTACAATTCTACAGATGATTTTTTTATTATAAAATTTATAAAATCATATTCTGAGTATACTATATATGTAAAATTTAACAACTTCGAAAACATTAATGTAACTGACGAAATAGTCGATTCATTTTATATAAACTATAAAGACGAATTACTTTATGCTTGTCATGTATATATTTAAAAATACAAAAATTTTTATTATTTATCATGTTTTTACATGATAAATAATTTTATTATTTAAATAATATATCTATATATAAAATAATATGTCAACTAATCGTTATTTAGAAATATGCAGTGAGTATCGTGATAGAAATAGATTTCCTAAACCAGGGCAATTTGAAATACCCATTTCTCAATCTGGAAGAAAAGATATTAGTAATGCTATTGATCCAGTTTGCTTATCCACACCTGTAACATCTTGGACTTGTAATAATTTAAGCACAAGTGCACCCAATTTAAAAACAATATTATGTACTGTTGAACCAAAAACTACAAATTTATCAGGTGTTACTGACACATCTATTTTTATCATAAATTCATTTAATACTTCAGCAGCAACTTTACCAGAAAGGAACTTCCGTTTACAACAATTAGAAAATTATTATGTTGGATTAATTATAGAAGACGCTGCCTTTTTTAATAGAAGAAGAATCAAAACCTACAGATTTTTAGGTTCTTTTACTAATTATGATCGAGCAGAAATAACTGTGGATACATCTTTCCCTGAAACATTTATTCCAACCAATAATGTCTTTATTTATGATCCATCGGATATTTCAATTCCAACATATCCTATATTTTTTGTCCCAAATGGAAGAAATCGTGAAAATGCATATTCCAATTATTATTTATACAATGAGACATTGAACGATTACAGAACTATTGAAAATTATGACGTACATACACATTGTGCACTTCTTGAAACAACAGATTTAGGTCCTATATCAGGATGGTCTTTAAATCATAATTATTCTCTACGAAAAGAAAAACCATTTATACCTTTAACAAATGCATCAAATCCCACGATAGTTTCAAGTACTTTGTCTTCAATTGAATTAAATTACAATATTAATGCGGATGTTAATAAATTTATTCGAATTCTTCCAACTGTGTATAATTACAATCTAACTGGTGAAGATAATGAATGTAGACGAATAACAGCATATAATAGTAGCACAAATACAGTAACAGTATTCCCACCATTTTCAGCTATTCCTACTGTTGGTAAAAAAATAGAAATATTAAACTTTTCATATGATAATTTATGCCCTTTTGTATATACTGGGAGTTTATTATCACAACAAGAGTTAGTATGCTATGAAATTGAATTGTTAAGTTTGATAATTCCCTCAGAAATATTAAAAGTTGCGGAAGGTGGTTATATTACATATTATCCTTATGTTTATGTGGAAATATCAAATACTTGTTCAGCTGGGCATCGTAATATTATATATTCAAACAATCCAAACGCTACAAAAATGACTTTTAGAGTACCAATGTTTGACATACAAGACAGTCCAATTTTTATTAAAGTTGGTGGAGGTATGTCCCAGACAATTAAATTTAAACCGAACGACACACTATTGTTTTCAGTTACCTTGCCAAATGGTGAGATACTTGATACAATCGTTCCTGAAAAATTTTCACCCTCTCAACCTGAACCACGGATACAAATAAATGCTTTATTTTCGATGAAGCGATTAGTTTAAAAATAAAAATGAAATATCTATTTAAAAGAATTATTAAATAATAAAATGACTGATTTTACATTATTTGAAAATGCTCTTAAGGAATATGAATTAAAAACAACTAATGATACAACTATAAATAACTCTTCTTTATGTAAACATGTTAATATAAATGAAGAAAATAGTATTATATATTGTTTAGATTGTGGGATAGAGATGGAAAAAAGTATATATCAGGATAAAGAATGGAGATATTATGGACAGGCAGATAATAAAAGACTTTCAGACCCTAATAGGGTTCATTTAAGAAAAATTGAAGATAAAAATATTTTCAAAGATGTTGAAAATATGGGATTTAGTGATAAAATAGTCTATATCGCAAACCAAATTTATTTACAAGTTACTAATGGTCAGATATTTAGAGGAAATTCAAGAAAATCTGTCATATTTGCATGTATTTTTCATTCTTTTAAAATTAATAAAATACCTCAAACTCACGAAAAATTACTTGCAACATTTGAAATATCACGCAAGTCTGCACTGAGAGGTATAAAATACGTAAATCTAAATGTTTCGAAAGATTCAAATATTCATACAACATATATAACACCTATTAATTTAGTTGAAGACATTATGGATAAATTTAGTGCATCCGAAATTCATAAAAACGAAGTTAAAGAATTGTATTCAAAAATTAAAAATAAATCTTCAAAAATAAATAGATCGAGACCGCAATCAGTCAGTGCTGGACTCATTTATTTTTGGATATGTTATAAAAATATTGATATATCGTTAAAAGATTTTGCCTCGAAAACTGAATTATCTGAATTGACTATCCTTAAAATAGCTAAAGAAATTGCAGATATATTAAAAGTTACTATTATTTTTTGAGTAGAAAAAATAAAAATGATATTTAAAAGAATATATAAAGAATTAATAAATTATAAATGTCTTTATCTCAAAATATTTTAAATAATGTTGATACTATAGTTCGTTCTTACATATCAAATATATCAAAAAAATATAACATTAATGAAAGTGAATTAGTTAATTTATGGTATGGTGGTTGCGCTACTGAAATTAAATCTAGTTCAAATGAAGAATCAAATGAGTTAAGTAAGTTGACTAAAAATGAAATAATTGAAATGTGTAAAACCAAAAATATTAAAGTAAGTGGGACCAAAAATGAGCTTATAAGTAGATTATTAGAATGTAATAAGAAAACAACTACTCCACAAATTTCAATCACTAAAAAGTTAATCGAAAAGATTCCAAAGATAGAAATTAAAAAGAATGCACATGGTAATTATGAACATCTTGAAACTACATTTGTAATTAATAATAAAACTCAAAAAGTTTATGGTAAGCAAAATAAAGATGGTTCTATTTCTAATCTAACTACAGAAGATATAAATTTATGCAATAAATATAAATTTTCATACGAATTACCTACAAACTTGGAGAAAAAAATAAATATTTTAGACGTAAAAGTAGATGATTTAGATGATGATGATATCGAATACGAGGATGATATTGATGAAGAAGTAGAAGAAGAGGAAGTTGAGGAAGAAGAAATAGATGATGATTTTTATGATGATATTTAAAGAAAAAAGAATTTTATTTTAAAAAATATGTCAAGTTTTAAAATGAGTATGAATGAATCTAGAATTCCTGGACCAAGAGGTCCTCAGGGACTACAAGGTCCTCAAGGACTACAGGGTCCACAAGGACCACAAGGTCCACAGGGACCAGAAGGTGAATTTAGTGGTATAGTAAGTTCGAATATCATTCCAACTGAAGATGGAACATTGAGTTTAGGAACTAGTGAATTCAGTTTTAGTGATGTTTATGTAAAAAATAGTTTAAAAATAGGTAATACGGATATTTTATTGAAAGTAGAAAGATTAGAAAATGAATTAAGTACGTTGCAAGCTAGGATAGAACAATTATACAAATTATGGGATACTGACACACATATTGATACTATTTCATAAATTAAAAATTTATTTATAAAAATAAATAAATTTTTATATATAATAAATATATGCCTAAAAAAGTTTTATTTGTTTTAAAAAAAAGAGAAGACGTTGAAACCAAAAAAATAATACAGACAGGATTATATAATTCTTCATTTTACTTAAATACTATATTAAATGACATGGGTATTTCTTCAAATATAGAAATAGCCATAGATAATAATTGTATTGATAGATTAGTTACTCTTCATAAACCTACACATGTAATTATAGAAGCATTATGGGTTGTCCCTCCGAAATTTATAATATTATGTAATTTACATCCTAGTATTACATGGATTATACGTTTTCATAGTGATTCTCCCTTTATTGCTTGTGAGGGGAATGCGATGACATGGATTTCAAAATATTCTTTATTTAATAATATATTAATAGGTGTCAATTCGTTAAAATTTTTAAGAGAAATGAAAATGTTTTTAAAAATCAAAAATAAATTGAGCGATGAACAAGTTAATAATAAAGTTATTCATTTACCAAATTATTATCCAATTTTAGAAGAATTTCAACCTAAAGTACATGATAAAAATAAAGACGCGATTGATATTTGTTGTTTCGGTGCAATCAGACCATTAAAAAATCAGTTAATACAAGCACTGTCTTCAGTTGAATTTGCTAAAAAGATAAATAAAAAATTAAGATATCATATAAATGCAACGAGAATAGAAACGAATGGTTCACCTGTTTATCATAATATCAAGGGTCTATTTGACGAGTTAAATAAAGATGAATTCGAATTAATAGAACACTCTTGGTATGATAAGGAAGAATTTTTGTCAATATGCAGTAATATGGACATTGGATTACAAGTTAGTTTTTCAGAAACATTCAATATTGTAGGTTGTGATATTATATGTAGAGGTGTACCATTAGTATGTAGTTATGAATTACCTTGGAGTGATAATGTATATAATGCTAGTTCAACTGATAGTGAAGATATAACAAACAAATTATTACTGACTTATGAAAATATGGAAGATAATGTAAATAAAAATGTAGAATCATTGTCAGAGTATGTAAATAAAACTAAGGAGATATGGTATAAATATTTTTCTATATAAAAGAAAATAATATAATTTATAAATGCCAAGAATTTTATTTGTTTTAAAGAGAAGAGAAAATTTTGACCCAGTCAAACATAATAAAATAAGTTTGCAATGTGGATTATACAATTCAATCTATTATGTACATAACATGTTATTATCACAAAATATTGAGTCTCAATTATCAATATGCATTGATAATAACTGTATAAACGGATACATTTTTAATTTTAAACCAACACATGTAATAGTAGAAGCATTATGGGTAGTTCCAGATAAAATTAAATTATTACAATCTATGTACCCTAATATTATATGGATTATAAGGTTGCATAGCGCAATTCCATTTTTTTCTATCGAAAGTTCACAAAGTATGAAATGGCTCGCTGATTATGTGAGAATTCCAAATGTATTTATTGGTGTAAATGACATGAGATTATATCAGGAATTAGATATATATTTATCAACCATAAAGGAATCAGTGATTATTTATCTACCTAATTATTATCCGACAAATGATTATATCAAATGTAATAAAAATTTATCTCAACAAGAAATAATAAATATATCTTGTTTTGGTGCAATAAGACCATTTAAAAATGTTTTGACACAAGCAATAGCTTCAATTGAGTTTTGTAAAAGGAATAATAAAAAGTTGGCGTTTCATATTAATTCAGAAAGAAATGAATTGAATGGTTCGACAGTATTTACGAATTTAGTAAATTTATTTTCTAACTTGAATGAAGATAAATATAAATTAATTTGTCATCCATGGACTTCTAGGGAAGAGTTTTTAGAGATATGTAGTACTATTGATATAGGTTTACAAGTAAGTTTTACCGAAACATTTAATATAGTAAGCGCTGATTTAGTTTCGAATGGAGTTCCTATTTTAGGTTCTTCAGAGATTCCATGGATAAATGTATTATATGTAGCAAATCCTGTAGATGTTGAAAATATTGTAAATAAGATTGAATATGTTTATAATAACTGTGTGAAAAATGTGATTGAAAATCAAGAATCATTGTTAGAATATACAAAGGAGACTATTAAAGTCTGGAACAATTATATTTTATAATTAAAAAATAATTATAAAATTGTCAAACAAGCAAGTTCATTCCTAAATGTTGTATTATCACTATTCATAGTATTTATTTCACATATTGGTTCTTGATATATCCTAAATTTTTCTACATCATATGAACCATCTTCCTTCGTCCATAAAGATTTCCCTATATCATTCGTTTTCATTTTTAAACCGTTTTCGAATAATAAATTTGTCAGTTTTGTTGCCTTAATATCTTTTTCGAGATCACCATTTTCATTTTGATATTTGAAAATATGACGACTTGGATCCGTGCAAATATAATTTGGAATTCCCTCATCATCTTTAAGAAAATTATCCATTGCAAATTTCGCAATACCTTTTTGTCCGTCTGCTATATCAAAACGATTTAATTTTGTATTGATAATTTCTTTTACCTTTTCTGAATCTTTGAAAAAATTATTTTTAACTTTGATTTTATTATTGTTTGTAGTTTTAGGTTCCTTCGCCATTTTGATAATTTCTTTATGATCATGGTTGTACATTTTTTCATATATACTATTACTATTTTTCAGAGTACTAATTTCAATAATTAATTCCATATTCTTTTTTTCTAAATTTTCGATTACCATATTCATATCATCTTTTTCTTTTCGAAGAGATTCAAGTTCATTATCTTTTTCTTTTCGAAGAGATTCAAGTTCATTATCTTTTTCTTTTCGAAGAGATTCAAGTTCAAATTGAGGTTTAATTTTGCATTTTAATAAGTGTTTAATCAGGTTTGATTCAGAAAATGTTTTATTGCAAAATTTACAATTCATTAATTCAATTTGAATTTTTTCACTTTTTTTTTGCTGAATCAATAGACAAGATTTATTATTTTTTTGATGATAAATTAAATTTCCTTTTGTACTTAAAACTTTTTTACAAAATTCACAATCCATTTTATTTATTATAATATTAATTTTTTAGATTTATTATCTAATTTTTGTTAATTTTTGTTAAAAATTAACAATTTTTGTTAAAAATTAACAAAAATTGTTAAAAATTAACAATAAATGAACAAATATCAACTTAAAATTAACTTGTAATAATATTTTTATTTTCACGTTAAAAAACAGCATTAGAAAAAAAATCATAAAAAATGTGTGTGTGTGTTGAGATTTTTAAAATCCAAAAAAGTTTTATAAAATTATTTTTATAAAAAGTTTTAAATTTATTTTTATAAAAAGTTTTAAAATTTTTTAAAAAGTTTTAAATTTAAAAAGTTTTAAATTATTTCGAGATTTCTTAAAAGATGGAGATTTCTTAAAAGATGGAGATTTCTTAAAGATGGAGATTTATAAAAGATGGAGATTTCTTAAAAGATGGAGATTTATAAAAGATGGAGATTTCTTAAAGATGGAGATTTATAAAAGATGGAGATTTCTTAAAGATGGAGATTTATAAAAGATGGAGATTTCTTAAAGATGGAGATTTATAAAAGATGGAGATTTATAAAAGATGGAGATTTCTTAAAGATGGAGATTTCTTAAAAGATGGAGATTTCTTAAAAGATGGAGATTTCTTAAAAGATGGAGATTTCTTAAAAGATGGAGATTTCTTAAAAGATGGAGATTTATAAAAGATGGAGATTTCTTAAAGATGGAGATTTATAAAAGATGGAGATTTCTTAAAGATGGAGATTTCTTAAAGATGGAGATTTATAAAAGATGGAGATTTCTTAAAGATCGAGATTTTGTTAAAAATTAACAATTTTTGTTAAAAATTAACAATTTTTGTTAAAAATTAACAAAAATTGTTAAAAATTAACAATAAATTTAAGAATACCATATTAAATTTAACTTGCAATATTATTTTTATTTTTAACTTGAAATACAATATTAAATAAAAAATGACAAAAAATGTGTGTGTGTGTTGACATTTTTAAAATCTCTAAAAAAGAAAAAAGAAAAAAGAAAAGAAAATTATTTTAAAAAATAAATTTATTTTTAAAATAATTTTTAGAAATAATTTTTATAATAAATGTTTAAAAAAAGTAAAAGTAAATCTAAGTCTAGAAGTGGAAGCGTAAGCGGACGCAGAAGCAGAAGCAAAAGCAGAAGTAAGAGTAGGTCTAAAATTATTTTACCAAAAGAAATAGAAGATACTATTATCAACAATTATTTAGGGAATAAAGATAAAATACTGAAAATTAAAAATGAATATGTTGGTAATTTCATAGAAAGTGTGAAAAAAAATAAAATAAAGACTTTCGTAAAGAAAAATGGTTTATATTTAGTTTCTTTAAAATTAAAGAATATTAAAAAAGATGATCTTGCTGTACTCGGTCAAGTTCATACATTAAATTTATCTTCTTCTAATATTACAGATGATGATTTAGGTGCGCTTAGTAATGTACATACTTTAGATTTAAGTAAGACAAAAGTTAAAGATGTAAGTGAACTTGATGGAGTACATACTTTAAATTTATCACATTGTCGTAATATTGAAAACGTAAGTCCACTTCGTGGATTACATACTTTAAATTTAAGTAATACAGACATTGATGATGTAAGTTCTCTAGGAAATGTTCGTACTTTGAATTTATCTCATTGTCGTAATATTACCGACGTAAACGCTCTTGGTAATGTACATACTTTAAATTTAAGTAATACAGATATTGATGATGTAAATGATCTTGGTGATGTTCATAATTTGAATTTATCGAATTGTTATAACATTTCAGATGTAAGTGCTCTCGGAAGTGTTCATACTTTAAATTTATCTTATTCATCTGTATATGATATAAGTTCTCTTGGAGGTGTTTACAATTTAGATTTGAGTGGAACTAATTTTTATATAGATAATTTGAGTATTTTAAGGAATGTTCATACTTTAAATTTATCGAATTGTGATAGTATTGGTGGATATTATGATGATTTAAGTGCTCTTGGAAAAGTACACACTTTAAATCTATCTAATACAGGTGTAGAAGATATAAGTGCACTTGGAGGAGTTCATAATCTGATTTTAAATTAAAATTATTATTTAAAAAATATATATTTATATTAATAAATGTCTTATAAAAAATTATCATCAATCGGTCAAACTGTTAAAGAGAAATATGATATTTTAGTTAATGAAATTCGCACAAAAGAAGATAAAGCGAATGTTATATCTTCAAATAAAGTATGTTTAGTTGATGTGTACGCAGATTGGTGTGGACCATGTAAAATTATTGCGCCTAAATTTAAAGAAATGTTTAAAAATTACAATGTAAATGGTGTATGTGCTATTGTAAAGGAAGATGTCGAATTAGGATTATCTCCAAATGTTCAAGTTATACCAACTTTCCAATTTTATATTAATGGACAATTTGATTCAATTATTACAGGTGCAGATATGTCTATTGTTGAACAAAAACTAATCGAATTATTACAGTCTTGAGTTAAATTTTATAAGAAATAAAAGCTTATAAAATTTTACCAGAAAAAAATATATTTATAAATTAAAATGAAATATTTTTATTCGTAAGTTACTATTATATCTAAACTTTTACATAAGTTTTCATATATTTTATCTCTGATATCATTGTGATTAAACAAATGAATTCTTTTATAATGTTTTTTATAAAACTTCGAATAATATAAAATTTGACCAATAGCTGTCAATCTTGTTTTATAGTTTTTAACTTCAATTATAGTATCATTAGTTAAAATATCAATTCGTTTACCATCGTTAAGACACTTTTCTCTCTTACCATTTAATTGTTTGGATAATTTATCTGAAATTATATTTTCTTCATTTTTCATTATTGATGTATTTCTTTTCAGTAGTAGCGAATATAAGATTTTGGATGATATAATAAAGAATTTTTTATTGTGAGAAATTCTTTTTTTAGGAAATTTTTTAAAATGACTTTTTACAAGATCATGGTTTTTATCAACTTGTAAATAATCTATTTCATTTTCATTATTTGGAATTAAAACTTTTCTGATAAAATTATTTACTGCGTCTTCTGTTTTACTATTCGTCAAAAAATTAAGAATGATTTCATCTGAAAGATATATCCACGTTGAATTGAAGCATGGATTCCAAAATAATTTTAACATACTTATTTCTTTTGGTGTAAAATTTGCGATTTCTGCTAACTTTATCTCATCTATTGGAATAAAATCTTCAGATAAATTAATTGCTTGAGAAATTATTAATTCTGGTTTAAAGACATAAGAATTATTATTTGGAGTTTGAGTGGTGTCAAATTCCATATTATTATTATTGTTCATTGTTTTATTTAAAAATATAAGGCTTTAAACCTTATATTTTTAAATCAAGATTATATTGTGGGGGATAATTTTATTTCTTAATGAGTTCAATGTATGCATTATTAGATACAAAAGAAAAAATAATAATTATTAACAAAACTGTTAAAGGATTACTGTTTAATATATTATTTCTTTGCAATATTATATATAATGTAAGCAATATAAATGCAATAGTAAAAAAATAATTATTTTCATAATATTCTTTACATATATCCATTAAAAAGTTTTTTTGAGGTGTCAGCGTAGGTGTTATATCGTCAAAGAACTCAACATTTTCATCATCCATAATAAATTTTTCTCTTTCTCTTGTTTTTTCTAATTGTTCACTTAAATCACTTGAACTAATAGTTTCAGAAAATTCATCTCTGAAATAATTCACTGTCATTTCTTCAGGTGTTAGTTTAGTAGGATATGTATTATTTAGATATAATACATCAAATTTAGAAAAACGTAAATTTTGTTGTGTGCCTTTACCTGGGATCTTACATTTATCTAACTCACTATTACAACCTTTTTTCATTCTAGGGTTATCACATGTACTTGCAGATAGTAAATCACAACCGTCAAAACATTTTTGGAGTGATTCTAATGATTCGTTTGTTTTTCCTTCATCACATACTAATTTACCGTCAAAAAAATACAACATAATTGATTTTGGATCGAATTCAGAACCGTTAATTTGGTCTACTTTATATTTGTCAAGTATATTGTCTTTAATGGTTTGAGGATCCCAACATTGAGTATTGGCGGCCCAACTAGCAACATGACATGTTGCCCAATTGATTGGAACGCCATTAGGGTTGGAATGTTCGTGTATCATCCCTAACGCGTGACAAATTTCGTGCAAAGTTGTCGGGACATCAAACCATCCAAAATTCATAGTACATTTATTTTTATCTTTTTCAGTTAAACAATCCGTACCTAGTAATGACCATGAACCACCTTTACGATCAAAACTAATTCTGATATCTGCATTGTTAGGATTAAATAATTTATTTTTATCATTAGGATCAAAGAAATTTAATTTTATATTGATTAAAGGATTTGGTACATGGTTAGGAACAATAGATACTGAATTAGGTTTATAATTTGGATGTATGATATCATTAAATCTTTTACATACTGTATATATAATTGCATCTTTTACAGGCATATCATCTACTTGTTTTTGAATAGGATCTAATTTTAAAGCAACTCCATTATTATCAACTTCCATTTCCATTTTTCTTGTAATTGTTCTTTCTAAGTTTGCAGGTGGATTTTCAAGGAATCCTATATTAATAGTACTTCCTTTTGGCCATACTTTTGATTTTAAAAAGGCTGCTTGTAATTTTTTTCCAACTGTTGTTGTTTCAGATTTTTTACCTTTTATTTTGTCAAGTTCAAATAAATTACTTTTTTCTGTACACATTTTAATAGTTTTTTCTTCATCAGACATTTGTATATTTATTCTATACAAAAATAAAATAATTTTATTTATAAAAATTGTTAATATATAATAAAGTTATGTTTTCATACTCATCAATAGTAAATAATGGAAAAGTTACATTACCAAGTGTAGATACTTGGGGTACAAATATGAATATTATTCGAGACCCACCTAAGTCTATAATGACTAGAAGACGAGATAAAGTCGGAGAAAATAATGATATGTTAAAAATGATTGATAATTCTGACCGTTCGACTGATGCAATTTTAAGATTTGCTAGAGGTGTAAATCCTAGTGTATCTGTTTCTTACTCTAATAGTGGAGGTCTTTTACAAAATTCTGGTAAACAAGCTTTTTTACCTTATACTGTTAATAAAGATGGTGATTTTAAACCTCCTGTTCATGCTCCTCAAGATTTACTTGCATTATCTAGAATGCCTAGAAATACAACTTTTGCAATTACGAATCCTGGCATGCCTAATTATAGTAAAGTGTTGGACAATTCACGTAATCAAACAACTTCAAGTTCTGTTAAACAACAAATCATTAGTGCACAAGTTAAACCAAAGAAAAGTTATTTTATTCAAAAACCTTTTCAAGAAGCATTTGAACAATCAAAAAATGGAATATACGAGAAGATATTAAATAAGTCTGCTAATTCTCAAGTAAAATCAACAAATAGAACAATTTTAAATGTTTTAGAACCTACAAAAGAGATAAATAAAGATATAATGTATGCTTTTGTTGATTCCAACAAACAAGATAATCAAAAATTTGTCAACAATAATGTATTTGATCCTAATAGATTCTTACAAGATACAAATGCTCATTCTGTATTTAGTAATGTTAAATCAAATAGTGATAATCATTTCGATGTTAATTTAGATAATATTAAGACGAAAGATTATAATATTATTGAATATTCAACACCTTTGAAATCAAATAATGATATGAAATATATTCATGAGAATTTTGAATTAGAACGTACATTACCTGAATATGAAGCAAAAACAAATTATGGAAATATTCAAGGGACTTCTTATATTCACGATGATATTGAACTTGAACGTACATTACCTGAATATGAATCAAGAACAAATCTAAAATCATTATCGCAATCAAATGTATTTTTTAATAATGATGACATTGAATTAGAAAGAGTACTTCCTGTTTATAATTCACATACTAATAATAAAGGATTTGAAAACACTAAATATATACATAAAGATTTAGAATTGCAACGTACATTACCTGAATACGATGCTAGAACAAATATAAAACAGAATATTCAAAAAACTTTAAAACATGACTATCAAAGAGAATTAGAACGTAAAGCATATTTATCAAATATGTCCACAAATTCAAATAATAAAGGAGAATATAATATTTCTTCTAGACATTATAATTTGGAAGATAAATTACAATTAGGAGAATTTGAAATGAAACCATCAATACCTACGTTTGATAGAATGCAAACAATTAATGAAAACTTTGAAACTGAAAAATCAAAAATGGGTAAAATGGTAATGGAACAATTTAAAGATAGATATAATAAATAAATTTAAAAATATAATTTCAGTAAATAAATGTCTAATATAAAAAAAGTTTTACAACCTCATAATATGAAAGTTACTTTATATCCTCATCAACTTGCAAGTATCTATAAAATGGAACAACTCGAAATATACAACAAGATTGAAAAAGAAAATTGTGTAAAATACACTAAAATAGGTATTAATTCTGACCCAACTGGGTACGGTAAAACATTATCAATGATTGGATTAATATTGAGAGATAAAATGGAATGGGATTTAGATACACCATATGTATTTGAAAGAACTATTTATGAAGGTAAGGATCGTATTAAAAGTTTGTATAATAAAAAATATGATAAATTACCTACTACATTGATTTTAGTTTCTCAATCTATTATTGGGCAATGGTGTAAGGAAATAGAGAAAACTGATTTGACATATGAATGTATTCATTGTAATAAAGATTTAGAAAATTTAAATGTTGAGGATTATAATATACTTTTAGTAACACCACCATTTTATAATAAAATAGTATTAATGTATTCTAATTATGCATGGAAAAGATTTATATTTGATGAACCTGGACATTTAAAAATTGCTTCTATGAGAGATATACACGCAGGTTTTTCTTGGTTCGTAACTGCTACACCAATGTCTATTAAAAATCAGTATCGTTTTTGTAAATCTAGTTTTATGAAAGATATGTTTTGCAATAATGTATACAATTATGAAAGTTTTATAAATGATTTAATAGTTCAAAATGATCCTGAATATGTTAAGGAATCATTTAAAATGCCTTCAGTAAATTATCATTATCATAAATGTTTTCAACCATTGTATAATATTGTATGTAATGTTGTTAATTATTCTATACGATCTATGATAGAAGCAGGTAATATTGAAGGTGCGATTGAATCATTAGGTGGAGAAAAAACATCCAATATCATTGGATTGATCAAAAATAAAAGACAAGAAGAATTGATTGAAATTAACTCAAAAATTGAAATATATACTTTTAGGAATGACAGTGAGAAAATTAATGAATGGACACAAAAAAAAGTAAAGATTGAAAATCAATTGATAGAGATTGATAAAAAATTTGAAGAAATGTTAAATAATAATTGTTTCATTTGTTATGATACATTAGAATATCCTGTCTTAGAACCTAATTGTCAAAATTTATTTTGCACAAAATGCTTAATAAAATGGTTGCAACAAAACAACACGTGTCCATTGTGTAGAACTGGTATAAATATGTCAAATTTAATTTATATCACTGATGATGAATCAGTAAAAGATACAGCTGAATATAAGATGACAAAAGTTGAAAAAGTAATAGATATTATTCTTAAAAACCCTGAAGGTAAGTTTCTTATTTTTTCAGAATATGATAATACATTCTATCCAATGTGTGAAGCACTTTCGAGACATAATTTATTATATGTACAAGTTAAAGGTAATATTAAAACTCGGGAGAGAAATTTAGAAATGTTTAAGACAGGAAATGTACCTGTTATATTTCTAAATTCAAACTATAATGGTAGTGGTATAAATCTGACTGAAGCAACTGATATTATTTTATGTCATAAAATGAATGAAAATACTGAACAACAAATTTTAGGAAGAGCTTTAAGAATTGGGCGCACGGAATTATTAAATGTGCATTATTTAGAAATTTTACAATGATTTAAATAAATATATTTTATAATAAATAATGTCAACTCAACCAGATTGGTATTTGAAAATAATTTCATTAAGAAAAGAAATTTCTAAAATTGAACATGAAATTACAATATGTAATAACAAAGATAGTATATCATTATTGAAAAATAAAATTTGTGAAATTTTAGAAGAAATTGAAATTTTAGAAGACTACGTCGAAGAAGACCCAGACGACAAACCTGAAGAAGATGATTAAATTATTGATGACTTTCATTACATACCTTGTTTAATAAAATATAACTATTGTCTTGTACATAACATGGATATATGACACTACATGCTGATTGAAAACAAACCATTGGTGCTTTAGTATCTTTATTTTTTGGTAATTTTGGTTGACTTCTTTTAGGAATCCAACCTGCTTCACGTTCAGCAACAGTAGGTTTGTCAGATTTCACATCGCTCTTAAACCATCCCGGATATGGAAAAGTATCATATTCATTATTTACATTGTAAATTACATTATTAGAGTAATATATATTACTGCTATTCTTATTAAAAATTTCTTTTTTTATATAATCCATTTATTATATAAAAATAAAATATTTTTGATTAAAATAAAATGTCTTATAAATGTTTTCAACTATGTTTTAATAAAGAAAACCCTTCAACCAACTTTATTATGGATATGAAAATAAACCAATTAAACTATTATGATTTTAATATTAATTTGAACTTGACATATAATTTATATCTTAAAGAATTGAATAAAACACTTGTTACAATCTATACAATTACTCTAAATTATGACATAGATAAAAAATCTCATTTTTTTGATATTAAAGTGAATTATGAACTTGAAAACACTGAAGAAAATAAATGTATAAAAATTGAATTGAAGGAAGCTGAAGAAAAAAAAAGTATACCTAAAATAAATGTTGACGAATTATTGAATGATCTAGAAAATCTTAAAAATAAAATTAAATACTATGAGGAAGATAATAATGTCAAGTATGAAATTAAGAAGGAAGAAGTAAGTGATGTTAAGAAAGATGTAAGTGATGTTGTAAGTGATGTTGTAAGTGATGTTAAGAAAGAAATTAAGAAAGAAGATGTTGAAAATTACGAAAAATTTCATGCAAATTATCTATGTTCAAATGTAGATGTTGCTGATAGACCAAATAAAAAAAAAATTAATATTGAGACTAAACTAATAGATTTGTTAAATGATAATAGTATTGTTCCATCACAATTAGAAGTAATAAATAATGATATTGAAGATATTGAAGAAAAATTATATTGTCATTTAAAATTAATATCTACAACAGGTAAAGATATAAAAAACAACATTACATTTATTATAACACAACTCATTAAATTTATCGAAAATTTTAATATTCCTGGTGCAAAAAAAAAAGCATTGATTATTTCTACTATCAATAAATTTTTAATTGAACAAAAGGTTGACCAAGAAAGTATTGATTATATCATTGATAATCTATGTCCTGAAATGATTGAAATGTTAATTTCTGTAGATAAGAGAAAAGTGTCAATTAAAAAAAAATCAATGTTACCATGTAAATAAGTAATTTAAAAACATATTTCATTAATATAAAAATATGAATAATAAAAGATCTATTGGAATTGACCTCGGAACAACTTACAGTTGTGTTGGCGTTTGGCAAAATGACAGAGTTGAAATTATTGCGAATGATATGGGTCAACGTACTACTCCATCTTACGTTTCTTTTATAAATGATTCCAGATTGATTGGAGATGCAGCAAAAAATCAGGCAGCTATGAATCCAGAAAATACTGTATTTGATGCAAAACGTTTGATTGGTAGAAAATTTAGTGATGCCTCTGTTCAAAAAGATATGAAACACTGGCCTTTTAAAGTAGTATCAGGAAAAGATGATAAACCAATTATACAGGTTTCATTCAATAATGAAGAAAAACAATTTTCTCCTGAAGAAATTTCATCGATGGTATTAACAAAGATGAAAGAAATTGCAGAATCATATTTAGGTGAAAAAGTAGAAAATGCTGTAATTACATGTCCAGCATATTTTAACGATTCACAGCGTCAAGCAACTAAAGACGCTGGTTCAATAGCAGGGTTAAATGTTTTAAGAATTATTAACGAACCTACATCAGCAGCGATTTCATACGGTCTTGATAAAAAGGGAGATAAAGAAAAGCATGTTTTAATATTTGATTTGGGAGGTAAAAATGTTCTGCTTCCTGAGGTTAAACTCCTCACTTGTTATTGATCGAATAACAAGGAATCCTGTGAATTGCTGGAAAGCCGTAAAGTTTTAACTACTAACTTATCATAGAAATATAGGTAAGGGCTACGCTAATCACGTAGGTATAGTAAAAATGTTAAAAATTATATATTAAATCTATTTAAAGACACACATTTGATGTTTATATGATAAACGAGCAAAAATGTACTGTATGTAAAGTTATAAAAAGTGTTGATATGTTTGGTAAAAATAAAAAATCTAGTTCAGGTTATAAATATAGATGTAGAAGCTGTGAAACCGAAACCCAAAGAAAAAGACGGATTAAAGCAAGAGAAGAAAATCCAGAAAAAGTAAAAAAAAAATGGGACGAATATTATGAAAGAAAAAAGGAAAAAATGTCGGAATCAAGCAAAAAATATTTAAGTATACCTGAAAATAAAAAGAAAAGAAATGAATATATTAGAAAATATAAGGCTGAAAAAAGATTAAGTGATAAAAGTTTTGTACTACATGAAAATTGTCGTAAAAGAATTTGGAAATGTGTAAAAAACAAAAGTAATTCGTCGAAAGAATTATTAGGATGTGATATAAATTTTTACTTAAAATGGATTTCTTACACAATGACTGAAGATATGACATGGGATAATTACGGAACATTTTGGAATATAGATCATTTAATACCTATAAAAACATTTGATTTATCTAATAGCGATGATGTAAAAAAAGCGTTTAATTGGAAAAACACTTGGGCTATGAAATCAAATGAAAATTTTAGTAAAAAAAATAATATTATTCAGGATCAAATAATCAAACATAATAAAATACTTATAAATTTTATGGAAATAGATAATATTGAATTGGTAATCAGCAGCCAAGCTTCTATTAAAGTAGATGAAGGTTCAGAGACTAGGTAAAGTATCCTAAGTTCAAGTAAGAATATGGAAAAATACCCACGAGTGCAGGACATCTTAAATTATTAAGATGAAGATATAGTCCGAACTATGAGGAAAACTCATAGAAGATAGGATAAAGAGCCTATCGATAACAATTTAGTCAAATTGGGAACATTTGACACAAGCTTACTATCTATTGAGGATGGTGTATTTGAAGTATTAGCAACAGGGGGTGATACAAGATTAGGAGGGCAAGATTTTGATAACCGTATGGTTGACTATTTTTTAGATGATTTTAAGAAAAAGTATAAAAAAGATCCTTCTGATAATAATAGAGCTTTGAGAAGACTTCGAACTTCATGTGAAAGAGCTAAGAGACAATTATCATCTTCTACACAAGCATATATAGAAATAGATGGATTTTTTGATGGAATTGATTTTAATAGTTCTATTTCTCGAGCTACTTTTGAAAATATTAATTCAGATTTATTTAGAAAAACAATGGAACCAGTAGAACAAGTTTTAAGAGATGCAAAAATGTCTAAATCACAAGTGCATGAAATCGTACTTGTTGGAGGTTCTACAAGAATTCCTAAAGTTCAACAACTCTTAAAAGAATTCTTTAATGGTAAGGAACTTAACAATGAAATTAACCCTGATGAATCGGTAGCTTACGGTGCCGCAATTCAAGCAGCTATATTAAGTGGAAATATGAGTTCAAAACTTGAAGATTTATTATTATTAGATGTTTGTCCACTAAGTCTTGGCATCGAAACCTCTGGTCAAGTAATGACTGTTTTGATTCCGCGAAATACTACAATCCCAACAAAGAAAACACAAACTTTTTCAACATATAGCGATAATCAACCTGGTGTTGAGATTAAGGTTTATGAAGGAGAACGTGCAATGGTTAGAGATTGTAATTTATTGGGTTCTTTTAAACTGGAAGGTATTCCACCACAACCTAGAGGGGTTCCCGTAATAGAAATTACATATGATATTGATGCAAATGGAATTTTGAACGTATATGCAGTTGAAAAATCAACTGGAAAAACTCAAAAAATTACTATTACCAATGATAAGAATCGAATGTCTGCAGAAGATATTGAAAAACTTGTAAAAGATGCAGAAAAATTTAAAGAACAAGATGAAATAATTAGAAAAAAAATTGAATCAAAGAACAAGTTAGAAAATTATGTTTATAGTTTGAAATCATCAATACTAGATGAAAAGGTAAGTTCATCCTTATCACAAGATGATAAGGATATTATTAACAAAGAAATAGAAAATACTTTAAATTGGTTAAATCAAAATCCTAACGCAGAAATAGAATCTTATGAAAATAAACAAAAAGAATTAGAAAAAATAATAAGTCCAATCATAACTAAATCAGGAAATGATACAGGTTCTTCAGGAGGGATGGACTTTTCTAATATCCCAGGAATGGAAGAAATGATGAAGAATACTACAAAACAAGACTCTGATGTAAAAATAGAAGAAATAGATTAATCTTGATTGTATCGAACAAAACATGATATAATAATACCAATTACTGGTATTATTATAACAAAAATTATAATTCATTCTTTATTAAAGTTATTTTCTTTGCTGACCGATCATCTAACTTAATAATGTTATTTATATGCCTGATTTTATTTTTATATGATTCAACCGTTAATTCTGTTATATTTTTGTGAATATTATTATATGCATATGATATTTTGTTAAGTTTAAACACAATATAAATGCATACGATTGTAATAAATGCATTAAAATATATTTGTGAATAATTTATCATAACATCATGTAAATTGTTGTTATTATTATATAATTCTAAAGACATTTTATAATTTTTTAAAAGAAAATTAAAAAATATTTTAGATTTTATATTTCGCAATGACTTTTACAAAAATACAAATGAATTCCCAAAACTTCGAATAATAGATGCAAAAATACTCCTATAATGAAAAATGATACAAAATCATTGCACATACCATGTAATAAATTATAAAGAATGAAATACAGTATACCTTCACCTATCGAATCTAATATTAAATTTCCTAAAATGAAATTATTACAAACAATATATCTTGAACAGTAATATTTTTGTAAACCTATAATACCGCTAATGAAATGTTTTAAAAAACCAATGATAAACGGATTGTAATTAGAAAAAATAATGTACATTGATAGACTGTACAGTCCTACAAACAATGATTCTAATAAAATCATAAATTTACTTTATAAAAATATAAATATAAAAATAAAAAAAATATATTTATATTTACTAAATGGAAATCAATACTTTTAACATTTTCTTTATTATTTCTTTATTGTTTTTTATTATTATGAATCCGATGTTAGTGATTTTATTTATTATGATTTTATCTATAGTTGGAATCACTGAATATATTTCACGTATTAAATACGAAAAAATAAACCTTAAAATTGAGAAACTTAAAAATAAAATTACTTCTTTAGAAAATCGTATTACAAATGATGGTAAATTAATTAAGAATAAAGTTGAAGACTATGTTGATGTTGCTGATGTTGATGCTGATGTTGATGCTGATGTTGATGATGATGTTGTTGATGATGTTGATGCTGATGCTGATGTTGATGCTGATGTTGATGATGATGTTGATGATGATGTTGATGATGATGTTGTTGAAGATGATGTTGATGATGATGTTGTTGAAGATGTTGTTGATGATGATGATGATGATGATGATGTAGACGTAGAACAAAATAACGATGAAGAAGTTGACGAAGATGACGTTGTTAATATCGAAAATATTTTACATGAAAAAGAAGACGAAGACGAAGATGATGAGTTTAAAATAATATTATCTTTTTTATAAATAAAGTAATTTAAAAATTTTGAAAATTTATATTAAAATGGAACTTAATATAAATTTAATAACAGTTGGTAAATACAAAGATAAATATTTACAAGATATGCTAAAAGATAGAAATTATTGTAAATGGATTATACAACAAGATTGGTTTAAAGAAAGTTATGAATATCTCTATAACAAAGTTAAAGAATATGATCCTAAAGTTTATTTTTACAATGAAAGAGAAATTATAAATTTTATAGATGATTATAAATATTTTAATTTTACTCCTGTAGATGAATTAAAAATAACTTTATCTGAATCAGAATTACTATGTTATACTTTCTATCTTAAAACTATTGATGATTTAAAAACTAAGATTAAAGTCAGGATGACAAAAAATGATGATAATATATATGATATTACTGCACCTTCTAAATGGTTACAAAAATTTGAAAATGAAACTGAATTGAAAAGAGAAGACTTTAAGGCATTTATTACTTCTTATGAACTCCCAAATATAACCTCTATTTTAGAAGATATAAAAATAACTGGTGGTCTAGAATATAAAGGTAGTCAATCTTTTAAAATAGCAAAGAAGCGTTCCAATGAACAAGAAAGATATTGGGAAGTCATTTTAAAAGAAAAATATAAAGATTTATTAGGAACTCAATTTAAATATGAAAATTGTATTTTTGATTTTATTAATATTTCTACAAATACAATTTTCGAATGCAAGTTAAATCTTAAAGATTTTAATGAAGAACAATATAATAAATATCTACTCACATTGGACAAATATAATATCATCTATCTAATAGGAACAGACTGTGTCATTAATATGGATTTAGAAACTATATACACTAATGACTTAGGTAAATATATTCTATATCAATGCAATATACCTGTTATGAATAATCCGTCAAAGTTCGACGAAATCATATTTGATTTTGATATTCATGAAGTTCATGAATTAACTACAGTTATCTAAAATAACATTCGCTTCGTTTTCATTCATTGTATAATTTTTTAATGCTTCTTTAATATTTTCACACAACGTGGGTTTATCTATGATATTCAAATATTCTTTTTCTAACAATACTTTCTTAATTCTCATCTTATCTATAATGAATTTCAAATATTCTTTATTTCCTTCTATCATGTAATCTAATAATTGTTCACTATTTTCCGATTTCTGTATTTCAGAATTTAAATACGATTGTATAGATGCATATATCTCATCTTTTGGATTTATTTTAATCTTCAAATCTTCTGGTGTATCTGGGAATCCCTGTATAACATTAATCAATCTAGATAAATGACCTGTACTACATAATCCATTCATATCTACTAATTCTTCAGCGAGTCTTTGTATGAGTTCCTTTCTGTAAGGACTATTTGATATATAATTTGTAATTTTATTGAATATTTCATTTATTGTAATACCATCTTTAAAAACTGCCGAATCATTACTAATTCTTTCTAGACTAGAAAGAATTTTTTCTTTATTTACTTCATAGTCTTTATAATTTTCTTGTAATTCTACTTCAATATTAATCAATCTGCTCATTATAGATGGATTACTATGTATTTTTTTCGATATATTAATGACTGATTCATTAATCATATTATTGTGAACGTTTTGTGTGTCAGTATACACAGTATTCTTTCTATTATGATTGTTTAAAATATTTCTTTGACGAGTTTCAAGTTCTCTTATTTGTTCATACAACACTTCTTGTAATTCTACATTATCGTCGTCATTATCAACGATATGTTTTTTCAAATCTTCAATTACATTTCTTATTTCATTGACATCTGTATTTGTTGTAAATACTCTCTCTTCTCTTTTCAACTGTTCCAATAATTCCTTCGAGGTGTCGATATATTTTTTATTATTACTTCTCATAAGAATATCTATTGCATTTGACCTTATTTTTGTATTGTATTTTAAACGATCCGACGATATTTTTACAATCTTATCGTATACATAATCGATATATGTCTGATTATGTGTATTCCATATTATATATGTCCCTATGTTCATTCTTTTTATTACATCTATTTTTTCACAATATACAAACACTACATATAAAGACTCATCTAAGTTTAAACTTTTTAAATATTTTACCAATGCAATGTAAATATGTTTTCTATATTTTTTTAAATTAAACATTTTAACAATTTTATCAGTTATATTTAAGATTTCATAATTGACTTCTTCTTCCTTAACAATTATATCTTCTTCAACGACTGTATTTTCTTCATCGACTGTATCTTCTTCTCTATGATCATCGACTGTATCTACATTACGATGCCTATTCCTGTAAATAACATATAGAGATAATAATGAAAGAAATATTATATATTTTGTTGGAATTAATATATATAACAGTAAAAATAGAAGAATTATAATCACAAAGTTCATTTACTTAAAAATAATATATTATTTTTTACTTAAAAAATATATTATTAAAACAAAATTAGAGAATGGATTTAGTGTTTAGTAAAAATAGACCTGAACAAATAATTGGTGATTATTTAACTTTTTATGAAAGTATATCTTCGAAAACAATGTTTAATAATTATAAGACTCCTAAGATGACTAAAAAAAGAGTAATTGACTTTGTAGATCTATATGGTCATTACGAATTTTTAAAATCTAATAGCGATAAAATCTACGTATATATTTATACAATTCAAGAATTAGAACTACTTTACAATAATAAGAATTATCAAAAATGTATTAAGAACATTACTATCGACATTTACATGGATCGAATAATTAACATTAATGAGTATAGTTTCGATAATCTTAAAGTTTTGAATTTATTAAACTATTATAAACCATTAGAAAATAGTTTAGATTATTTAAGCAATTTAGAAGAATTATACATGAACTACTATACAATTCCTTTAAATAAAAGTTTGTATAAACTAGAGAAATTGAAAAAGTTGTCTATATTATCTTACACACATGAGTTTAAAGATTCTCTCTCAAAACTGAAAAATTTAGAAGAATTATTAATTTACGAATACAATCACCCTTTCGAAAATTCACTTGAACAGTTGACCAATCTAAAAATTATTGAAAGTTGGAGATTCAACAAACCTATTGATAACTCTTTTGACAAACTTGTGAATCTTAGAAGTTTAAATTTAAATAATTATAATATTTGTTTTAATGAATCTTTATCAAAACTAGTCAATCTCGAAGAATTAAAAGTACATTCTTATAAAGAAAGATTAGACTGTAGTTTAAATAATCTCAAAAAATTACATACTTTAAAAATAGATTTGATTATCGACCTTGACAATGTAAATCTTGACATCGTACACAATATCAAACATCTATCTGTTACAGTACCATTATCAAAAAAATACATTATATACAATTTTATAAATCTCACCGAACTAACTATAAGAAAATATACTAGTCTTGATCTATTAAAGATAAACATCAAACATTTCAAATCATTGGAAATATTAAATATAATTTAGGGTTACTTATAAATTGTTTTACCTAAACTCATGAAAAATAACCCTAATATTATCAAAGTAAATCCTACATATTGAGTAACACCAGTAAGAGTCTCCTTCAGTAAGTAATAAGCTAATATTGTCTCTAAAATCGCAGAAAGTGCGTCCCAGTATATATTCATCTGAATCACATTCGAGTACTCTAATATATGTATCAACATGTATATTACAACAGCATAAGAAAATAAACCAAGAATTAGGTAAGGTTTATGTTTATCTTTAGCATATAATTTAAAACTTGCGTCACCAACGTATTCTAATAAAGTTACTGTAAAAATATCTACAATAAATTTTAAATTACTTACATTCATTTTTTATTAATGAGAATATATTTTTTATTCTGTTAAACAACATAATTTATCTTTTATTTTAGAACATAAACTTTTTTTATAATTATCTGTCTTTATCACTATCTCTTTATTGTCTACTAATATTAACGTGTCGATCACGTTTGGTAATATATTATCAATAAATGATTTTAAAATTTCGATATTATCAACTTCTTTTGTTTGTATGTACTTATTTATAACAAATAATACTACATGCTTTTTTTCAATGTTTGATATATCTTTATACGTATCTACAACTTTCATTAATAATACAATATAATTTATAATATTATTTATGTCTATATTTTTTGAAAATATTATATCACTTAATTCTTTTATAGCCATTTTTTGGTCATCATTAAAATCTTCATATATAAGTTTATCACTTTCCATTTATTTTAAATAATAAAATTTTTATTTATAATTATATAATTATAAATAAAAAAATGGGTAATGTTATAAATTCTTGTCCTAATTCATCAATACCGTTAAGTTCTGTAAAATTGCAAAATCCAAACAGTACTTGTGTTCAATGTGTCGTAAGTTCATTTGATACAGGTACGTGTGATAAAATATGTGAAGATGGAAGTAATAGTTCTGTTTTAACCAAAACACGCACCATCACTACACAACCTGTAGGAGGTTGGACTTGTCCTCCTTTAATTCAAACAACAAGTCCTTGTGTCGGTTTACCTCCATGTAAACCTGCTGTTGTTAGTACTATGTATAAATATACATCATCTGATCCGATTATAGATTTCACTATTACTTCTAATAATAATATGTATATTTTATTTAACACTTACATATTACAAATAAATTTATCAAATAAAATAGAAAAAAAAATTCTTTTAAATTATACAGCGTACCCAAGTCCAAATGTCTTAACATCAACTACAGATAATTTGAATAATGATATTCTTTATTTGTATGATTCTTCAACAAAAATTATTTATAAATATGAAGTTTCTAAATCTACTTTTAGTACATTTTATACATATGATATAAATATAAATATAAATATATTTAGTATTAACGTTACAAAAGACTCATTACAAAATGATGTTATTTATATTTTTGAGATGATTGACACAATGAGAGGTATTTCAAAAATAAATCAAGATAAAACAAAAACATCTATAATAATTTCAAGTGATATATCTCAACTTGGTGTATGTCGTGGAATTACAATAATTAAAGATATATCAGGATATGATACTATTTATGTTGTAGATTATAATAATGGTAATGTTAAAAAAGTTTATTATAGTAATGTTTCAAATGGTTATACTTATACAAATGTAAATATTTATAATATTTTAAATGCAAAAGTTAATTTTTCTATTCCTATGGGATGTACTTTTTACAATAATAATTTATATGTTTCAGATACAGGTAAAAATTGTATTAGTAAAATTAATCTGGATACAAAAATAGTAACTACTATTGCTGGTAGTACAAGTCTAATGTCTGGAAATCTTGACGGTGTTGGTGTTAATAATAGTTTGTTTAATCAACCAAAAAATATGATGTTTTTTAATAAAGTTCTATATGTTTTAGATTCTAATAACTACTCTATCCGTAAAGTTGTTGATTTTATTCAACCTGTTTGTTCGTCTGTCCCTGGTTATAATTCTGTTCTAAATAATATAAATATTTGTGAATGTGCAACTGGATATACTGGTACTTTTAATTACACTGATAATATTATATCTGGTTGTAATAAAACATATACTCTTACAACAGGTTATACAGGAACACCTGGAAATTATACTTGTGATATAAGTAAAGGTTACGGAGGCGCAATTATATATGGTGATAATAGTTTAAGTGGATGCGCACCAGTTCTTTGTACTACTAAAGGATACACTGGTACAGCTGGTTCATGTATATGTATATCTGGTTATAATGGAGTAGTTACTTATACATACAATGGTACTTTAGAAGGATGTAATCCAATAACATATACTTTAACAAATGGATATACAGGAACAGCTGGAAATTATACATGTGATACAAGTAAAGGTTATGAAGGTACAGTTGCTTATGGTGCTCAATATGTTGCTGTTGGTCAAGGAACAAATACTATTTCTTATTCATATGATGGTAAAAAATGGACTGGTGTAGGACTTTCTATTTTTGAAACTAGTGGAAATTACGTAGCATATGGAAATGGTTTATGGGTTGCTCTAGGTTATTCAAAAAATACTGTTGCTTGGTCTGATGATGGTATTAGATGGACTGGTTTAGGTAGTACTATTTTTTCTTCTTCTGGAAGTTGTGTAGCATATGGAAATAATAGATGGGTTGCTGGTGGTTATGATAGAATAAATAATTTAGCTTGGTCTGATAATCCAAAATCATTATGGAATCCTATAAAACTTACTAGTATTGGCTATGTATATAATATAACATATGGAAATAATTTATGGGTTGCTGGTGGTGAAGTAACAAATACTTTAGTTTGGTCTAATGATGGAAAAATATGGAATGGTGCAGGAAGTACTATTAGAGATAAATGTTTGTGTGTATCTTATGCAAATAATATATGGGTTGCTGGTGGTGGTTATTCACCTTTATCACCTACTTTAGTTTGGTCTAATGATGGAAAAACGTGGACTGGTTCAACATTTGATAAGTTTTATGAATGTCGCAGTGTAGCATATGGAAATAATATATGGGTTGCTGGTGGTTATGGTGCAGTGGGTACGAGTAAATATAATTTAGCTTATTCTAATGATGGAAAAATATGGACTGCTTTTAATCTTGTTACTGTTTTAGGTAGTAATATAGACAGTATAATATATGGTAATGGTTTATGGATTGCTTCTGGTTATGGGACAATGGATAATTTAGCTTCATCTACTGATTTAAATACATGGAGTGGTTTAGGTAGTACTATTTTTACTAATTTAAGTAAATATGTATCATATGCAAATGGTTTGAGTGGATGTACTCCAAAAACATATACTCTTACAACAGGTTATACAGGAACAGCTGGAAACTATACATGTGATACAAGTAAAGGTTATGAAGGTACAGTTGTATATAATTTAAATAGTTTATCTGGTTG